>OGCK01000116.1_pt1 | contig 14840 bp, 14 predicted proteins | sample 1570051 | NCBI WGS metagenome assembly OGCK01 (sample SAMN06266181, study PRJEB24510) | hot springs metagenome | isolation source: hot spring sediment | place: USA: Zodletone Spring, Oklahoma | collected 2013-12-03 | reverse complement strand
ATTTGATATCGAGTACAACTTGACTCACTTTTTCAGGGATATTCAACTTTAATTTTTTATCCAAAACTTGTAAAAAGTTCTTTGCATTGATTTCATTGGATGACGGGCTATCTATCCAGTAGTTGATGACCTTATCTATCTCATCTTTTGTAAGCTGTTTCACTTCATCTGTAGCACTATGAACTGCCTTGTAATTCTCCAACTTCTGTCTCATCGTCAACTCAATATTTCTGACATTAGATAACGGAACTCTCTTCTCTTGACCTTTTGGATTATATTTGTCATAGAATGTACAATACTCCACCATATTTTCAAAGCTTTTTAACGGTCTTTGATAAAATGGGGAATTCACTTTACTTTCATCTAACAATTCTGACAAAAATTTTTGGCAAGTCTCAGAGGTATTAAAAAGCACTTGATTGTCACATTGCGAGTTGACAACTTTGATAAGTTCTTCTTTGTGTAATTCACGATCTAATGAATTACTATAGTTACCCTTTTTATTTCTTATAGAAACATTCTGAAATGTTCCTTCTTGTTCTTCCCGTTTTAGTGTTAGGACTTTAGAGGGAAGTACATAGTTATTCTCTAAATAAGCTTTTTTATTTTTCGTTACAGCTGCATTGATCTCACCATCTTCATTTGAGATTGAAAACATATTGTTATAACCACGATCTGTAAGAATCGAGTAAACTGCCAATATAAACTCACCTTTGCTTAACTGTTCTCCACTTACTGCTTTCTCTCTCAGTCTATAGACATCTTTCTCTGTCACTGCCAAATTATTTAAATACTTTGTAGTATTTTCCACAAACTCAGAGGATGCGATACCATACTTTACAAATACTCTACGTGTAAATTTCTTTCTTGCACTTTTTCTCTCATTTCTACGCCTGCTACTACGTGCATTACGTCGTTCTTCTGCAGTATATGGTTCGCTAAACACAATACTATTACTCACAAGTTCTTCAAAAACTATTTTACTACCATCATCAAAAATATTTAACAATGAAAAACCAATGCTATTTGAACCTAAATCTAGACCAAGAACTATTTTACCCATACTCTTCCCCTCAATGAAGTTATATTTAAAGTATCATACCAAAAACTTCTACACCCTCTGCCATACACTCACCCAGAGCCTCTCCCAAGTCGGTTTAGACTTGTCAAAATAACGTACCTCAACATCAAGGGCCATACCATTGTCAAGCATTGAAGCAAAGATACGGCTGTTTTCTTTGGGGATGTAGCCTACTTTGATCTCTCCGGTATAGAGCGCTACGGCGTATCTGTCATAAGGATTATCTTTTTCTCTGATCAAGCATAGTTTCTCACGTGGCATGAAGTCTCTTGCTTTGGAATCATGGTACTGCAACCCCGCCACTTTCAGTGTCGTAAGTTTAAACCTTGTCTGCTTTCTTTTATCGGAAGCCCAAGCGCCCAGTGTCAAACCCGCAAAAGCCAGTGATAGTCTTTGTATAAATTTTCTTCTATTCCATATCATATTGTTATGATATCAGAAGCGTATTGACACTTATTTGTCACTCATACCGTATCTTTTCGTCCTCATCCCGATAAATTTCCAAATCCTCCATCAGCTCATCCCGCAGCCACTTCGGCTCGATGATATGCACTCTCGGCAGCCAGTACTTGATCTGTGGGAGTATCTCCAGTTTGTGGGTGATCTCGCAGTGTACCTCCAGCCCTCCGTCATAGTGTTCATCCTCGATGGTCTGGGATTTGTGCAGTTTGATATCTTTGATATACCCGGCGATCTCCGGCCGGACATAAAGCACCACGCGGAAACTCTCTTTTCCCGAGGAACTCCAGATACTTTTCAGGCTGTTGGCTTGCGCTATCATCTCTGGTGTGAGCGTCTGCTTCTCTTTCACTCTTCTGAAGTGCCTGATCTTCTCAAGGTTGAAATATTTGATCCCATCATCCTTGTAATCCCTTGCGATCAGATACCACCTGCCGTTTTCTGTATAGATCTTGATAGGATCGACTACCCTCTCCGAACTCCCCTCCGCCTTGAGATAGACAAAGCCGCACTTCTCATCGCTCATCAAAGATGCAGCCAGTGCCTCACCAAGCTTCTTGGGCAGATTTTTGTACTCAACGGCAAAAGAGATCTTCTCGGAAGAGAGATTGGAACGCTCCAGGCACTCCACCTCTATCTCAAGATTCCGGGCAAAAGAAGAGAGAAGTATATGGTTGAGATCATCTGTTTCTTTGAAAAGTGCGGACCTGTCCAGACCCCAGAGGCCTTTACTGTTTTGCAGAGGAATGGTCTGCGTGATCTTAAGCATATCGCGGTGGATAGTACGTGAGGATACACCGTACTCGACCGATACGATTCCGGCACTGAGCCTTTCACCGGCATAGAGTCGCCGGACGATATCAAGTATCCTGGGGATCGGGGTTTTCTGTTTTTGATATGCCATAGCACATTATAGCAGAGAGTTTATGCTATAATTGGACTAAAAAAGGAAGGAGTATCTTCATGTTGGACAAAAAACAAATACTCTCTTCTTTAAAAGCTTACAAAAACGCGCATCAGACAGAATACGGAATCGAAGAGATAGGTCTTTTCGGTTCATACGCAAAAGACAGCGCAAAAGAAGAGAGCGATATCGACATCTTCATCAAACTCAAACACTCAAACCTTTTTTTGCTTTCCAAAATACGCATAGAACTCGAAGAGATATTTGGGAAACATACCGACCTGGTGCAGCTTCGGGAAAAGATGAACAGCTACCTCAAAAAGCATATCGAACAAGAGGCAATCAGTGCATAACCAAGAGTTGGTCAAGGAGATACTGCTTCAGATCGATCAGGCTTTAGATACGATCAAGTTTCGGTTTAAGCCTGTAACCAGCATTGATTTTTTAATAGAAACACCAGAAGGGCAAGAAAAACTTGACAGTCTATGTATGCTTTTCATCGCTATCGGAGAGAGTTTGAAAAACATTGATAAATTGACTGATCAAACACTTTTACAACAATACGAACATATTGATTGGAAAGCGATCAAAGGAATGAGAGACATCCTTTCGCATCACTATTTCGACATCAATGCAGAAGCCATCTATTACGCCTGTCAAGAAGAGATAGTGCCGCTTCAAAAGACCATCAAACAAATAATCCAAGAGATATAAACTTATATGCGCTTAAAATCCATCTTTACCAACAGTTTCGGTATCCTATTTTCCCGTATCACAGGGCTGGGGCGTGATGTCCTGATGGCCTCTGCGCTGGGGGCTTCTGTCTGGAGCGATATGTTCTTTGTCGCTTTCAAACTCCCCAACCTCTTTCGCCGCATCTTTGCAGAGGGCGCCTTCACCCAGGCCTTTATGCCCTCGTTTGTCGCAAGCAGGCAGAAGGGGGTCTTTGCGACGGCGATCTTTTTGCGGTTTCTGCTTTTTCTGGGGGCTTTCTCTCTGCTGGTCACCCTCTTCCCCGAACCGATCACCAAAGCGCTTGCGTGGGGGTGGGAGTGGGAACAGATCGGGCTGACCGCACCGCTGACCGCGATCAACTTCTGGTACCTTGACCTGATCTTCATCGTCTCGTTCCTTGCCACGCTGCTGCAGTACAAAGAGCACTTTGCCACGACAGCGATGTCCACCGCACTGCTCAACATCGCGATGATCGCAGCCCTCCTCCTCTACATGAAAGAGGACCCCTCGATCGTCGCCTATGCCCTGAGCATCGCCGTGGTAGCAGGCGGGATACTTCAGGTAGCAGCACACCTCATCGCCATCAAACAGCTCAACCTTCAGCGCATCCTGATCGGCGGATGGAAATACCGCAACCAAAAAAATGTAGAGGAAGAGAAAAAGCATTTCAACAAACTCTTCCTCCCTTCGATCTGGGGAAACTCCACGCCACAGATCTCCGCCTTTGTCGATACGATACTGGCGACCTTTCTCATCTCAGGATCGGTCTCCTATCTCTTTTATGCCAACCGTGTCTTCCAGCTGCCGCTGGCAGTCATCGCCATCGCCACGGCAACAGCCCTCTTCCCGGCGATCTCCAAAGCGATCAAGAACCACCAGGAGACCAAAGCCTATGAAAACCTCGACAAAGCCTTCTGGTTACTGGCATTTCTCCTCACTTTTTCCACGCTGGGGGGCATACTGCTGGCAGAACCGATCATCTGGCTGCTCTTTGAGAGAGGGAAGTTCACCGAAGTTCAGACAGCAGAAACCGTCAGCGTGCTTCAGATGTATATGATAGGACTGCTCCCCTTCGGGCTGGCAAAACTCTTCTCCCTCTTCCTCTATGCCACGCACAGGCATCTCAAAGCGGCAAAGATCTCGCTCTATTCGCTGATCACCTCGGTAAGCGGCTCTTTGATACTGATGCACCCTATGGGAGCTTCGGGGCTGGCGCTGGCAGGGAGTATCGGCGGATGGGTGCTTTTCATCCTCACGGTCAGGGAAGTCGGGCCGGACCGTTTCTATGCGATACTCTGGTCCAAAAAACTTTTCTACCTTCTACTGGCAACAGCCCTCCTCGCGCTTCTGCTGCTCTACCTCAACGGCTGGCTTACCGGGCTCATCAGATAAATTGGATATAATCACAGCAGTATAAACTTCAGTAAAGGTATCCTGACTCCATGCAGATCTACGACAGCGTACAAAAAAAGAAAGTTCCTTTTGAGCCCATCAGAAAAGGGGAAGCCAGCATCTATGTCTGCGGCCCTACGGTCTATGACGATGCGCACCTCGGGCATGCACGCAGCGCCCTGGCATTTGACCTTCTGGCACGCACACTGAAGGCCCTGGGGTACAAAGTCACAATGGGCAAGAACTTTACCGATATCGATGACAAGATCATCAAGAAGGTAGAGGAGACAGGCAAAAGCCTGGAGGAGATCACCACCCACTATATCGCCCGCTACCTCGAAGAGATGGACACGCTTGGCGTGGCACGCGCGGATATCGAGCCCAAGGCGACGGAGTCCCTGGATGCCATAGAGCAGATGATACAGAAACTGATAGAGAAGGATGCCGCCTATCTGGTCAGCAGCGGCGATGTCTACTTTGACACCAGCAAAGACCCACACTACGGTGACATCTCCCATCAGGTCGGCGAGGATGAGGAGAACCAGAGCCGCATAGAGCATACCGGCGAGAAGAGAAACCCCAAGGATTTCGCACTTTGGAAAGCCTGCAAAGGGGACGAGGATATCTGTTTTGATACCGCATTTTCCAGAGGGCGCCCGGGATGGCACATCGAGTGTTCGGCGATGATCGAAAAGCACTTTGCCAAAGAGCACGGTAACGAGCAATATTCTATCGATATCCACGGCGGCGGGGCGGACCTGCTCTTCCCCCACCATGAGAACGAAGCGGCACAAAGCCGCTGTGCGACCGGACATGAACTTGCCAAGTACTGGATGCACAACGGTTTTGTACAGATAGACGGGGAGAAGATGAGCAAAAGCCTGGGCAACAGCTTCTTTCTCAAAGACGCCCTGAGTGTCTACGACGGAGAGATACTGCGCTACTATCTCAACTCCGTGCACTACCGCAACAACTTCAACTTCAACGAAGAGGACCTCCTCTCCGCGAAAAAGAGGCTCGACAAACTCTACCGGCTGAAAAAACGCGTCGTTCCGGGAAAAGGTTCTGCGGTGAACAAGGCGTTCAAAGAGGCGCTGCTGGAGGCGATGAGCGATGATCTCAATATCTCCGTAGCCCTCTCTGTGATCGACGAGATGGTTGCCAAGGCCAATGAACAGCTCGACAGCAACCCCAAAGAGAAGGCGCTCAAAAAAGAGACGATTTCCAATATCGAGTTTATCGACACGCTGCTTGGTTTCGGAGGCAAAGAACCCTATGCCTATTTCCAGATCGGCATCGATGAAGCCCTCAAAGCAAAGATCGAGACCCTTCTGAGCGAACGCAGCGAAGCCAAAAAAGCGAAGGCGTTCGAGCGCTCCGATGCGATCCGGGACGAGCTTACCGCGTTGGGTATCGCGATCATGGACACAGCAGAGGGAACCGTATGGGAAAAGGCCTGACGGATAAAAGTATGGCAACGCCATACAGCCCCCAACTGCTCCCTGCTCCCTGCTCCCTGCTATCTCACACCGATAGGTGTACAAGATGAAAGAGCTACTCAGACAGTACCTCCCCTATCTCTCCGGATATAAGAGGTCCTTCTTCTTTGCCGTACTGGGCATGATCGCCGTGGCGGTCGGTACCGCCGGTACCGCCCAGCTCATCAAACCCGTACTCGATGATGTCTTTATCAACAAAGACACCGAGATGCTGGCACTGATGCCGTTCCTTCTTATCGGTGTCTTTACACTCAAGGGGGTCGGAAGCTACATCCAGACCTACTATACCTCCTATATCGGACAGGATGTCGTCAGAAGGCTCAGGGACAACCTCGTCTCACACTTGACCCACCTTGATATGGCATTTTTCAGACAGATGCACAGCGGGGAGATACTCTCGCGTACCACCAATGACATTTCGCGCATACAGGCCGTCGTAGCCAACATCATTCCCGATCTCCTCAGGGAAGCACTGACCATCTTCGCGCTGACAGCCTATGTGATCTATGAGAGTCCCAAGCTCTCACTCTACTTTCTCATCATCATGCCATTGGCGATCTTCCCCTTGAGCAGACTCTCCAAAAAGATGCGAAGATATTCCAGGTCCTCCCAGGAGAGTACCGCGGAGATGACCGCAAGACTCGGCGAGATACTCTCCAATATCGAAGTGATCAAGTCCAACTCGACACAGCGTTATGAACAGCAGCGTTTCGAGGTACAGAACCAGAATGTCTTCAAATATATCATGAAACAGATCAGGACCAACGCCCTCACCTCGCCGGTGATGGAGATACTCGGCTCGATCGCGATCGGGGTCGTGATCTTTATCGGGGGTACGGAGGTGATAGAAGGGCGGATGAGTGTCGGTACATTTTTCGCTTTTGCTGCAGCGCTCTTTATGCTCTATGATCCCATCAAACGTCTGTCCAAACTTTATAACAGGGCCCAGGATGCCATCAGTGCCAATATCCGTATGAATGAACTGCTGAATACGAAACCGACGATCATTGCAGGTGACACAACACTGACAGAGACCGTCGAAACGATCACCCTGAAGGATGTCTCTCTCCACTATAACGGAATACCTGCATTGACGGGTATCTCTTTTAATGTGAAAAAAGGAGAGTCGATCGCCCTGGTAGGAGACAGCGGTGCGGGGAAAAGCTCTCTTGTCAACCTGCTGGTACGCTTCTATGACCCAAGCAGCGGCGAGATACTGATCAACGGCAGGGACTTTCGGGATTTCACGCTCGAATCTCTCCATCACAAGATCGCCTATGTGACACAGCGCATCTATATTTTCAACGATTCTGTCGCAGCCAATGTCGCCTACGGGGAAGCGATCGATGAAGCGCGTGTCATCGAGGCATTGAAGAAAGCCTTTGCAATGGAGTTCGTCGAAAAGCTTGAAGAGGGCATCCATACACAGCTTTCGGAAGGGGGAGGCAACCTTTCGGGCGGGCAGAGGCAGCGTATCGCTCTGGCACGGGCACTCTACAAAAATCCTGATATCCTGATACTCGATGAAGCGACCTCCGCACTGGATAACAGAAGCGAAGCACTGATCCAGCAGGCACTCACAAAACTCAAACCCGAAATGATCACCATCACCGTGGCGCACAGGCTGAGCACAGTTCAGGATGCCGACACAATTTTGGTCTTTGAAAACGGGAGGATCATCTGCGGCGATACGCATACCAACCTACTCAAACACTGCCAGGTCTACCAGCGTCTTGCAAGTAAGTTATAACGCTACAGATGGTATAATCTGACCCAATCCACATAAAGGTTCGTGATGATCAGATTACTCTTTTCTTTTATACTTATCTTCAGCCTTTCAGAAGCAAAGCCCCTAAAGAACTACGCCTTTGCGGGTCTCCTGGCTTCAACGCAGACGATCAATATCGATGATGAGGCAACCACCCACAAGACCGGTATAGGGATCAGGTACGGACAGCAATCTCTGGAGTGGAGAACCATGTTTTCCCTGGAGTATTACCCGAACAACTATGCCGGTTACTCAGTAGAGATCGACAAGATCCTCCTTGACGAGATGTTCGGCACACCAGAGGTCAGACCCTATCTCGGAGGGACGATCGGATACCTGAAATATGACAAAGATGCGCTTGAGGGAATACCGCATGATGAAACTGTCGGCTTCTACTATGGCGGCAACTTTGGATTTATCCTCTATGCGACCGACAATATCGATGTTGATCTGGGGTATCACTACTATAAAGTGCAAAACCTGGATTTTCTGGATCATCTTCACGGCCCTACTTTGGCTGTTCACTACTTTTTTTAACTACGGGAGTATATAGTGTCATTTTTTTCTTACCAGACCCTCAAAAAAATCCTTTTCAAACTGGATCCTGAAACCGCGCATACCATTGCGAGCCTGGGACTGAGAGCGGTTGCCCACTGCCCCATCGCGATGCGTATGCTCAAGGAACACTATTTTGTTGATGACAAAATGCTGCATCAGAAGCTTTTCGGACGCACCTTCAAAAATCCGGTAGGCCTGGGGGCAGGGTTTGACAAGGACGGCCAGTATATTACTGCGATGCCGACCCTTGGGTTCGGTTTTACCGAGATCGGTACAGTGACACCCAAACCGCAACCGGGCAACCCAAAGCCAAGACTCTTCCGCCTTCCCGATGAGGAGTCACTGCAGAATGCAATGGGCTTCAACAACAAGGGAAGCCACTATATGATCCAGCGTCTCAAAAAACTCTACTTCTTTGACTATCCGGTGGGGATCAATATCGGGAAGAACAAAGTCACGCCTGAAGATCAGGCGCTGAGTGACTATGAGATCCTTTTCAAAGCCTTTAGGGAGTATGGAGACTACATCGTTATCAATATCTCCTCTCCGAACACACCGGGACTGCGTGATCTGCAAAACGAGAACTTCATCAAGGCGATCTTTGATATGGCAAAACAGATCACCGACCAGCCGGTCTTCCTCAAGATCGCTCCCGATATGGAAGCCGAAGATGCGGTCAGGCTCTGCAAAGTGGCGGTGGATGCAGGCGCAGCGGGGATCATCGCTACGAATACGACCATCGACTACTCCCTGACCGACTCACCCCACAAACGCAGCTTCGGCGGGATCTCCGGCGCACTGCTCACCGAAAAATCCTACCAGCTCTTCAGGGCGCTGGGCAAAGAGCTCTACGGAAAGACCCTGCTGATCTCCGTAGGCGGTATCGACTCGGCAGAAGAGGCCTACAGACGCATCAAAGCCGGTGCCTCCCTGGTACAGGTCTACTCCATGCTGATCTACAGAGGCCCCGGACTCATCAAAGAGATCAACGAAGGGCTGATCAAACTCTTAAAGCAGGACGGGTATACGCACATTAGCGAAGCAATCGGAGCCGATTACCGATAGGTAATCGAGTGCATAACTAATAACTCATAGTGAATAGTTATGGTATGTTTTTAAAAAAACTACTATTCACTATTGTTGAAAAAAGGATAAGTATATGATTTTAAAACTATATTATCTAGAAAAAAAAAGTATTGCCATGCAATACGTACCTAAACTATTCACTATTCACTATTCACTATTCACTAAAGCAGTGGTTTTGACACTGCTGATCACAGGAACACTTATGGCAAACTCACTCCCAAAACACTACACAAAAACACTTGGCAATGGCCTTCAGATCGTCGTGATCCCGATGGATAACGGCTCGGGTGTCATCACAAGCGACATCTACTACAAGGTCGGAAGCCGCAATGAAAAAATGGGCAAAAGCGGTATGGCGCATATGCTCGAGCACCTCAGTTTCAAATCGACCGAAAAGCTCAAAGAGGGCGAGTTCGATATGATCGTCAAGAGCCGCGGCGGGGTAAACAACGCTGCGACCGGCTTTGACAAAACACACTACTTTATCAAAACGGCTTCACAAAACCTCCCGATGACCCTGGAGCTCTTTGCCGAGCTGATGAGCAACCTGAAACTGACAGATGAGGAGTTCCAGACCGAACGCGACGTAGTCGCCGAAGAACGCAGGCTTAGAACCGACAACAACCCGATGGGATACCTCTATTTCAGGGTCTTCAATACCCACTATATCTACCACCCCTACCACTGGCTTCCGATAGGGTTTATGGAAGATATCCAAAGCTGGAAGATCGAGGATATCCGCACCTTCTACAAGCAGCACTACCAGCCGAACAATGCGATCCTGGTCGTTGCCGGGGATATCACACCTGAGAACGTCTATAAAGAGGCGGAAAAATATTTCGGCAAGATCAAAAACCATACAGAGGTTCCCGAAGTCAAGGCGGTAGAGCCGGAAGTGGACGGGGCAAAACGTGCGGTCCTTCACAAAGAAGGCAACCAGGTAAACACCCTTGCGATCACCTATGCCATCCCGAACTTCGAACACGAGGACCAGGTGGTACTCTCTGCGATCTCCTCGATCCTCAGCCACGGGAAGAGCAGCCGCTTTGAAAAATCGCTCGTGAACGAAAAAAAACTGGTCAATACGATCTACGGCTACAACATGGAGCTGAAGGACCCCGGTGTATTTCTGATCATGGCGATGTGTGCAGACGGAGTCGACCCTGTAACTGTTGAAAAAGAGATCCTCGCCGAACTTCAAAAGATCAAACAGGGGGATGTCACCCAGGCGGAACTGGACAAAGTGAAGATCAACACCAAAGCGGAGTTCATCTACTCGCTCGAGAGTTCCCACTCGGTAGCCGGGCTCTACGGGGAGTACCTTGTGAAGGGAAATCTGGACCCTTTACTTGAATATGAAGAGAAATTGGATAAAATTACGCTCAAAGATATCCAGGATGTCGCAAAGAAATATTTTGACCATTCACGATCTACCACTGTGATACTCAAAAAAGACGAAACCAAAAAGTAAGTTAGGAATTAGGAATGAGCAACTATATCACCGGCGTAAGCACCGCACTTGTCACACCCTTTAAAAACGGAAAACTAGATGAGGCGTGTTTTGCCAAACTGATCCAGAGACAGGTGGATAACGGAATCGATGCAGTATGTCCGGTAGGAACGACCGGAGAGAGTGCGACACTCAGCTATGATGAGGATATGCGCTGTATAGAGATCGCCGTAGAGGTCTGCAAGGGTACCGATACAAAAGTACTCGCAGGCGCAGGAAGCAATGCCACCCACGAAGCCGTACAGATGGCAAAGAATGCCCAGGCCGCGGGTGCCGATGCGATCTTCTCAGTAAGCCCCTACTACAACAAGCCAAGTCAGGAGGGTCTTTACCAGCACTACAAAGCTGTAGCCAGCGAAGTGGAAGTCCCCTTCATGCTCTATAATGTACCGGGACGCACGGGGGTTGATATCCTTCCAGAGACGGTCAAAAGGCTTTTTGATGATGTCCCGAACATCATGGGGATCAAAGAGGCGACAGGTTCGCTCCAGCGTACGGTCGAGCTGATGGCGATGATCCCTGAACTCTATCTCTTCAGCGGGGATGACGCCATCGACTACCCTGTCCTCGCAAGTGGGGGGAAAGGGGTCACATCAGTCACCTCAAACCTTCTTCCCGACATGAAAAGAAAACTGGTTCAGGCGGCACTCTCGGGTGACTACCAGACAGCAAAAGCGATCAACGAAGAACTGATCGATATCAACAAAGTGCTTTTCTGCGAAAGCAATCCTATCCCGATCAAGGCTGCGATGTATATCGCCGGCCTGATCGACACGCTGGAGTACAGGCTGCCGCTTGTACCGCCCAGTGCAGAGAATATGAAAAAGATCGAAGCCGTCATGAAAAAATACACGATCGTCGGTGCATAAGCAGCGTACGACACGTTACAAAAAAGGAGAATATAGATGTCACAGATGAAGGGGAAAACCGTTGTTATCACCGGTGCTACAAAGGGGATCGGAAGAGCGGTAGCTGAAAAGTTCGCGCAAAATGGCGTCAATGTCGCATTTACCTACAACTCGAACAAAGAAGCGGCAGAGAAGATCGCCGAGGAGCTCAGTGCCAATTACGGCATCATTGCAAAAGCCTATCCGCTTGATATTTTGGATACCGATCAGTTCAAACCGCTTTTTGAAGCGATCGATCAGGACTTTGACCGTGTAGACTTCTTTGTAAGCAATGCGATGATCTATGGGCGCTCTGTTGTAGGCGGTTACGGGAAGTTTATGAAACTCAGACCAACAAAAGGACTGACAAACATCTATACGGCAACCGTAGGTGCCTTCGTAGCAGGTTCGCAGGAGGCAGCAAAGCGTATGGAGAAAGTAGGCGGAGGCGCGATCGTAACGCTGAGCTCGACAGGGAACCTGATCTATATCGAAAACTATGCGGGACACGGTACCAACAAAGCAGCAGTCGAAGCCATGGCACGCTATGCAGCGGTAGAACTCGGCGAGATGGGAATCCGTGTCAATGCCGTATCTGGCGGCCCTATCGATACGGACGCGCTGAAAGCTTTCACCAACTATGAAGAGGTAAAAGCAGAGACGATCAAGCGTTCGGCACTCAACAGAATGGGAAGCCCTGAAGATATCGCAGGTTCCGTCTACTTCCTCTGTACCGATGAGGCTTCCTGGATCACCGGCCAGACGCTCGTGGTTGACGGTGGAACCACATTCAGATAACGTTTAAATTACTCTATCAATATTTTGTCGGGGTGGGGACACCCCGACCTACATAAAAAAGGTCAAGATAAATGCCAACCTCACAAATTTTTAATGTTCCCAATACTTTAGCATTTATCCGCCTGCTTCTTGCTCCCCTGATGTTTTTTTTCCTCGTCAACCAGGAGGCTTCTCTTTTCGAAGGTGTACACCACTCATGGCTCAATTATGTTGCCGCGTTTATCTTTGTTTTGGCTTCGGCGACCGATTTTTTTGACGGATATATCGCACGTACATTCGATCAGATCACGACACTGGGAAAGATCCTCGACCCCTTGGCAGACAAGATGCTCACACTGGCAGGTTTCCTTGGGTTGATGATACTGGGGAGTGCTTCACCCTGGGCAATCTTCCTGATCCTGACAAGAGAACTTTTTATCACAGGACTGCGTGTCTCGGCGGTTGCAGAAGGGATCGATATCTCCGCATCCTGGATGGGAAAGGTGAAGACCGTCGTCCAGATGATCGCGATCGGTTTTCTGCTGATGGAGTGGCCGGGCGGGGAGATACTCCTCTGGTTCGCAGTTCTTCTGACGCTCTACTCAGGCTATGAATATGTGAGGGATTTTTTCAAAGCCGCGCAGCATAACTAAGGTATTGATTCTTTACCCCCCCTGGCCTTACCCGTCACCATTACTGCGCTTCTCTCTTTTACCGTAATCTTGCATTCCACCTGTCAAACAATGATTTTTAACTCCTTTACAGTAAAATGTAATCTTATTTTAATGAATTTTTTCCTTTAAAATTTTTATTGATTAAAAATTAATCAATAAAGTGTTTATCTTTTTTTATTTTAGTGTCATAATTTTCTTACCTTAAAACAAGGAACTTACAATGAAAATAACAAAACTCAGTTTAATCGCGGCGCTGGCAATCAGTTCGGCAATGGCAGGCGGAGACATTGCTCCTGCAGAACCGGCAGTGGAAACACCGGCAGCAGAGGCGTGCAATGCCAACACTACGATAGACGGGAAAGCAACACTCTACTATATCACTGATGATGGCAGTTATGATCTGTTTGATTCAGAAAGCAGTAGATTTGGTGCCGCGGCAACGGTCAATGTATCGCACAAGATCATCGAAAATATCACTGCAAACATCACTGCAGTAGGTTTCACCAATCTTACGGATGATGGAGGATACTATGAAGGTACTGAAACCGGTGCGTACTTCAACATTGCGAATATCACTGCAAGTTACAGCGATACGACATTGATAGCCGGACGTCAGCTGCTGGGCACACCGATGATCCAGGGGTATGACTGGCTGCTTGCACCGGGGTCCTTTGAGGCGTATACATTGGTAAACACTTCCATCCCCGATGTGACTCTGGTTGCTGCCTATATTGATAAGTGGAGACCGAACAACTCCGGTGTGGATTTTCAGGAACTGGACGGGGACAACTGGACAATCAGTGCTGGATATGCCGGTGAAGCCTTCAGTGTAAGCGCATGGTATTACGATGTGGAGGCACTGGGTTACTCTCAAGTTTATTTAGATGCATCAACAAAACTTTCCGGTATCGAATTGGCTGCTCAATATGCAGGCACTGATTGGGATAGCGCAGATAACTCAGATGCATTCGGGATCAAGGCGTCCACTAAAATCTCAGATATCTCGTTGATGGGTGCATATAACTATATAGATGAATCTACTGTCGGATATGTCGGATGGAACGGACTTTACACCAACTCATGGAACAGCACGGTAGCCAACTCTGTGGGCCATGCATTCAAAGTCGAAGCAGCGACTGAATTCTCCGATCTTTCACTCACAGCCAGTTACGCCTACTACGAATATGATAATGCACTCGAAGAGGGCCACGAGTTCGACCTGATAGCAGGATATGCCCTTACTGACTGTATTTCGCTGGATGCGATCTACTCCAATACGGATTACGGCGATGGAGAAAATATCAACCAGTTTGAGTTCATCGCTACTTATAAATTCTGATCTTAACGCTACTCCTGATATCAATCTGCCACGCACAAAGAAGCGTGGCAGCCTCTCTCCACCTCACGCTTTTTAAACCAAATGCCGTAAATATTTGAGCGTATATCGTCAGGCTCTGTCTCTTATACACATCTGACGCTGCCGACGAAGAGGATAGTGTAGATCTCGGTG
>OGCK01000115.1_pt1 | contig 14846 bp, 9 predicted proteins | sample 1570051 | NCBI WGS metagenome assembly OGCK01 (sample SAMN06266181, study PRJEB24510) | hot springs metagenome | isolation source: hot spring sediment | place: USA: Zodletone Spring, Oklahoma | collected 2013-12-03 | reverse complement strand
TTTTTCAAGCAGAAGACGGCATACGAGATCTAGTACGGTCTCGTGGGCTCGGAGATGTGTATAAGAGACAGGAGATGTTATAATATCACTTGCGTAGTAAAAAAGAAATAAGTGGGCGGGTAGCTCAGTTGGGAGAGCACTGGTTTTACAAGCCAGGGGTCACAGGTTCAAGCCCTGTTCCGCCTACCAATTTTTTAATAAACATACAGGGGTCGTAGTGCAGCTTGGTTTAACACGCCTGCCTGTCACGCAGGAGATCGCGAGTTCAAATCTCGTCGGCCCCGCCATTTTCTTAATAATATAATTATGTAGGGCGATTTTATATGCCGAGATAGCTCAGTTGGTAGAGCAGTGGACTGAAAATCCACGTGTGCCCAGTTCGATTCTGGGTCTCGGCACCAAATTTTGCGGAAATAGCTCAGTGGTAGAGCATCGCCTTGCCAAGGCGAGGGTCGCGGGTTCAAATCCCGTTTTCCGCTCCATTTTTATAAAAATTAAATAGGCGGCATCGCCAAGTGGTAAGGCAGAGGACTGCAAATCCTTCATCCTCGGTTCGAATCCGAGTGCCGCCTCCATTTAATTTTTAGTTAGAATGAGAAATATTAAGAAAATGGGCGGTTAATTCAGTGGTAGAATGCTTGCTCGACGCGCAAGAAGTCACTGGTTCGAATCCAGTACCGCCCACCACTTAAAATATAAAACGAAATGAGATTAGTAGAAAAAAGTAGGTTGAGTTTTTCTAAAGAGAGTAGGTATTGTTCAGGTGTAATTATCTACATAAAAGTTTAATCGAAAACCTTTTCTACCAAAAATCCCTAATTTGAAATTCTATAAAGATGAGTAAATTTGGGCGGGTAATATCCGGTAGAGTTTTTAAGCGGGTTTTGGTTAATTTTTATAAATTAACTTTGACTAAAAAAGGTGGAACCGCGAGATTCTTAAATTAAACTTCTCGTCCTTTTCTTTTACAGGACAAGGAGTTTTTTTGTTTAATGATAAGGAGGTAGATATTATGTCAGAGATTAAAGTGTTTTTATTAGACGGTTCGGAAATAAAATTGAATAAAGGGGCTACTTTATTTGATGCTGCGGTCAAAATAAACCGAAAATTAGGCGAAGAAGCAGTCGCTGGTTTAATAAACGGAGTGGAAAAAGATTTAAATTGTGTCCTTAAGGATAATGATCGAATTGAAATTAAAACTTTCGCCTCATTGGAAGGCAGAGAAATCTACCATCATAGCAGTTCTCATATTATGGCACAGGCGGTAAAAGAGTTATTTCCTCAGGTAAAATTAGCTATTGGACCGGCTATCAAGGATGGCTTCTATTACGATTTTGATCTAGACCATTCTCTTACCCCGGAAGATATGGTACTTATTGAGAAAAAGATGAAAGAGATAGTGGGTAGAGATCTTCCTTTAAAAAGGATAGAAGTAAGTAAAGAAGAAGCCCAAAAATTATTTAAAGAACAAAAAGAGGATTATAAAATTGAACTCCTTAAAGATATAGAAGATGATATGGTTTCCTTATATCAGCAGGGGGATTTTATTGATCTATGTAGAGGTCCTCATATTTCTTCTACGGGGAAGCTAAAAGCTTTTAAACTTTTAAGCATTGCCGGAGCATATTGGAGGGGAAACGAGAAAAATAAGATGTTACAACGTATTTACGGGATCTCATTTGATAAAAAACCCGAGCTGGAGAACTATTTACAATTGCTTGAAGAGGCGAAAAGGAGAGATCACCGAAAATTAGGAAAAGATTTAAATTTATTCAGCTTTCATGACGAGGGGATCGGATTTCCTTTTTTTCATCCTAAGGGAATGGTGTTAAGAAATATTTTGGAAGATTACTGGAAAGATGAACATTACAAGAGTGGTTATACAGAAGTTAAAACCCCGATAATCTTAAATAAATCATTATGGGTAAAATCAGGGCACTGGGATCATTATAAGGAGAATATGTATTTTACTAGAATAGATGAAGAAGATTATGCCATTAAACCGATGAATTGCCCTGGGGGAATTTTAATTTACAATACCACTTTGCATAGCTATAGAGATTTACCGCTTAGAATGGGAGAATTAGGATTAGTGCATAGGCATGAATTATCTGGGGTACTTCATGGATTATTCAGAGTGAGGTGTTTTACCCAGGATGATGCTCATATATATATGAGCCCCGATCAGATTGAAAACGAAATAAAAGGAGTGATCGATTTAACAGATAGGATATATAAGACTTTTAATTTTCCCTATCGAGTGGAATTAAGCACTAAACCGGAAAACGCTATGGGCTCAGAAGAAATATGGGAAAAAGCTACGAGTAGTCTAGAAGAGGCCTTAAAAGATAAAAAAATAGATTATATTATTAATGAAGGCGATGGGGCATTTTACGGTCCCAAAATAGATTTTCATTTACAAGATTGCATAGGAAGAAGCTGGCAGTGCGGTACCATCCAGTTAGATTTTATTATGCCGGAAAAATTTGACCTTTACTATATCAACAAAGAGGGAAATAAGGAAAGACCGGTTATGTTACACCGAACTATTTTGGGAAGCATAGAAAGGTTCATTGGGATACTTATCGAAAATTACGCGGGAGCATTCCCCCTGTGGTTAGCTCCTGTTCAGGTAAGATTAATGCCTATTGCTGATAGGCATATTGAGTATGGTAAAAATTTATTGAATAAGTTAAGCCAATATAATATAAGGGTAGAATTAGACGAAATTAATGATAAAATAGGAGCCAAAATAAGAAAAGCTGAAATGGAAAAAATTCCTTATATGTTAATATTTGGAGACAAAGAAGTAGAAGAGGGTATTGCTTCGGTAAGAAAGAGAGGAAAAGGTGACCTAGGTAAGATTAAACTAGATAAGTTTATCGAATACACCTTAAAAGAAGTTAAAGAAAAAATCCTATTTTAATATTGGTGTGTAAATATCATTCACACAAGTGAATATAATTAGTTAGAGAGCAAATGAAGCATTCAGAAATAAAAGGATATTTACTTTTGATATCTATCACTATATACCGTAGATTCATATTGATGTTAGTGTAAAATTTAGTGGGCTAATTAGACATTGATTAATATATTGACTATAATTACATAATATGTTATAGTTTCTTAAAAATAATGCCGATTTGTATATATTTTAGGGAAATTAGAAGTGAGTTTTTATTTGCTAAAATTAGTAAAATGATATTTTAAAGCTATGCTAAAAACTATTCAAAAATGTATACAAAATAACATATTACCCATCGTTAAACGGTGTAAAGGAGGAAAATAGGAATTAAGTCAACACCAAAGTTAAGAATAAATGAAAAAATTAGGGCTGAGAAAATTAGGCTTATAGATTTTGAAGGTAAACAAGTAGGATTAGTAAGCAAAAAGGAAGGCCTTGAGCTTGCCGAAAAGAGCAATTTGGACTTAGTTGAAGTTGCACCAGAAGCTAAACCTCCTGTTTGTAGAATTATTGATTACGGAAAGTATAAATACTTATTGGATAAAAAAAATAAGACTGGGAAGAAGAAACAGAAAAGCGGTGGGATAAAAGAAATAAAAATGCGCCCTAATATTGGAGAACATGATTACAATTTCAAGGTAAAAAATTTATATAAATTTTTAGAAGAAGGTAATCAAGTTAAAATTACTATCATGTTTAGAGGGCGAGAGATGAATTATGTAGATTTAGGAAGAAAATTATTAGAACGCGTAATTGAGCACACTAATGAAATAGCTAAAGTTTTAAAGGAACCAAAATTAGAAGGACGGAATATGACTTTAGTTTTAATGCCAAAATAATTAAATATTGCCAAGGGAGAAGAAGAATATATGCCCAAAATGAAAACACATAAGAGTTCAGCAAAAAGGTTTAAGGTAAGTAGTTCAGGCAAAATAATACGATCAAAAGCCTATAAAAGTCATATTTTAACTAAAAAGACTTCAAAACGCAAACGAAATCTAAGGAAAGCTACTACAGTTAGCAGCGTTGAGATAAAAAAAGTTAAAGTATTGTTACCCTATTCTTAATATTTTATTAAATACTAAATCGCCGTTTCCCTCATTCTCTACTTAGTAAGAAATTCATTGGTGAGGGGATATGGTTTACTACATACAAAGGAATCAGAAAGTAAAAGAAGGATAAAATCATCCTGTCGCAATTTATACTCACGGAAGTAATTACGGGAGAGAAAATACAGGAAAATAATGCGGTTATAAAAAAATAAGGAGTGAATAGTATGCCAAGAGCGACAAATAGTGTTGCCTCAAGAAGAAGGAGAAATAAAGTACTAAAATTAACAAAGGGATATTGGGGAGCAAAAAGCAAACTTTATCGTACTGCTCATGAAGCAATGATGAAAGCCCTTTCTTATGCCTATAGAGATAGAAGGGCTAGAAAAAGAGATTTTAGAGGGTTGTGGATAACCAGAATTGGAATTGCAGCTAGAAACGAAGGTATCTCTTATAATAAGTTTATAAGAGGTTTAAAAGTTGCAGGAGTAGAAATAAACAGAAAAATGTTAGCTGAATTATCAATTAATAATCAAGAAGCATTTATTAGTGTGGTGAAATTAGCTAAAGAAAGTGTTCATTAAGTTTATTTTTGACATATTGATATCCTTACAATATCGTGTGTAAAAGTGATAATAAAGATAAGTAGGTTATTAATAATTTAATATTTGATTATAATAAGCGATAACCGAAATTCACTTTAGAACTGCAAACTGAAATTTTAAGAAGTAAGTTTTGCCAGTACTCCGCTGTTATAAGGAGAAAAGTACGGATTTGCTAGATAAAAAGCAGGTCAAAAAGGGTGGTACCGCGGAAAAGGTTTATAATTTTCGTCCCTTTATAAGGTGAAGAAAATTATAAACCTTTTTCTATTTTATCATGGCATTAATGATGAGGAGGAATACTATTGGAAAATAGAATAGATGAGATCAAAAAGAAAATTGTATCTGAATTAAATAGAGCGAGGGATTTAAAAGATATTGAAAAACTAAGGGTAACATACTTAGGCAGAAAAGGAGTGGTAACTCTTCTATTAAGAAAATTGGGAACACTTTCATCGGAAGAAAGGCCAAAAGCTGGGCAGTTATTGAATCAAACAAAAAGAGAAATCGAAGAGTTACTCAAAACACATGAAGTGGAAATAGAAAAAATGGAGAAAGAAAAAAGATTACTAGGCGAAGCTATTGATATTACCATTCCGGGGAGAAAAATCAATAAAGGAACCATTCATCCCATTAATTTAGTGCTAAAAGAGGTTGAGGAAATTTTTTTGAGTTTAGGATTTAAAATGGAAGAAGGCCCGGAGGTAGAGCTGGATTACTATAATTTTGAAGCACTCAATATTCCTAAAGACCATCCTGCTAGAGACGACCAGGATTCTTTCTATATTACCAAAGATATTCTCCTTCGTCCCCAGACTTCTCCTGTACAAATCCGTACGATGGAAAATCAGAGACCGCCGGTTAGAATAATTGCTACAGGAAAATGTTATAGGCGCGATGCCACTGATAGTACTCATTCCCCCATGTTTCACCAGATAGAGGGGTTAGCAGTGGATAGAAACGTCACCTTTGGTGATTTAAAAGGAATTTTAACCGTTTTTGTGCACAGAATGTTTGGTAAAGATAGAAAAGTAAGATTTAGGCCGGGATATTTTCCATTCGTTGAACCTGGGGCCGAAGTGGATGTATCTTGTTTATTATGTGGAGGCGAAGGATGTAAATCTTGTGGTTATGTTGGCTGGTTAGAGATTATGGGGGCAGGAGAAGTACATCCAAGAGTATTAGAGATGGTTGGTTATGATCCGGAAGAATATTCAGGCTTTGCCTTTGGAATGGGGGCAGAAAGAATTGCCATGCTGAAATACGGCATAAATGATATCCGCTTATTTTTTGAAAATGATTTAAGATTTTTAAAACAATTTTAAAGTCGTCGTTAATGAATAGTCGTTAGTATATAGGAGCAACACGGTGTGCCGTTTTGAGGTTTTTCTAACTAATCTTACACTAGACGTTAACGTGCACGGTACGTAATACGAGTTAAGGAGGAAGAGAAAATGCAGGTTTCTTATAATTTATTAAAAGAATATATTGATATAGATTTATCAGCAGAAGAGCTTGCTAAAAGATTGACTTTAAATGGCATCATTTTAGAGAGGATGGAAAATATATCTACCGAGATAGAAAGAGTAGTAGTGGGCAGGATAATCACTATAGAGCAATATCCTGAAAATAAAAAATTATCTGTTTGTCAGGTAGACATAAAAAAGGAAGTACTTCAAATAGTTTGTGGGGCAAAAAATATGGAAGTTTCTGATAAAGTGGCAGTGGCTTTGGAAGGAGCAAAATTACCCCAGATAGGAATTATCAAAAATAAAAAATTTAAAAATGTTTTATCTTCAGGGATGCTCTGTTCAGCCTCTGAACTGGGTATTGAACCGGGGAAATCACCCGGGATATTAATTTTAGAAAAAGATGCTGTTTTGGGGGAAGATATAAGGAAAATAATAAAGTTTGACGACACTATATTTGACTTTGAAATACATTCTAATCGTCCTGATTTAATGTGCATAATAGGAATAGCTAGAGAAGTAGCAGCAATTATCGATAAGAAGCTTAAAATTCCTGAAATAAAGATAAAAGAAGAAGATGAAAGAATTGAAAAAGATATTACTGTGAAAATTGAAGCGGAAGATTTGTGTCCTCGTTATGCCGGGAGAGTAATAAAAGACATAAAGATAGATGAATCGCCCCTGTGGCTAAAATGGAAGTTAAGATTATTAGGGGCAAGACCGATAAATAATATAGTAGACATTACTAATTTCGTTATGATGGAGACAGGACAGCCGCTTCATGCCTTTGATCTTGATTTGATTAAAGGGAAGACCATTATAGTTCGAAGAAGCAGAACGGGGGAAACTATCTGTACTTTAGATGGTATTGAAAGACAGTTACCTTCCAAAAGTTTGGTTATCGCTGATACAAAAGAACCTATAGCTCTTGCCGGAATAATGGGAGGAAAGCATTCTGAAATTGATCAAAACACTAAAAATGTATTTTTAGAATCAGCCTATTTTAATTCAGTAAATAATCGAAGAAGCGCTGCGAAATTTGGCTTAAGAACTGAAGCTTCAAACAGATTTGAAAAAGGAATAGATAAAGGAGTGCAAATATATGCCCTGGACCGAGCTGCTGATTTGATAAATAAGATTGCTATGGGAAAAATAAGCTCAGGGAAAATCGACACAAATAAAAAATTATTTCATCCCTTCAAGATAAATTTAAGAATAAAAAGAGTTAATAGAATATTGGGACAGCTTCTAGATAAAGATGAAGCTAAAACAAAGAGTAAAATTATTAATATTTTAGATAAATTAGAATTTAAAGTAGTAGAAGATAAAAGAGAATATATCGAAGTAATTCCTCCTTCTTTTAGAGGAGATGTGGAAGGAGAAATAGATCTAATTGAAGAAATTGCTCGAATTTATGGTTACGATAAGATAAAGCCTACTCTCTTTAACCATACAATTGCCCAAGAGGGAAAAAATATCCGATTCAGGGTAATTGATCAGGCAAGGGAAACATTAATCGGGTGTGGTTTAAACGAAGTGATAACTTATAGTTTTGTTTCTCCTGATATTTTTGATAGAATAAGAATATCCGAAGGGCATAAATTAAGGAGTGCCATAAAAATTAAAAACCCTATGACCATAGACCAATCTTTAATGCGGACCTCTTTAATTTCAAGTTTATTAGAAGTTATTAAATGGAATACTAATCGACAAGCGGAGTTGGTTAAAATATTTGAAATAGGTAAAATATACTTACCTTGTGCTGATAAACAAAATTCCTTACCTCAAGAAAAATTAATAATAGCCGGGGCAATAAATAAGATCGGCCGGGGAAATGTTTGGGAAAAATCACTTTCTTTAGATATTGTTGATATCAAAGGTATAATCGAGGTAGTTTTTCAGAGTTTAAAAGTGGAAAATTGGGAAGTAATTCCCGGAAATCACCCTACTTTTCATCCTCTACGGAATGCTAAGATCATTGTAGGAGGAGAAGAAGTAGGTATCTTTGGCGAGGTACATCCGGAAGTTACAAACAATTATCGTATCCCGGGGAAAGTAAATTTGTTTGAGATTGATTTTGAAAATTTATTACCTAATATTCCTACCGGTATCAAATATTGTGTTTTACCAAAATATCCTTCAGTTCAGAGAGATTTGGCTATGATAATAAAAGAAGAGGTCCTTTCCGCTGATATTATTAACAGCATAAAATCTATTAATAAAAAGATAATTAAAAAAGTAACTTTGTTTGATATATTTAAAGGAAGCCAAATTGGTGATGGTTATAAGAGTTTAGCCTACTCTGTGGTTTTTCAAGCCGAAGACCGTACCTTGACAGACCAGGAAGTGGGAAATACCTTTAAAAAAATCAGAGAAAAGCTAATAGAAAAATTTGGTGCTAAAATAAGAGAACAATAAAGGTGTAAAACGAAAAACAAAAAACACAAAACCCTATTCTTATCTCGTATTTAGTTAGGGGGGTTAATTGGTTACCTAGTTATGAAAATAAAATCAAATCGATTAATTAACTAATGAATCAGCTAAACAGCCTTTACGATTAATTAGAAGGAAATACTCATGGCGGCTATAAATTGGATAGACATATCAATAATACTAATAATCTTATTAAATATGATTATTGGTATACGTCGCGGTATTATCAGAGGAGTAATTAATCTAATAGGAATTGCGACGGCAATTTTTCTGGCAATTTTTTGGTGTAAAGAGGTTGGAGAATACATAAATTCACATTACCAACTAAGCAGGGAAATAGCAGATATATTAGGTTTTGTTCTAATATTTTTAATGGTTGTTCTGATCGCAAGAATGTTTGAAGTTTTTTTAAAAAAAATATTTTCCTTACTCTTTGTTTCCTGGATCGATGGTTTAGGAGGAGCCTTGTTTGGTTTAACCAAAGGTTGTCTGATTGTGGGAATTTTATTGGTTATAATTACCTTTATCCCTTTACCGCTTTTTCTGAAGGAACAATTAGAAAGCTCGTTTTTAGCTAATAGATTTGCAGTTATGACTGCTATTGTCTACGATTATTTAAAGGATTGGCTGCCTTTGAGCATTCAGTTTAATACGGAAGAATTTCTTAAAAAATTCAATCTTAATTTACTTGTATAGGAATTTTCCCTAACTATAATTAGTAAATAGAATGTCCTATATCATGTATAATAAAGAAGAATCGTATCAAGAACCGATTAGGCAAGATAGTAATAGTTGCTTAGTTGGCTGATTAGGAGATAAGTTTATTGAAATAAATGCTAAAATAACTTACTAACAAACCGGTTAACTTGCTAATTCAATACCAATAGCTGTTTGCTAAGATCTAATTTATAAGGAGAAATATATCTTGAACGAACATACTTTATCAGTTTTAGAATTTTCAAAAATTAAAAATCAATTAAGGGAAAAAATATCCACTGCCAGTGGTGAAGCAATCATAGAGAATATTACACCTAAACTTGATTTACAGCAAATTCTTATTACTCAAAGAGAAACAACCGAAATGAGGGAAATTATTTTTTATGACGGAACCCCTCCTTTTTCTAGATTGGAAGATATTAGTAGTGAACTAAAAAGGTCTGCAGTTAAGGGAACTATTCTTGATTCAAAAAAAATTATAAAAATTTTAAAAGCATTAAAAACCTCTCGCTTGATTAAAAAGTTTTTATTGAAAACTAAGGAAAAATATCCTTTAATTAGAGAGAGGGCGGAAAAAATACAGACTTTTTTCGAATTAGAGGAGGAAATAATCCAATGTATAGATGAGGATGGAGTAGTTTTAGATCGGGCGAGCCCAGAGTTAAGGAAGATTAGAAGAGATATAATAAAAAAAGAACAAATACTTAAAAATAAGTTGGAAACTATTATCCGGTCTTCCCGATTTGCCACTATTATTCAAGAACCTTTAATTACTGTAAGGCAAAATAGGTATGTGATACCTGTAAAACAAGAAAAAAAGGCAAAATTTCCGGGAATAGTGCATGATAAATCCGATAGTGGAGCTACTTTATTTATTGAACCCTATATGGTGGTAGAGCTAAATAATTTGCTTCGTCAATTAATTAAGGACGAAGAACAAGAAATATTAAAAATTCTTCAAAAAATAACCTCTCTTATCGGGGAAAAAGCACAAGAGATTAATGATAGCGTCTTGAATCTAGGAGAAATTGATTTTATTTATGCTCGGGCATTATTAGCCGAAAAAATGAAAGCAATAGAACCAAAATTAAATCAAGATGGGCTTATTAACCTTATCCGGGCAAGACATTCCTTATTGCAGGATCGTGTTGTTCCTATTAATATAAATTTGGGAAAAGTTTTTAATATTTTAGTCATTACTGGCCCCAATACAGGAGGTAAGACAGTTACCTTAAAAACAGTAGGGTTACTTACTCTTATGGCTCAATGTGGGTTACATATCCCCGCTGCAGAAGGGAGCGAGGTTTCTATTTTTAAAAAGATATTTTGCGATATAGGAGATGAACAAAGTATAGAACAAAATTTGAGTACTTTTTCTTCTCATATGAAGTATATCGTTCAAATTTTAAGAGAAGCTGATTCTGAATCTCTTGTATTGCTTGATGAATTAGGTGCAGGAACTGATCCAACAGAGGGAGCAGCTTTAGGTATGGCAGTTTTAGATTTCTTGAGCAAGGAGAATTCCAGGGTAATAGCAACGACACATCACGATTCTTTGAAATCCTACGCATATTTAACTAAGGGAGTATGTAATGCACGCGTTGAATTTAATGAAGAAACCTTGAAGCCAACATTTGAGATTTCTATTGGATTGCCTGGTAAGAGTTGCGCTTTTATCATTGCTCAAAAATTAGGTTTATCAAAGGAGGTTGTCTTAAAAGCTCAGAGCTTTTTATCCCAGGAAAAAATAAAAGCAGATAGTTTAATTGAAAAGATCGAAGAAGACCGAAAACTAATTGAGAAGGAAAAAAATTTAATAGAAATTATCAAAGAAGAGAGTGTGGGTTTAAGAAATAAATTAGAAAAAGAATTAAATAAAGCTGAGGAGAGTAGAAAAGAGATAATTCTAAAAACCTATCAGGAAGCAGAAAAGATATTAAAGGAAACGCAGGATAGCGCTGGAAAGGTAATGGAGAGGTTGAATAAGCACAAATTTTTAAGTAAAGCATCTAAAGGTAATTTGTTGGAAGAAATACAAATAATTAGCAAGGAAATACAACAGGAGATAGTGAAAATAAAGCCGGAGAAAGAATTAATAATAAATCAAAATATTGAAATAGGAGATAGTGTACTAGTTAAGAGTTTGAATAAGAAAGGGACAATACTTTCTGTTTCTTCTAAAAATGAAAAATATAAGATTCAAATTGATAATATGAAGATGCTGGTTCCAACTTTCGACATAGAAAAAATAGATCAAATTGATCAGAAAACGAAAAAATATAGTCATATTGAAAATAGTTTTGATAGTGGTTTAAGTAGAAAGGATAGTTTTTCATTATCCAAAATAAAAACTTTTAAAAATGAGATTTCTATTCGTCAATTAACTGTTGAAGAAGCGAGGCCGATGTTGGAAAAATATTTGGATGACGCTTATATGTTGGGAGTTTCACCGGTATACATAATTCATGGAAAAGGTAAGGGTATTTTGAGGGATGAGGTAAAAAAAATGTTAGATAAAATTCCTTATATTAAATCATTCAGGATTGGAGGCACAAAAGAAGGGGGGACAGGGGTTACAGTGGTGTATATCGAAAAATAAATTTCTCTTATTGACAAATTCTTTGGGTGTCTTTCTCACTAAATCCAATCGCTCTACACTATGGAACGAGATATGATTTACGAAATTGAAATAACTATTAGACTACTGGATCCTATGGATCATGAATAGGGTATGCGCTATTAATTACTTATCTTATTTTGGGTGTTTTTTTCTAAGTTTTTCTATTAAAGATTGAAGAGTTTCTTCTTTTTCTTCAGTCTTTTCTTCAGTTTCTGTGGGTTTTTCTTCATATTTTTCCTTAATTTCTTCAATTTCTTCATAATAAGGTTTCTTAATTTCCGGATATTCTTCTGTTTTTGGCATTTCAAAATATTTTTGATGAACGGTGCAAGAGGATGTAGGTTCTGAACCTTTTATAAAAGTGACTGTTAGTATCTCCGGGCAAGAATTAGTTGGTAAAAGCCCAGATTCTTTACAAACAGATGTTTTAATTATTTTGTCTGGTTGTAAGAAATCTTTTTTTTCATCATTTTTAAGGGCATTTTTCATAAATGCAGTCCAAATTGGGGCAGCAACCACACCACCAGTCATTCTATTTCCCAAAGGTTTTCTGTCATCATTTCCAATATAAACCGCAGAAACTAAGTCCGGAGTAAAACCAATAAACCAAGCGTCAATAAATTCATTGGTAGTCCCGGTCTTTCCTGCTGCCGGCCTATTTATTTTTGCATTAAAACCAGTTCCTCTTTCAATTACTCCCATCATCAAGTTAATAAGTACATAACAAGTCTCTTCTTTAAATACTGTCTTTTTTTGAATAATATTCTCTTCTATAATATTATTTTTACTATCTTCTATTCTAATGATAGAAATAGGATCAATCTTTACTCCCAAATTGGCAATAGTAGCATATGCTGAAGCAATTTCCAAAGGAGTGATTTCTGAAGTACCTAAGGCTAAAGAAAGATCTGAGCGGAGTTCACTTGTTATCCCTGCTTTATGAGAATAATTGATTACTTTTTTTATACCCACTTGTTCTAGTAATTTTACTCCTACTACATTTATTGATTGCTCAAATGCTTCTCTAAGGGTAACAGGACCTCTAAATTCTTTTTCGTAATTTTCAGGAGACCATCCATTTTCAAAAGTAATCGGAGAATCTTCTACAATATTACTGGGAGTAAATCCATTATCCAAAGCAGTGAGGTAGACAAATGGTTTAAAGGCTGAGCCGGGTTGGCGGTAAGCTTGAGTAGCTCTATTAAATTTACTTTCTCCGAAATCTTTTCCTCCTACCATTGCCTTAATATAACCTGTCTGAGGTTCAATGGCTATTATTGCTCCTTCACGTCCAGATTCTTGTAATGCTTTTTCAGCACAATATTGCATTTCTAAATCTAAGGTGGTATAAATTTTTAGTCCACCTTTATATACTATATTTGCTCCATATTCTTCTAATAGCTGAGAAAGAATAAAAGTAGAAAAATAGGGAGCTGTAAAGGTATCTCTTTTATTATTATAATCAAGTTCCAGGGGGCTTTGTTTGGCTTTTTCCATTTCATCTTTAGATATATATTTTAATTTAAACATTCTGTCTAATATGATATTTCTTCTTCTTAAGGATACTTCTTGATTAAGAATGGGCGAATAATAGGAAGGACCACGTGGGATTCCTGCAAGTAATGCACACTCTGCAAGATCTAAATCCTGTACATTCTTATTAAAATACATTTTAGCAGCAGATTGAACTCCATAAGCCCCATGACCAAAGTATATTTCATTTAGGTACATTTCTAAAATTTCATCTTTAGTGAAAGATCGTTCTATTTGTAAGGCTAACAAAATGTCTTTTAATTTTCTATTTAAACTAATCTCTCGAGTAAGAAAAGTATTTATAGCTAATTGTTGGGTTATTGTGCTGCCTCCTTGAGGTTTGTTATCTTTACTAGATAAGAAAATCAGATCTTTAAAATTTTCCAATTGAGCAATTAGAATTCTACGGATATTAATACCTTTGTGTTTATAAAAATCCGAATCCTCAATAGCAATGGTAGCATTAGTTAAATTTGAAGGAATTTTGGAAAGTGGAACCGGATTTCTATTTTCCTGATAAAATTCGGTGATGATTTCGCCATTAATATCATAAACTTTGCTATTTATAGCATCTAAGAATTTGTTTTCTTGAACCATTTCAGATATTTTCTGATTATTAATAGTGGAGAGTCCGATAAAAGTAATAGAAAAGGTCAAGGAAAAGACTATAATTACCAGAAATATTTTTTGGGATAAGGAAATATTGTAAAATATTTTTGCTTTATTTTTTTGTGACAAGCTAAAACTCCCTTTTTAAGTTGTAAATTGTGTACCGCGTAGTAGGTTGATTTATCTCTCGTTTTAGTACACTGTCCAGAATGGAAAAAACAATAAAGATGATTTTTTTTAATCAGAAGATAGATTTATCAAGCTCTTTATGGGGCTTGTATAATAAGCCATTATATTTTTTTTTGTTTTTATTCACACCATAAGCGATAGTCGAATCTTTTATATTATACCATAAAATATTATTAAAATTAGAATAGTATTTCACTGAATACTTGATAGGAGTCTTAGTATACCTCTTTTAATATAAAATAAACTATGTTATAATTTCAAAAATTATTACGTTTACTATTGGGATATTTCCATATGCTTAAGCTAAACTTTCTAATACGTGTTGCCATGGTTGCAGCGATTTACGTGGTGCTTAATATTATATTTGCTCCCATAAGTTACGGCCCTATTCAGGTTCGAATTGCTGAAGCTTTAGTAGTTCTTCCCTTTTTAGACCAATCAGCAATTCTTGGATTATTTTTAGGTTGTATTTTAGCAAATGCTTACGGGGGGTTAGGAATGGTAGATATAATAGGAGGGAGTTTTTGTACTTTAATTGCTGCCTATTTAACTTATAAAGTGAAAAATCCTAAATTTGCACCCCTTCCTCCTGTATTAATAAATGCATTTGGGGCTGTCTCTTATACACATCTCCGAGCCCACGAGACCGTACTAGATCTC
>OGCK01000111.1_pt1 | contig 14989 bp, 13 predicted proteins | sample 1570051 | NCBI WGS metagenome assembly OGCK01 (sample SAMN06266181, study PRJEB24510) | hot springs metagenome | isolation source: hot spring sediment | place: USA: Zodletone Spring, Oklahoma | collected 2013-12-03 | reverse complement strand
GTATATGACCAGGTGGTGATCTACGGGGAACTGTTGTCTACCACCATTGTGAGTGAATATTTGACATCTGAAGGATTCCGGAATGACTGGCTGGATGCCCGCCACTGCATAAAAACCGACAGTACCTACAGGGACGCGCAAGTACAGTGGGAAGAGACGCAGGCCAGGATCATCGCTGCGGTGAACAGGGAACACATCACCATCACCCAGGGATTTATTGCGACCGACAGTAATAATTTCTCAACCACTTTGGGCAGGGAAGGAAGTGACTATACCGCAGGGATATTCGCCTACTGTCTCAATGCAGATAACGTGACCATTTGGAAAGATGTTCCGGGCGTGCTGAATGCCGATCCGCGGGTTTTTGAAAATCCCCGGCTACTCGAACACATCTCCTATGAAGAAGCCATTGAACTCGCTTTTTATGGAGCTTCGGTGATTCATCCAAAAACCCTTCAACCTTTACAGCGAAAGGAGATCCCGTTATATGTGAGATCTTTTCTGCACCCCGAAAATGAGGGGACTGCCGTAAAGAAAGGACAGCCGATCTTCCCCAGGATCCCGTGTTTCATTGTCAAGAAAAACCAGGTGTTGATCTCCCTTTCTTCGCTGGATTTTTCCTTTATAATGGAAGAAAACATCAGTCATATCTTCAGTTTATTCCATAAATATCAGATCAAGGTAGATCTTATTCAAAATTCTGCCATTAGCTTCTCGGTTTGCGTTGATAATAAATTTAATAACTTGGAGAAGTTAATCAACCAACTAAAGGCAACATTCAGGGTGACGTACAATACCGGAGTTTCTCTTTATACGATAAGGCATTTTGACGATGGCGCTATAAAAGAGCTCGAAAAGGATAAAAAGATCCTGCTTAAGCAAACCACAAGAGAAACCGTACAGATCGTTGCTGTTCCATAACCGCCTTTGTGCATTAAAAAAGATCGAATAATGGGAATTGTTAGCGCAAAAGAAGTCGCCAGGGTGATGAACCTTGATAAATTCGGATTTTTTGGAACATCTATGGGCTGGGTTGTTTTACAAACAACCCGACTATCTGTGATCAACAAAGAATATGAGAAACGCAAGAACCTCCCCGCCACCCAGTTTATTGATTCTATCCTCAAGGCCTTCGAAATTGATTTTGAGATCCCCGAAGAAGACCTGAAAAGGATCCCAAAAACAGGACCTTTCATTACCATTTCCAACCATCCCCTTGGTGGCATTGACGGAATGATCCTTATGAAGCTGTTGCTTTCAAAAAGGGAAGATTACAAGGTGATCGCCAATTTCCTGCTGGAGCGAATCGAGCCTTTACAACCCTATATCATGCCGGTGAATCCTTTTGAAGAACATAAGGAAGCACAGTCCAGCATGAAGGGGATCAAAGATGCCATTTTGCACTTGCGGGAAGGGAAACCTCTGGGAATTTTCCCCGCGGGGGAAGTAAGCACCTTCAGGCAGGAACGAATGATCGTGGACCGGCCATGGGATCCTGCAGCCATGAAGCTTATTCAAAAAGCAAAAGTGCCTGTGATCCCTATATATTTTCACGCCAAGAACAGCACCTTTTTTTACAGACTGGCCTCTTTGAGTGACGTGTTGCGAACGGCTAAGCTTCCCAGCGAAATGCTTTCCCAAAAAAAGCGAAAGATCAGGGTGCGGATAGGAAATGCCGTTACTCCACAGGACATGGCCGAGATCACCTCAATTGAAGCATTGACCGCTTTTCTAAGGCGAAAGACCTATATGCTCGCCAATGCCTTCGAGAAAAAGCCATTTTACAAGAACATTCCCAAGAACATCAAAATTCCAAAGCCACCCAAGAAGATAGTGGAAGCTACCTGTGATAATCTTATGCTTGAGGAAGTGGAAACCTGTCGAAAACTTGACAAGCGCCTACTGGAAAGTAAGAACTATGAGGTCTTCCTGGCAAAAAAGGAGATCATTCCAAATATCCTGAAAGAAATCGGGCGACTAAGGGAGATCACCTTCAGGGCGATTGGGGAAGGCACTAACATGTCTACAGATCTTGATAAATTCGACGATTATTACTACCACATGTTCCTTTGGGACAATGAGGCGAACAAAATAGCCGGAGCCTATAGAATGGGAATGGGTGCCGAGATCTATGAAAAATATGGCATCAACGGGTTTTACCTGCAGGACCTCTTCAGGTTTGAGCCCGAGCTGCATAAAATGATGAGCGAATCCATTGAAATGGGCCGCGCCTTCATCTGCAAAGATTACCAGCAGCGCCCCATGCCCCTTTTCCTGCTTTGGAAAGGGATCGTTCATTGTACGCTTCGTTTTCCGCAGCACAAATACCTCATAGGCGGGGTGAGCATCAGTAACAAATTCTCCAATTTTTCAAAGTCGCTGATGATCGAGTTTATGCGTTCGCATTATTACGATCCATACATTGCACAATATGTGCGGCCTAAAAAAGAATTTAAGGTGAAGCTGAAGGACGGCGACAAGGATTTTGTTTTTGATGAGACCCAGGCAGACCTCAACAAATTTGATAAGATCATTGACGAGGTGGAACCGGGAAGCCTGCGTCTACCGGTACTTATCAAAAAGTATATAAAACAGAATGCACGGGTAGTTGCTTTCAACGTGGACCCGCTATTTAATGATGCCATTGACGGGTTGATGTATATCAAGATCGCCGATCTTCCCGAAAGTACCGTGAGACCCGTGATGGAAGAATTTCAGCAGGAATTGGAGAGAAAAGTGACCGAGATGAGGAAAAAGGAGTAGAATTTCTGTTTTCAGACTTGCTTCAGAAAGCTTGCAAATCCTTGTTCAGATTAGTATATTCCTCACAACAAAAGAACACAAATGGAAAAGATATTGATAGTTGGTGCTAACGGAAGCACCGGGAAGCGAATCATTGAGATACTCAATAACACCCAGAGTTTTGAGCCGGTAGCCATGATAAGAAATGAAGAGCAGAAATCCATTTTTGACGATATGGAGGTCAAATGGGTTTTGGCAGACCTGGAGCAGGAAGATTTTTCAGCAGCATTAAAAGGAGTTGACAAGGTGATCTTTGCTGCCGGTTCGGGCAGCAAGACAGGGCCAGATAAAACCACTGCCGTTGATGAGCAGGGGGCGATCAAGATGATCGATGCAGCGAAAAAAGCTAAGGTTAAAAAGTTCATCATGCTCAGCGCGATGGGAGCCGATGAGCCTTCCAAGTATAAAGAGCTTGAACATTATCTGGAGGCCAAGGCTAAAGCAGATGAGCACCTTAGAAACAGTGGCCTTTCTTATACCATTGTTCGCCCTGGAAGGTTGACTGATGACATGGGTATGGGAAAAGTGAAACTGGCTGTGAAACTGAAAGAAACAGGGGAAATAGCCCGGGATGATGTGGCTTTTTTACTCATTATGTCATTGGCCGATCCTTTGGTTCAAAACATGACCTTCGAAGCCATTGAAGGAGAAGAGCCGATCAAATCGGCCATGATAGACCTTAGTCGCGGATAAATGAAGCCACTTCGGAAAGAGATCACTCCCGGAACAAAAGTTCTCATTGTACAGAAACAGGACCAACGTTCCGGGAAATTAACAGAAGGTACGGTAGCCGATATCCTCACCAAATCTCCGTCACACCCTCACGGTATCAAAGTTAGGCTGGAGACGGGGGAAGTGGGAAGGGTTCAAAAACTGGCCTGAAGTATTTAATAGGCTCTAATTCGTTGAGAATTGACAACGATCAACAGCATGAGCACAAAAATTCCGGTCATGATATGTTCAAAAGTGACCCCGGCATCCATCAGCAAACCTACAACCAGGGGTCCCAGGGCGGTACTAATGACCGAAAACATCGTAAAAACACTTCTAATCACTCCCATTTTTTCCGTTCCGTAGAGTTCTGCGATCAAGGAGGTTTTCACTGTTCCCGAAACCCCCATAGTGATCCCCGCAGTAACCAGGAAAATGAGGGCGCCGATTATGCTGTTCATAAAGGCGAACGGCAGGAGGCCCAGAGTGGCAGGTATAAGGTAGTACCTAAAAAGCTTTTTAGCAGAGAATTTATCTACCCAAATTCCGCCGAACAGGGAAAAGAGAAAACGGGTAACGGCATAGACCGTAAAAAAGGTGGCGTATAATTGTACCGACCAGCCTTTATTTTCCACAAAAACATATTGGTAAAAGAAGATGGCGGTTGCCGAGAAACTGAGGATAAAACTTGCCGGCATCATCACTCCAAATCTGCTGTCAAAGACTACGCTCTTATAATCCTTCAGTAAAGACCATACAGAGGGCTTGCCCTGGGTAGACAGTTTTGCATCAAAATTTTCAAGCCTGGTGAACTTTAGTCTCAGCAGGTACAGCAAGAGAACAGCACCACTTGCGATGGCAGCGATACGCCAGTCGAACCACGCGATCAAAGAGGCGATCAACAATGGAAAAACGGCTTCCCCAACAGAGAATCCCAAAGAAGCAAAACTGAGGGCCTTTCCCCGGTCGGCGACAAACTGTTTGGACATGATGGTCATGCTAATATGGGTGAGCAAACCCTGCCCCGCAAGTCGCAGCCCGGTTATGGCAATGACCAACAGGACCAAATTTTGGGAAAGACCTAACAGGATACTGGAAAATGCCAGGCCTATCACCGTGTATGCAGTGACTTTCTTCGCGGGTTTATGATCTACGGTATGCCCTACAGATAACATCACCACCGAGGCAGTGATGGTACAGCCCGCGTATATGGCTCCAAAAGTACCTTCTGAAATAGCAAAAGACCTCAAAATTTCCGGAACATATAAGGAGATGAGAAATGTCTGGCCAAACCCCGATAAAAAAGTAAGGAGCCATCCAAAACTCACGGTCCTGAAGTTTCCTCTCAGGAAATAGAAAAATTCTTTCAAATCAGTGCTGCCTTTTTTAATTCAGGATGCAAAGGTAAAAGGCTTTTGCCGGAAAGAAAGTTATTGGTGTAAGGATTCGTTTTTGGAGCATAAAAAAGATCTATATCCGCTTCTGTCGGGCAAAAGAGCGACCTTTTGCCAGCCGCACAAATCATTGCTATTTGAAGTGCTCAATGATCTTATGAGCAATGGTATCGGCAAGTTTTATATGGCTTTCAAAGGTCCAGCCTGCTACATGCGGACTAAACAACACATTTTCCATTAAAAGCAGTTCCTGGAGCGCTTCAGGAACCTCCCCCTCCAGAAACAGGTGTTCAAAAGAGGATTTTTCATACTCCAGTACATCAAATCCTGCACCCAGCACCTTCTTCTCCCGTAAGGCTTCCACCAGGTGGGCAGTGACCACACTTTTTCCCCTGGCCGTGTTGATGAACCAGAAGGGCTTTGAAAAGGAATTGATGAACTCTTTATTGACCATCCCGTTGGTTTGCGGCGTCCAGGGAGTGTGCAGACTTACAACATCTGCCCGCCTCTGCAGTTCTTCAAGGCTAACCTGCTTAGCATTTTCATCTTCCAGGTCATCAAGGATATCGTAGAAGATCACTTCGGTATCAAACCCTTTCAGCTTTTTCGCAAAAGACCTTCCCATATTTCCATAGCCAATGATCCCAACGGTCTTCCCATCGAGCTCAACTCCACGGTTGGCTTCACGGTACCAGAGACCTTCCCGCACCTGCCTGTCGGCTTTATTCAGGTTATTGAAAAGTGAGAGCAGCATACCCAGGGCGTGTTCTCCCACAGCGTTACGATTGCCTTCGGGGGCAGAGAATAACGCGATCCCTTTTTTGCGGGCGTACTCCACATCAATGCTTTCCAAACCTGCCCCTACGCGGGCGATGAACTTCAAATTTGGAGCTGCATCCATAAATTCTCTGGTGATCTTGAACCGGCTGCGTATCACGATCCCATCGTACAAATGTTGATTTTGAAGGATCTCTTCCTGGCTTTGATCATAAGCCTCAATATTCTGGTGACCTGCGGCTTCAAGTTGTTGTATGAGGGTTGGATGATTACTATCTGCGTGAAGAATGATCATAAAAAATCAAATTTTTGGATAATCAGTTTGAGTTAGAGAATCCTGAACATTTCCGGTGTGCCGGGTACTCAATTTTTCAAATAACATGATATGAACCTCCTCCCCATTTTTGGTCATGGGGCAGTGCTTCACTCCTTTTGGCACGATGATGATCTCCCCTTCCTTCACCTTCTCGGTCCTGTCTTCAAACTGAAGGTATAAAGTACCTTTCAACACCTGGAATAGCTCATCCTCCTCCTCATGTTGATGCCACACGAATTCATCTTTCACCTTCGCCACCAGTACCTGCATGTCATTGACAACACCTATTTGTCGGGGATGCCAATGATTGCTGAAATGGGTCAATTTCTCCTTTGGATCTATAGCTTTCATAAATTGCCTTTTTGGAAACTTCTTTTGAAGTGGGAAAACTAAATTACTAAATCAAATTCGGGGCAGGGATTGCAGCGGCATCTTTTTTGACCTTTTGAGGGCAAAAAAATACAGCGGAAAGCCCGGTGCGCAGCAGCCCCCCTTAAAAATTAAAACCCGAGGATCATTTTGGCTATGGTAAAATAAATAAGGATCCCGAAAATATCATTACTGGTGGTAATAAACGGGCCGGTGGCCATGGCAGGATCAATTCCCAGTTTATCCAGAATGATAGGAACAAAGGTCCCAATGAGCGAAGCGATCACGATCACCGAGATAAGGGAAATACCTACGGTAAGACCAAACCAGAAGTCAAACCCCAGCAGGAATATTCCTCCTACTATGAGGAGCAGCGCAAGAGCAGCGCCATTTAAAAGACTTAACAGGATCTCTTTTATCAACCGGTTAAGCAAAGATCCGCTCAGGCTTTGATTGGCGAGACCCTGAAGTACAATTGCCGAAGACTGTACTCCTACATTCCCTGCCATGGCGGCAATCAACGGAACAAAAAAGAACAGCGCGGCATGCTCCTGCATGGCGGCATCAAAGGTTCCTAAAACCGTAACGGAAACGAAACCTCCTAAAAGAGCCAGTATCAGCCAGGGCAAACGGGCCCGGGTAAGCCGAAGGATGGAGTCATCGGCCTCTACATCTTCTGAGATACCGGCGGCCATCTGATAATCTTTTTCGGCCTCATCCCTTATAAAATCTACAATATCATCAATAGTGACACGCCCCACAAGTCTTCCCATCTCATCCACCACGGGTATGGCTTCCAAGTCATACTTCTGCATGATACGCGCCACCTCATCCCCCTTGGTATGCACATTCACGTAATCTACTTTGGGAATGTAAATGTCGCTGATATTTGCCTTACTCGGGGCGGTAAGCAGGTCTTTTAGTGAAAGTCTGCCTTTTAATTTCCCTCTGTCGTCCACTACATAGATGGAATGCACACGGGTGACATTCTCAGCCTGGGCGCGCATTTCGGTCATACAGCCGGTCACACTCCAGTTCTCATTCACCTTTACAAGCTCCTTGGCCATCAATCCCCCGGCAGAGTTCTCATCATAGCGCAGCAGCTCCACAATGTGCTCGGCGTGCTCTTCGTCAATGATCTCGCCTATTACCTCCTGTTTTCTTTCTTCGGAAAGCTCGGCGATAATATCGGCAGCATCATCGGTATCCATATTCTCAAGCTCCTCGGCGATCTCTTTGGCCGAGAGGTTGTCAAGAATTCGTTCCCGCACGTCCTCCTCCAGCTCCATAAGAGCTTCGGAAGTTTTTGTACTGTCAAGAAGTTTGATGATATAAGTAGCCTGGTCGAGATCCAGCTCATCTATGATCTCGGCTATATCGGCGTGGTGGACCTCCTCCAGCTGCAGCAACAGTTCATCATCCTTATGTTCTTCAATAAGGTGCTGAATGTTGTCGATATACTCTTCGTTGATCTCAAACTGCATGCGGTTCGATTTTTTGGGTCAGTTCAATGAAGCGGGCAGTGCTGAGCTGCTCCGGCCGCAGCCCAAAGATACTATCTTCTTTGATATCTTCGGGCAGATCGAAGATTTTCAAACTATTTCGCAACGTTTTTCGGCGTTGCTGAAAAGCGGTCTTTACCACCCTAAAGAAAAGTTTCTCGTTACAGGGAAGAGAAAAATTCTCTTTCCGGGTAAGTCTGAGTACCCCGCTGTCCACTTTAGGCGGCGGATTAAAAACCGAAGGCGGCACCGTGAACAGGTATTCGGCTTCATAAAAGGCCTGTACCAGCACAGAGAGGATTCCGTAGGTCTTGCTTCCCTCCTTTTCGCAGATACGCTGAGCCACTTCTTTTTGGAACATGCCCGAAAATTCAGGGATCCGGTCCCTAAGTTCCAGCATTTTAAACACAATCTGTGAGGAGATATTGTAAGGGAAATTTCCGATGATGGCGAACTGCTCTTTTCCAAAGACTTCAGTGATATCGTACTTCAAAAAGTCTTTTTCATGCACCTTCCCCTCCAGGACCGGGTAATGTTCCTGCAGGTAGGCAACACTTTCGGTATCGATCTCGATGACATGAACATCGAGATCCTTTTTCAGCAAATATTTGGTCAAAACCCCCATTCCCGGACCTATTTCCAGCACATGTTCGTAACCGCTGTATGTGAGGGTATCCGCGATCTTTGAGGCAACATTTTCATCTTTTAAAAAATGTTGTCCCAGGTGCTTTTTTGCCCTAACCTCACCCTGATCTTCTGCATATTTATTGCGTTGCCCTTTGTCCGGACCTTTTCTTCCGTAATTTTTCTTCATGTACCGGATTTTTAACCGTTAAAGATCAGTTGAAATCATTGTTCGCTGATAACTTCGAGCTCTGTTCTAAAGGCTACGAATTTCCCTTCAAAAGGGGCACTTTTGGCTCTTAGATTAGAGGCGTCCTCTTCGTAATACTTTTGAAGCATTTCCTTACTCTTTGTCGTGTATTGAATGGAATAGGTGATACCGCCCATTTCTTCATTCACCAGGACCTTTGTCATCAAAGCTTTAATGAATTTGCCCGTATTGAGCATATCGGGAATATGTTCGGTCTTCATCCATTCCACCCATTGGTCATGGACGTCTTCCTGGATGTTTATGGTCACGTTATAAATGTACATCGCTAAAAGTTTTTTGGGAAAGGAAGAGATCACTCCAGTTCATCTCCCCTTAATTTCCGGAATTTTTTCCGCGCGTCGACAAAGTAAATACTATCGGCGTAATTAAAGATAATTTTTTCATAAAACTCCTGTGCTTTTTCAGGCTGCTCCAGTTCATTGGCATACAATTCGGCCAGGCGGTAATGGGCATTATCACCCAAAACCCCGTTCTTATAGTGCTGAATAAGCTTCAGGTAATTAGCTTCCGCTTTTATAAATTCCCCACGCTCTTCAAAGATCAGCGCCTGCTTCAGCAGGGCATCGTCTTCGATCTTTTCACCTTTATGTTGGGTAAGCACAGAGTCCAGGACTTTCACCGCTTCCTCTTTTTTCTCCTGAAAAGCAAGCAGGTCGGCCCGGGCATATAACTTCAATGCAGTTTGAGTGGAATCATCGAGAGAATTCTCACTGATCATCAAGGCGAGCTCCATGGCATCATTGGCGATCAATTGAGAAGTAGCCGATTTCAACACATCAAGCTGAATTGTGGCCCATTGAAAATCACCTTTGAAATAGCTGGTCTTCGCCACCTTGAACCTCGCCATTTGGGCTATTATGTCATTTTGCACCAGATTCTGCACCTGGGTATAAAAGATTAGCGCCTGATTGAATTTTTCATCCAACACCAGGATATCGGACAGGGCCATTTTTAAAGCAGCTTCTTCCAGTTTCTGTAGATCCTGTTCCAGCAGCCCTCTTAAGAGCTTTTCTGCTTCCTCTCCCCTTTGGAGGTCAAAAGCCAGGAAATTGGCGTAGTCAATTTGCAGGGAAAGGGTATTTACCCCGGTGCCGTAATAATCGAAGAGTTGTTGGTAGGCGGTTTCGATTTCGGAATATTTTTCCCGCGGCAGGGTTTCCTTAAGAATATTAAGCCGCAGCTGCTGCGCCTGTAACTTCACCTCCTCCTGCGGGGTTTCTTCAATGATAAAATCCAGGATCTCCAGGGCCGTTTCGGCATCACCTTCCTCATTTGCCAGGACGGTCAATCTCATGATGGGGTTTAAACCTTGTTGAGACCTGCGGTAAATGGCTTTCTCCTGTAAAAAGGCTTTTTTGAACTCCTTTTGTTGCACGAACAACCAGCTTAACATCTCATTGTACAGGATATTTTGATCTTCCTGAAGTTTCTTCAGAAGCAATTTTCGAAAGATGATGTTGGCTTCATTGGCGGGGTCTGCGGTGATGAATTGGCCATAGATGCGGCTTACCCCCGGCAACAGGTTAGGATTGCTCCCCAGGACATTGATATAATTGCTGAACATCTTTTCGATCTCCCCCTGTTCCCCGTAAAGACGGGCCAGTTGAATATGGTATTCGGCACCGGGATTCATTTTCATGCCCAGCTCGTATGCTGCCACCGCATTGTTGAGCAAGCTGTACTTTTCAAAGGTACGGGCTATGGAAAAGGCGTAATTGGGTCGTGATTCTATTGCTCTCAGCGCTTCCTGATAAAATTGTTCTGCCTGCTCCTGCTTTTGCTGCAGCTCATAATTATGACCAAGTTCGACCAGGTAGTGCGGAGCGTTAGCCGTATTGTTGACCTTATATTTGAGCAGGTCTTCTGCTTTCTGGAAACGCTCCAGTTGTTGATAAGTGGCAATGAGTCCGAAGAAATAATCGGGATTCCCCGGCTCCTCCTTCACCAGCTTTTCATAGATGTTCAACGCCTTTTCGAAATCGCCGCGGTCAAAATAATTCTTCGCCAGTTGCTCGGTCTGTGAAAAACCGGAAACAGCGAAAAACAATATCAAGACCAAAGCGTAAAAAGTGCGCATGCAGGAGTTTTTAATAAAGATAAGAAAATGAAGATTTAGAATTTTGAAAGTGAGGATTTTATTGAAAAGGAAAAAGTATGAAGACAAAAAACCTCACAGGTTTTAAAATCCTGTGAGGTTAAATCTATTTCCGAGATCAGGTTTTAATTGATCATATCAAACCCTGTATAGGGAATAAGCACTTCCGGAATTTTGATGCCTTCGGGTGTCTGGTAATTCTCCAGGATCCCGGCCAGTACACGTGGCAAAGCAAGGGAACTCCCGTTAAGGGTATGTGCCAGCTGCTTTTTCCCGTCGGCTGTTTTATATCTCAGTTTTAAGCGGTTGGCCTGGAAGGTCTCGAAATTGGAACAGGAGCTTATCTCCAGCCAACGATCCTGCGCGGTTGAGAATACTTCGAAATCGTAAGTCAGTGCAGAGGTGAATCCAAGATCCCCGCCACAAAGCCTCAGGATGCGATAAGGCAATTTCAGCTCCCGCAGAATGTTCTTTACCTGCTCCACCATCCCGTCTAAGGCCGCATAAGAATCTTCGGGTTTTTCAATACGAACGATCTCCACCTTATCAAACTGGTGCAGGCGGTTCAAACCACGTACATGAGCACCATATGAACCTGCTTCCCTTCTAAAGCACGGGGTGTAACCGGTACAGGCGATGGGCAGGTCATTTTCTGAAAGCATCTCATCCCTGAACATATTGGTCACCGGTACTTCGGCAGTCGGTATCAAATACAGGTTGTCTTCGGTGACATGGTACATCTGCCCTTCTTTATCGGGCAACTGACCGGTTCCATAACCTGAAGCCTCATTTACCATAAGCGGCATCTGGTACTCGGTATAACCGGCCGCCACGTTCTTGTCTAAAAAATAGGCGATCAGCGCACGTTGCAGGCGGGCTCCTTTTCCTTTATAAACAGGGAATCCGGCGCCGGTGATCTTATTCCCCAGCTCAAAATCTATGATATCATATTTTTTTGCCAACTCCCAGTGCGGCAATGCTCCTTCGGCCAACTCTGGCACCTCCCCTTCCTTAAAGATCTCTTCATTGTCTTCTTCTGAAGCTCCCGCAGGCACAATAGCATTGGGAATATTGGGAATGTTGTACAAATGCCTGTTCAAAGCAGCGGTAGTTTCAGCAAGCTTCTCAGAAAGGGTTTTTGAGGTCTCTTTTAAATCGGAAGTCTTTTGCTTCAGGAGATTGGCTTTTTGATGCTCGCCGTTTTTGAACATCAGCCCTATCTCTTTTGACAGCCGGTTAGATTCGGCCAGGGTATCATCAAGTTCAGCCTGGGTGGAACGACGGGTTTCGTCAAGATCCAGCACTTCGGAAAAGAGCTGCTCGGCATCAAAATTTCTCTTTTTCAAGGCCTCGATATACGCCTCTTTATTCGCCCGAATATTGGCTACCTGTAACATAAGTTCTGCTTTTTGAAGTTTTTCTGAAATGGATTTTTCAGCTAAAGGAACAAAAATAACAAAAGCCCATAAACATTAGTCAATAGAGGAAGGTAAAATCCAGGGGGCGTGCCGAAAATGATCCCATTTTACCGCTGCCAGGTCTACAGAAGGATCAATGAAAGGTTGGTAAGGGCGGCCATTCACACTTAGCTTACTGTCCACATAGACCTCCACTTCTTTTCCCTTTTGGGCATATTCCTCTTCAAGTCGCTGCGCAAATTGCCAGATCAAATCTGGTTTTGAAGACATGGCACGAAGCTGCTTGGAGGACAAATAATCCTGTTGATCCACAATGATGGTATCCTGCCGGTTCGACTTGTCCACCACTTTAAATTTTATGATCCCGTTCTTCGAACGCAACATCATTCGCCAGCTAAGGCGGTGGCCTTCCTCGGTCCATAGCACATCATCCTGGATAAACCAGTGGCGAACGGGCAACAGCAGCTGCACGAAAAACCAGAGGCCTAAAAATACGAGTAAAGGCTTCCGGTAAGAAGGAATTTTTAATTCTTTAGCCGAATAGTAAGGTTTCTTCCAAAGAAAGAGTTTATTGATCTTTTCTGAAGGAAAAAAGAAAAGGGTAAACGCCAGGGCCAGATAAGGAAAAATGCCAATGTGGAAGACATAGCTGTTGAAAAGGTGAAAAAAGATGGCAGCCAAAAAAGCAAAAATCCGGGTCCTTTTCCAGAGCAGGAGAGGGATGATAAGCAGGTCAAAAAAGAATCCGAACCAGGCGATGGCATAATGCACCCATTCTTTCTGAAGAAGATCGCCCACGAGCCAGTAATCCTGCCGCGGCGCCATGAGCACCTCTAAAAAAGTGCCGTTAAACCAGTCGGGATAAAGTTTGGCGATGGCCGCATAGGTGTAGACAAGCCACATTTGCCCCACAATTAGCAGCCATACCCACCTGGGCATGCTCAGCCGTTCTTTCTGCGGCTCTCTCCAAACATCCACAGACGCATAGCGGTGTGCCGGCAGCAATAGCATCAGGAAACACAGCAACATCAACAGGTAATAGTGATTGTTGTAGGAGGATTTTTGCATCAGGTACACCCCGGCCCACAACAGGCCGTAAAAGAAAATACTCCACCGGTATTTGAAGCCCAGCATCACAAAGATTCCCAGGACACCCAGAACGGCATACCACCAGATCATCCCATTCCCGGGCAGGGGCTGGAGAAAATCAAAACCAATAAAATTAAATGTGAAACGCGGGTCAATGAAGGTGTTTTGCACCCACCCGGTAAAAATGGCGCCAAAAGCTTCAATTGCCAGCAGCGCTCCAAAAATGATCCTGAACAGGACCAGGGCAGAATTATCAATTCGGGTAAAAAGCCATTTATTGAGCATAATTATCTTTGATGAACTGCCTGCTGAAGGCCTCGTCCTGCTTCATGGCGCGCTTCAGATTTTCCACCGAATCGAATTTTTTCTCATCCCTTATGCGAGTGAGAAGTTCGATGTTAAGATATCTTCCGTAGAGATCTTTTTCGGTATCAAAAAAATGCGTTTCGATGGTCTTTTCGGTTCCCCCAACAGTGGGGTTGGTGCCAATATTCATCATCCCAAAAGTCTCCACCCCGTCTATTTCAGAACGCACCACGTACACCCCGTTCTTAGGGATGAGCTTATAGTCTTCTTTAATATGTAGATTGGCGGTGGGATATTCAAACTCCTTCCCCAGACCTTTCCCTTTGACCACGGTTCCTGCAAGGGAAAAAGGGTAGCTGAGATAGCGGTTCGCCTTTTCAACCTGCCCTTCGAGGAGTGCTTTTCTAATTTTAGTAGAGCTAACCGCTACTTCCTCAACGTCCTGTTTTGAGATCTCTTCGACATCAAAACCGTATTCGCGGCCAAATTCCCGAAGATCATCAATATCGGCCGTACGGTTTCTTCCAAACCTGTGATCATAACCAATGATCACCTTTTTGGCTTTCAACTTATGCACCAGGATATCACGAACAAATTCCCGTGCACTCAACCTGGAAAACTGCTGGGTGAAAGGATGAATGATCAAATGATCTACGCCTGTCCTGGAGAGGATCTCCTTGCGTTCTTCAATAGTGTTAATAAGCTTGATACCGGCATCTTTTTGCAACACCATCCTGGGATGGGGAAAAAAGGTGAGAATAGCCGATTCCAGGTTACCGGCTTTTGCCGTATTCACCAGCCTTTCGATTATTTTTTGATGACCCACATGCACCCCGTCAAACGTCCCGATGGTCACCACGGTATGGTGATCACTATTGAAAGCATGAGCTCCTTTATGTTCTTTCAAAGTAAAAAGCTATTTTCCGTTAAAGGTATTCATTGTATTATTAATTCCCGCGGTGCCGAAAGATTTTATAACCTCGACCGACTTCTTGAGTCGCTCGGGAAGTTTCTTCTCTTCTTCTTCATCCCATTCCCCCAGCACATAATCTACCTGCCTGCCTTTAGAGAACTCATCGCTAATGCCAAACCGGAAACGATTGTAGTTGGTGGTGCCCAGCTGGGTTTGTATGTCTTTTAACCCATTATGCCCGCCGTCACTGCCTTTAGTTTTAACCCGAAGGGTCCCAAAGGGTAAATTGAGATCATCTGTGATCACCAGTAGATTTTCGAGAGGAACTTTCTCCTTTTGAAGCCAGTAGTTGACGGCTTTGCCGCTCAGGTTCATATAGGTGGAAGGTTTTAGCAGGATAAA
>OGCK01000110.1_pt1 | contig 15037 bp, 28 predicted proteins | sample 1570051 | NCBI WGS metagenome assembly OGCK01 (sample SAMN06266181, study PRJEB24510) | hot springs metagenome | isolation source: hot spring sediment | place: USA: Zodletone Spring, Oklahoma | collected 2013-12-03 | reverse complement strand
TAAAAAAAGGATAAGCTTTAGATTGCTTATCCTTTTAAAATTTATGAAGTGAGAATCATTTTATTCCTCTTTACCTTCGTTGCTTTTATTTTCAGTAGCTTCAGGAGCCTTCTGTGCAGCGTCGGCAGATTTCTTAGATCTACCTGCCCTACGAGTCGACTTCTTCTTCTCTGGCTTGTTCACGTTGTAGGTTTCGTTGTAATCAACCAACTCGATAAGCGCCATATCTGCGTTATCCCCTAAACGGTTTCCTAATTTAATGATCCTGGTATATCCTCCAGGACGATCACCAACTTTAGGAGCTACCTCGCGGAACAATTCAGTAATCGCATTCTTGTCACGCAGTTTACTAAAAACAATCCTCCTGTTGTGAGTAGTATCTTCTTTAGACTTGGTAACTAAAGGTTCAACAAACTGTTTTAGCGCTTTTGCTTTGGCAACAGTAGTATTGATTCGCTTGTGCTCAATAAGAGAACAAGCCATGTTTGCCAACATCGCCTTGCGATGAGCAGTTTGTCTACCTAAGTGGTTTATCTTTTTTCCGTGTCTCATGACATTTTTGTTTCGTCATCTTGCTACAACCCATTTTGAGGAGCAAACTATGACAGTTATTGTATTATAGATTTTGACCGTGGCGTATTATACCGCTACTAGTCTTTATCAAGTTTATATTTTGAAAGGTCCATCCCGAAATTCAATCCTTTATTGTTAACCAACTCTTCAAGTTCGGTTAGGGATTTCTTTCCGAAGTTACGGAACTTCATCAGGTCATTTTTGTTATATGACACTAAATCACCAAGGGTATCAACTTCAGCAGCCTTAAGACAGTTCAATGCCCTAACTGAAAGATCCATATCTACCAATTTGGTTTTTAACAGCTGACGCATGTGAAGAGATTCCTCATCATAAGTTTCAGTCTGTGCAATTTCATCAGCCTCCAAAGTTATGCGCTCATCAGAGAACAACATAAAGTGGTGAATTAAAGTCTTGGCTGCTTCTGTAAGTGCATCTTTAGGATGGATAGAACCATCGGTAATGATCTCAAAAACCAGTTTTTCATAATCGGTTTTTTGCTCTACACGATAGTTCTCAATGCTATACTTCACGTTCTTTACAGGAGTGTAAATAGAGTCTGTATAGATTGTACCCAAAGGCGCGTTGGCTTTCTTGTTCTCTTCCGCCGGAACGTAACCCCTACCTTTTTCAACAGTCACTTCCATGTTAAGGTTCACCTTTTTATCCATGTTACAGATCACAAGATCCGGGTTAAGGATCTGGAATCCTGAGATGAACTTTTGAAAATGTCCTGCAGTAAGTTGTTCCTGACCTGATACAGAAATTGTAACGGCTTCATTGTCTATTTCATCAATTTGCCTCTTGAACCTGATTTGTTTCAGGTTAAGAATAATTTCGGTAACATCTTCAACTACCCCGGGGATAGTTGAGAATTCGTGATCTACTCCTTCCATACGGACTGAAGTGATCGCAAACCCTTCAAGTGAAGATAACAGTACTCTCCTTAAAGCATTACCAACGGTCAATCCATAGCCGGGTTCCAAAGGGCGAAATTCAAATTTCCCTTCGAAATCGGTTGAATCAATCATTATAACTTTATCGGGCTTCTGAAAATTTAATATTGCCATATTACGACTTCTGTGAATTATTATTTCGAATATAATTCGACGATGAATTGTTCATTTATATTTTCCGGAATTTGGACTCTTGCCGGTACAGAAACATAAGTTCCTTCTTTTGTTTCATTGTTGAATGTGATCCATTCGTACACACTGCTTGAATTAGACAATGAATCCTGGATGGCAGTTAAGGATTTTGATTTCTCTCTTACTCCTACAACATCTCCGGCCTTAAGCTGGTAAGAAGGAATGTTCACTAATTCACCATTAACAGTAATGTGTCTGTGAGAAACTAATTGTCTTGCACCGCGTCTTGAAGGGGCAATACCCATTCTATAAACCACGTTATCTAAACGAGACTCACAAAGTTGTAAAAGCACCTCACCGGTAATTCCCTGTGCACGGGTTGCTTTTTCAAACATGTTTCTGAATTGACGCTCAAGTACACCGTAAGTGTATTTTGCTTTTTGCTTTTCCATCAACTGGATAGCATATTCAGATTTTTTACCACGACGACGGTTGTTACCGTGTTGCCCCGGAGGGTAATTTCTTTTTTCGAAAGATTTGTCATCTCCGAAAATAGCTTCCCCGAACTTACGGGCGATTTTAGTCTTTGGACCAGTATATCTTGCCATTGAAAAATTGATTATAAAGCAAGCGATCTGGAATTAAGGTCACTGTCCTTCGCAGATCTCTTTGCTTACTTTTGTTATACTTATTAATTAAACTCTACGTCTTTTAGGAGGACGACATCCGTTGTGTGGTAGTGGAGTAACGTCGATGATCTCGGTTACTTCAATTCCTGCATTGTGAAGGGAACGAATGGCAGATTCTCTACCGTTTCCTGGTCCTTTCACGAATACTTTCACTTTACGAAGACCTGCTTCGTGAGCTACTTTTGATGCGTCTTCTGCAGCTAACTGGGCTGCATAAGGAGTGTTCTTTTTAGATCCTCTAAAGCCCATTTTACCGGCTGAAGACCAGGAAATCACATCCCCCTTCTTATTGGTTAAGGAAATAATAATGTTGTTGAAAGAAGCAGTAACATGCGCTTCTCCAATAGACTCAACATTTACCTTACGTTTCTTTTGAGTTACTTTTGCTTTTGCCATCCTACTTATTATTTAGTTGCTTTCTTCTTGTTGGCAACTGTTTTTCTTCTTCCTTTTCTGGTTCTGGAGTTGTTTTTGGTTCTTTGTCCTCTTAACGGTAATCCCGCTCTGTGACGAATTCCCCTGTAACTTCCAATATCCATCAAGCGCTTGATGCTCAATTGAACTTCTGAACGTAATTCTCCTTCGATCTTATATTCACCAACAGCTTCACGAATTCTTCCGATCTCGTCGTCATTCCAGTCTGAAACTTTCTTACCTTCTTCTACGTTGGCTTCCTTAAGGATCTCTTGAGCTCTGCTCTTTCCAATTCCGAAGATATAGGTCAATGCTATAACGCCTCGCTTTTGTTTTGGTATATCAACACCTGCAATTCTAGCCATAACTACCCTTGTCTTTGTTTAAATTTTGGATTCTTTTTGTTAATCACGTACAGTCTGCCTTTTCTACGCACAATCTTGCACTCGGCACTTCTTTTTTTAATTGATGCTCTAACTTTCATAGTTATTAGTATCTGTAAGTTATTCGAGCCTTTGATAAATCATATGGGCTCATTTCTAATTTCACTTTGTCCCCAGGCAATAACTTAATATAATGCATGCGCATTTTACCTGAAATATGTGCGGTCACTACGTGACCATTTTCTAATTCCACCCGGAACATGGCATTTGACAATGCCTCAATGATCGTTCCGTCCTGTTCTATCGCCGGTTGTTTTGCCATATTATGCTACTGCTTTTCTGTTTTTCCCGGTTTTCATTAACCCATCATAGTGTCTATTCAACAGGTAAGAATTCACCTGCTGCATAGTGTCAATTGCAACTCCAACCATGATCAATAACGAAGTACCGCCAAAGAACAATGCCCAGCCTGCCTGTACACCAAGCAGGGAAACGATAATTGCAGGGAACACTGCGATGATCGCCAGAAATATAGAACCCGGTAGGGTAATTTGTGACATAATCCTGTCTAAAAATTCGGCTGTTTCAGTACCAGGACGAATCCCGGGAATGAAACCTCCACTTCGCTTCAAATCATCAGCCATTTTATTGGTAGGTACTGTAATCGCGGTGTAAAAGTACGTAAAAATAATGATTAACAACGCGAACACCAGATTGTACCAAAATCCGAAGATATCGCTAAAGGCAGCAGTCACTCCCTGCGCGGTCTCAGACTGTGAAAGTCCGGCCACGGCAGCAGGAATGAACATGATCGCCTGCGCGAAGATGATCGGCATTACCCCGGAAGCATTAAGCTTAAGAGGAATATATTGTCTTGATCCAAAAACGTTCTTTTCGTACCCGCCTGTAGCCGTTCTCCTGGCATATTGAACGGGTATTTGTCGAACCGCCATCACCAACATCACACTTCCAAGGATAATGGTAAACCAGATCACTAATTCAATTAGGATCATGATAAGACCTCCATTGGATTCGAATACTCTGGAAACAAACTCCTGAATAAATGCCTGAGGCAAGGTTGCGATAATACCCACCATAATTAACAGTGAGATCCCGTTACCAATTCCTTTGTCGGTGATCTTCTCACCCAGCCACATCGCGAAGATCGTTCCTGTTGCCAGGATGATCACAGATGAAACTACAAAGGTCACGGTATTTCCAAGTAAGAAAGCGCTGGAAGGAAGGGTTGCAAAAAGGTTATAGATATAACCGGGCCCCTGTACCAGGGTAATAGCAATGGTCAACCATCTTGTGATCTGGTTGATCCTTCTTCTTCCGCTTTCTCCTTCCTTTTGTAGTTTTTGAAGGTAAGGAACCGCAATTCCCATCAACTGAACTACAATAGAGGCAGAGATATAAGGCATGATACCAAGTGCAAAAACAGAGGCATTCGAAAATGCCCCTCCGGTAAATGCGTTCAATAATCCTAACAACCCACCTTCTGTTTGAGTAGACAAGTTAGCCAATTGAGCGGCATCAATTCCCGGTAGCACTACCTGTGCACCGAAACGATACACCAACAACAAACCGAGGGTCACTAAAATTCTGTTTTTTAGCTCCTCGATCTTCCAGATATTCTTTAATGTATTGATGAATTTCATTTGCTTATCTATTATAAAGTAACAGCTTCACCACCAGCCGCTTCAATAGCTTGCTTTGCTGAGGCAGTAAATTTATGAACAGATATTTTCAACTTAGCTTTCAATTCTCCTCTACCTAATATCTTTACCAATTCGTTTTTAGTTGCAAGACCATTCTCGATTAGAACATTCATATCAACGGTATCTTTCACTTTTCCATCATCAACCAAAGTTTGAAGAGTATCAAGGTTGATCCCCTGGTATTCTTTACGGTTGATGTTGTTAAATCCGAATTTTGGCACACGTCTTTGAAGTGGCATCTGCCCTCCTTCAAATCCTATCTTTCTGGAGTAACCAGAACGTGACTTGGCTCCTTTGTGACCACGGGTAGCGGTTCCACCTTTACCCGATCCTTCACCGCGACCAACACGCTTACTGTTACTCTGAACTGAACCTTTTGCAGGTTTTAAGTTACTTAAATCCATGTGAATTTCTTATTTCGTTTCCTCAGAGGAAACCAAGTGTTTTACTTTACTTACCATACCAAGGATGTTTGGCGTATTCTCGTGCTCCACAACCTGGCCAATTTTCTTAAGACCAAGTGCTTCCAAAGTACGTTTTTGGTTTTGGGTGCGTTTGATGGCACTTTTTACCTGAGTAACTTTAATCTTTCCCATTTTTCCTTGTATTATCCTTTAAAAACCTTTTCAAGCGAGATACCGCGTTGCTTGGCAACAGTTTCTGCACTTCTCAATTGCAACAAAGCATCAAAAGTAGCTTTTACCACGTTGTGTGGGTTGGAAGATCCCTGGTTCTTTGAAAGTACATCATGCACTCCAACAGATTCCAGTACCGCACGAATGGCACCACCGGCAATAACTCCCGTACCGGGCGCTGCCGGAAGAAGCATTACACGGGCTCCACCGTATTTACCTTTTTGCTCGTGTGGCAACGTACCCTTATTCAATGGGATACGCACCAGGTTTTTCTTTGCGTCTTCTACTGCTTTTGAAATAGCATCTGCTACCTCTTTAGATTTTCCTAACCCGTGGCCTACAACCCCGTTTTCGTCACCTACAACTACAATAGCAGAAAAACCAAAAGCTCTACCACCTTTTGTAACTTTAGTAACACGTTGCACACCAACCAATCGATCTTTTAATTCAAGACCTCCCGGCTTTACAAGTTCTACGTTTTTATAATCCTGATACATATCTTCTAGAATTTAAGTCCTCCTTCGCGAGCACCTTCTGCTAATGATTTTACTCTTCCGTGGTACAGGTAACCGCTTCTGTCAAAAGAAATGGTTTCAACACCTGCTTTCAAGGCCTTTTCAGCGATAGCTTTACCCACTAAGGCTGCCTGTTCTTTCTTGCTAACTTCCGAAGAAGCAACATTCTTATCTCTTGAAGAGGCGGAAACAATTGTAGTCCCGTCATTGTCATTTACTATTTGAGCATAAATCTCTTTATTGCTTCTAAATACTGACAATCTTGGACGTTCTCCAGTACCGACGATATCCCTACGGATTCTCTTCTTTATCTTATTTCTTCTATCTTGTTTTGACACTGCCATAACTAATCTTATTAAGCTGATTTACCTGCTTTTCTTCTTAACTGCTCTCCTCTGAACTTAATACCTTTTCCTTTGTAAGGTTCTGGCGCACGGAAAGAACGAATTTTCGCAGCTACCTGGCCAACCAATTGCTTGTCAAAAGAAGTCAATTTCACGATAGGGTTCTTACCCTTATCAGAAACTGTTTCTACCTTGATTTCAGGGGCCAAATCTAATACAATGTTATGAGAGAACCCAATGGCAAGATCTAATTTTTGACCTTGATTGGAAGCTCTGTATCCAACACCTACTAATTCCAGCTCTTTTGTATAGCCGTTAGCCACTCCCTCGATCATGTTACTGATCAAAGCACGGTACAATCCGTGTTTGGCTTTAAGATCTTTTTTATCTGAAGCACGTTCAAAGGTGATCACATTATCCTCGATCTTCACATCGATATCCTGGATCTCCTGCTTGAGCTCTCCTAATTTTCCTTTTACCGTAACAACTCCGTCCTTAAGGTCTACAGTAACACCTTCGGGAATTGTGATCGGGCTTTTACCTATTCTTGACATTTCTTTTCGTCTTTAAAATTAGTAAACGTAGCACAATACCTCACCACCAACTTTCTCTTGCTGAGCCTGCTTCCCGGTCATCACACCGTGAGAAGTAGAAACAATAGCAACACCCAAACCGTTTAAGATTCGAGGCAGTTCATTGGCACCGGCATACTTACGCAAACCAGGTTTACTTATTCGCTGAATTTTCTTGATCACAGGCTCTTTAGTCACTTTGTCGTACTTAAGAGCAATTTTGATGCTACCTTGAGCGGTAGAGTCATCAAACTTGTAACTAAGAATATATCCCTGGTCGAATAAAATCTTGGTAATTTCCTTTTTAAGATTAGAAGCCGGGATCTCTACCACCCTGTGGTTGGCAGCGACCGCGTTTCTAATTCTTGTTAAATAATCTGCAATAGGATCTGTATTCATCTATCTTAATTTGCGAATGTGGTTTTCAGTCTAAATACTGAACCTTCATTCAATTTATAATTCTTACCAACTAGCTTTTTTAACCCCGGGAATTAATCCGTTGTTTGCCATTTCACGGAAGGTTACCCTTGAAATACCAAACTGTCTCATATACCCTCGCGGTCTACCGGTTAATTTACAACGGTTGTGCAAACGAACTGGAGAGGAGTTCTTTGGTAATTTCTGTAGTGCTTCGTAATCACCGGCTTCTTTAAGGGCCTTGCGCTTCTCGGCATACTTTTCTACCAATTTCTGTCTCTTCACCTCGCGGGCTTTCATTGATTCTTTAGCCATAATTAATTCTTTTTAAAAGGTAATCCTAGTTCGGTTAACAATGATTTTGCTTCTTTATCGGTATTGGCCGAAGTCACAAAGGTAATATCCATACCATTGATCCTGTTCACTTTGTCAATATCGATCTCTGGGAAAATGATCTGCTCGGTAACACCAAGGTTATAATTTCCCCTTCCGTCAAAACCTGTTGCTTTAATTCCGTTAAAATCACGTACACGTGGAAGTGCCGAAGTGATCAAACGGTCTAAAAATTCATACATTCTTTCTCCGCGTAAAGTCACTTTAGCGCCAATTGGCATTCCTTTACGAAGTTTGAAAGAAGCAACGTCTTTTTTAGAAATGGTCGCAACCGCTTTTTGACCGGTGATGGCTGTCAATTCATCAACAGCATGGTCAATAAGTTTCTTATCTGCAACAGCAGCCCCAACTCCGCGGCTCACTACGATCTTCTGTAGTTTTGGAACCTCCATTACGTTGGAGTAGCTGAATTCTTCTGTAAGAGAAGAGATCACTCTCTCTTTATACTCTTGCTTAAGTCTTGGTACGTATGCCATAACTAAATTACTTCATTAGATTTTTTGGAAAACCTTACTTTCTTCCCATCCTCTTCTCTATATCCAACTCTGGTGGCGTCACCGTTCTTGTCTACTAAAGACAGGTTGGAGATATGAATAGGAGCTTCCTTCTTCTTGATTCCTCCTTGTGGATTGGCTGCACTTGGCTTCTCATGCTTGGAAACCATGTTCACACCTTCCACAATGGCTTTATTCTTATCCAGGAATACCTGCTGCACTTTACCTTCCTGACCTTTATGATCACCGGCGGTTACGCGTACGGTATCTCCAGTTTTTATTTTAAGCTTTTTCATTTTCTTTTCTGTATTAAAGCACTTCAGGCGCTAATGATACAATCTTCATGAATTGCTTATCACGAAGTTCACGTGCTACAGGTCCAAATACACGTGTTCCTCTCATTTCCCCTGTTGGGTTCAAAAGGACACATGCGTTGTCATCAAAACGGATGTAAGACCCGTCTGGTCTGCGCACTTCTTTTTTGGTACGAACAACAACTGCTGTTGAAACTGCACCTTTTTTCACGTTTCCATTAGGTGTAGCTTCTTTTACACTGACAACGATCTTGTCTCCAACAGAAGCGTATCTCTTCTTTGTACCACCCAATACACGAATCACTAAAACTTCTTTAGCTCCGGTATTGTCAGCAACTCTTAATCTAGACTCTTGTTGTACCATAATTACTTCGCTCTTTCAATTATTTCTACTAATCTCCAACATTTAGATTTACTCAAAGGACGAGTTTCCATGATCCTTACGGTATCTCCAATGTTGCAGTCGTTTGTTTCGTCGTGTGCCACGTATTTTTTCGTTTTCAAAACGAATTTTCCATACATGGGGTGTTTTACTTTTTTAGTTTCAGAAACCACAATAGATTTCATCATCTTATTACTGGTAACAACACCTATACGCTCTTTTCTTAAGTTTCTTTTTTCCATTTTCAGCAGAATAACACTTATTGTTGTTCTCTTTTAGTTAACTCTGTAGCAATACGCGCTATAGATCTTCTTACAGTTCTTAACTGTATTGGGTTCTCTAATGGCGATACTGCGTGAGCCATTTTTAGATCGGAATATGCTTTTCTTGACTTACCAAGTTCTTCCTGCAATTCTGCTACAGACAATTCTCTTACTTCTGATTGTTTCATAACGATTCTAATTAAGCTTGATAATCTCTAGCTACGATGAACTTAGTTTTAACAGGTAACTTTTGAGCTGCCAGACGCAAAGCTTCTTTTGCAACGTCAAAAGGAACACCTCCAATTTCGAAAAGGATCCTTCCTGGTTTCACTACTGCTGCCCAATATTCAACCGCACCTTTTCCTTTACCCATACGAACCTCAAGAGGTTTCTTGGTGATAGGCTTATCTGGAAATATTTTGATCCAAAGTGAACCTTCCCTTTTCATATAACGGGTAGCAGCAATACGTGCAGCTTCTATTTGTCTTGCAGTCACAAAATTTGAGTCCAAAGACTTGATCCCAAAAGTTCCGTTAGAAAGTCTGTGCCCTCTTTGAGCATTTCCCTTCATACGGCCCTTCTGCATTTTGCGATATTTTGTTCTTTTAGGCTGTAACATTTTTCTTTACTTTAAAAAATTACTTTCTACGACGTGATTTGTTAGCACCACCTCGTCCGGCACCGGATTTTCCTCCTTGTTTTTTGGCCATGCCAACAAGTGGAGAAAGCTCTCTTTTACCGTATACCTCGCCTTTCATGATCCACACTTTAACACCCAATCTACCATAAGTAGTGTGTGCTTCAACTAAAGCATAATCAATATCGGCTCTAAATGTAGACAATGGAATACGTCCATCTTTGTAAGATTCTGAACGCGCCATCTCAGCACCGTTCAAACGGCCTGAAATTTCGATCTTGATACCTTCAGCGTTCATTCTCATTGCAGCCGCAATTGCCATTTTGATCGCACGACGGTAAGAGATACGATTCTCAATTTGTCTTGCAACACTTGATGCTACTAAATGAGCGTCAAGTTCTGGCCTTTTGATTTCAAAGATGTTGATTTGAACTTCCTTGTCTGTAATCTTCTTAAGCTCTTCTTTTAGCTTGTCTACCTCCTGACCGCCTTTCCCGATAATGATACCAGGACGTGCAGTGGTGATAGTAACGGTTACAAGCTTAAGAGTACGCTCAATGATCACTCTTGATACACTCGCTTTAGAAAGACGAGCATGGATATACTTTCTAATCTTATCGTCTTCGGCTAATTTGTCGCCGTAGTCATTTCCTCCGTACCAGTTGGATTCCCAACCTCTAATGATACCAAGGCGATTCCCGATTGGATTTGTTTTCTGTCCCATACTCTTACTTAGCTTTGTGTATTATTGTTAGCTCCAAGCACCAAAGTAACGTGGTTGGAACGTTTTCTAATTCTGTGTGCGCGACCTTGTGGTGCAGGACGTAGTCTTTTCAACATACTTCCACCATCCACACGGATCTCTTTTACGAACAACTCAGCATCTTCGATACTTGCATCTTCGTTCTTGGCCTGCCAGTTGGCAATAGCCGAAAGCAAAAGCTTCTCTAAACGGTTAGATGCCTCTTTCTGGCTGAATTTCAAAATTTGAAGCGCTCTTTCTACTTTTTCACCGCGAACAAGGTCTGCTACCAAACGCATTTTTCTTGGCGAAGTAGGGCAGTTATTCAACTTGGCAAAAGCTATTTGCTTATTAGCTTCTTTAATTTGCTCTGCTCTTTCTCTTTTACGAACTCCCATAGCTTCAATTATTTTTTACCTTTATTTTTAGCACCAGCATGACCTCTAAAAGATCTTGTTGGTGAAAATTCACCTAATTTGTGACCTACCATGTTCTCGGTAATATAAACCGGTACAAATTGACGTCCGTTGTGAACAGCAATCGTTTGCCCAACAAAATCAGGAGTGATCATAGAAGCCCTTGACCAGGTCTTAATAACCGCTTTCTTTCCGGATTCTGTGTTTTGAGCAACTTTTTGCTCCAGCTTATAGTGAACGTAAGGTCCTTTTTTTAATGAACGTGCCATATCTTATTATTTCTTTCTACGTTCTACAATATATTTATTACTCGCCTTCGTCTTAGAACGGGTTCTGAATCCTTTAGCAGGAAGTCCCTTTCTAGATCTTGGGTGACCACCAGATGCACGGCCTTCACCACCACCCATTGGGTGATCTACAGGGTTCATCACAACCGGTCTAGTTCTTGGTCTTCTACCCAACCATCTCTTTCTACCGGCTTTACCTGATACCAACAACTGGTGGTCACTGTTAGAAACAGCTCCAATAGTTGCTACACAGCTTGCCAATACCCTTCTGATCTCTCCTGAAGGTAATTTGATGGTAGCGTATTTTCCTTCCCTTGCCATTAACTGAGCAAAAGCACCGGCAGAGCGAGCCATCACAGCTCCCTGTCCAGGTCTCAACTCGATACAAGAGACAATAGTACCCAATGGAATGTTTGCCAATGGCATGGCGTTCCCAATTTCAGGAGCACCAGCATCTGCAGTAGATACTACATTTTGCCCAACCTGAAGTCCATTCTGAGCAATAATATATCGTTTCTCGCCATCCTGATAATTCAATAGCGCGATAAAAGCCGTTCTGTTTGGATCGTATTCAATAGAAGCGACAGTTGCAGGAATCCCCTGCTTGTCTCTTTTGAAATCGATGATCCTGTAACGCTTTTTATGACCACCACCAATATAGCGCATGGTCATTTTTCCTTGACTGTTTCTACCACCTGATCTTTTGTTCGGAGCTAATAAACTCTTCTCCGGCTTATCAGTAGTAATCGCGTCAAATCCGTTTACTACTCTAAATCGCTGACCAGGAGTGATTGGTTTTAATTTTCTAACTGACATTTTTTAATCTTAAAGATTACTGTACAAATCAATAGTTTCACCTTCCGCCACCTGTACTAGTGCTTTTTTGTAAGCACTGGTTTTACCAGTAACAACACCCGTTTTTGTATAACGGGTTTTTCTGTCTGGGCGGACATTTATAGTACGAACTTTAGTAACTGAAACACCATAAGCAGACTCAACTGCGTCTTTAATTTCAATCTTATTCGCCTTATTATCAACTACAAAAGCGTACTTATTTTTAAGTTCGCTATCGGCTGTAGCTTTCTCTGTAATAATAGGTTTTATTAAGATACTCATAATGCTTATTTACTTAAATTCGACTCAATTCCTTCTAGAGACCCCTCTAAAAACACAATGTTATTTGCATTTAAAATTTTGTAAGTGCTTAATTCTGAACCACTTACAACCTCAGAGGCCTTTAAATTGCGTGACGACAAATATACGTTTTTATTTGAGTCACCCAACACTATCAAAGATTTTTTCCCTTCTAACCCCAAGGCTTTCAAGACTTCAATGAAATTCTTGGTCTTTGGAGTGTCAAAAGAAAAATCTTCTACAACAACAATAGAGTTGTCATTTGCCTTCATAGAAAGGGCAGATTTTCTGGCCAATCTCTTCAGGTTTTTATTCAATTTGAAAGAATAGTTTCTTGGTCTTGGACCAAAAACTCTTCCCCCTCCTTTAAAAATAGGAGACTTGATACTTCCTGCACGGGCAGTACCGGTACCTTTTTGCTTCTTGATCTTACGGGTAGAACCTGCGATCTCTGCACGTTCTTTTGCCTTGTGCGTTCCCTGACGCTGATTGGCCAGGTATTGCTTTACATCAAGATAAACAGCATGGTTATTAGGCTCTACTGCAAAAACAGCGTCAGAAAGGTTTGCCTTTCTCCCTGTTTCTTTTCCTTTTATATCTAAAACTGCTACTTCCATTACTTCTGAATGATTACGTAAGAGTTCTTGTGACCTGGAACCGCTCCTTTTACAACAAGCAGGTTCTTATCGGCTACCACCTTTAAAACTCTTAGGTTTTCTACTTTTACTTTATCGCCACCCATTCTTCCGGCCATACGCATTCCTTTGAATACTCTCGCAGGATAAGACGCAGCACCAATAGAACCGGGAGCCCTTAAACGGTTGTGTTGACCGTGAGTCGCTTGTCCAACCCCACCAAATCCGTGACGTTTAACAACACCTTGAAAACCTTTACCTTTTGAAACACCGGAAACGTCAACAAATTCGCCTTCAGTAAAATGCTCCACGGTAATGGTATCACCTAATTTGTGCTCTCCTTCAAATCCCTTGAATTCAACGACTTTGCGCATTGCTGCGGCTCCGGCCTTTTTAGCGTGCCCTTCGGCAGCTTTATTAGCAGTCTTTTTGTCATCGAAACCAAGTTGAAGAGCTTCGTACCCGTCAACCTCTTTGGTTCTGACTTGGGTAATCACGCATGGTCCTGCTTCAATAACGGTACAGGGAATGTTCTTTCCGTTCTCGTCAAAAATGCTGGTCATGCCAATCTTTTTTCCTATTAACCCAGACATAATTAATTATTAGTTATTAATTTATATTTATTTAAAAATATTCAGGATTGAAAAACACTTCCAATCCTGAATGTATTTTTCTTCCGTTTTTCCCTTGCCAACTGCTCGGGACATGTTAGTGGCCACGAAACCTGTTCGGGACCCGGTGCTTCATCACACTTTGATCTCTACCTCTACTCCACTTGGCAATTCAAGTTTCATAAGAGCATCGATCGTTTTTGAAGATGAACTGTAGATATCCAGCAATCTCTTGTAAGAGCTAAGCTGAAACTGCTCTCTCGACTTCTTGTTCACGTGAGGAGAACGCAATACAGTAAAGATCTTTTTGTGTGTGGGTAACGGAATTGGACCGGTTACTACAGCACCCGTACTTTTTACGGTTTTTACGATCTTTTCGGCAGATTTGTCTACCAGGTTATGATCGTAAGATTTTAGTTTTATTCTGATTTTTTGACTCATTTTCCTGATAATTAATCGTTAGCTCCTTTTGCTGCTTTAATTACTTCTTCAGAAACGTTAGAAGGAGTTTCAGCATAGTGAGAGAATTCCATAGTAGAAGTTGCACGTCCAGAAGAAAGGGTACGCAAAGTAGTTACGTAACCAAACATTTCAGAAAGTGGCACTTCAGCCTTGATAACTTTAGCTCCAGACCTGTCAGACATGTTGTTAACCTGTCCACGACGTCTGTTCAAGTCACCTACTATATCACCCATGTTCTCTTCGGGAGTAACTACTTCCACTTTCATGATTGGCTCAAGGATCACAGCACCGGCTTTTTTAGCCGCTTCTTTATATCCAAGTTTTGCTGCCAATTCGAATGAAAGCTGATCAGAATCCACAGGGTGGAAAGATCCATCAATAAGGTTCACTTTCAAAGTATCCATTTGGAATCCTGCAAGAGGTCCGTTCTTCATAGCTTCTCTGAAACCTTTTTCTACTGAAGGAATGAATTCTTTAGGAATACGTCCTCCTTTGATCTCATCCACGAACTGAAGTCCTGGTCCTTTGAAGTCCTCATCGGCTGGTCCTAATTTGAAGACGATATCACCAAATTTACCACGACCACCAGATTGCTTTTTGTAAACCTCTCTGTGATCTGCAGTTTTGGTAACTGCTTCTTTATACTCAACCTGAGGCTGACCCTGGTTAACTTCAACTTTAAATTCTCTCTTCAAACGATCAACAAGGATCTCAAGGTGAAGCTCACCCATTCCGGAGATAATCGTTTGACCTGAAGCTTCATCTGTCTTAACCTGGAAAGTTGGATCTTCTTCAGCAAGTTTTGCCAAAGCCATACCCATCTTATCCACATCTGCCTTGGTCTTTGGCTCAACAGAGATACCAATTACAGGATCAGGGAAAGACATTGATTCAAGAATGATAGGGTGCTTCTCTG
>OGCK01000109.1_pt1 | contig 15075 bp, 13 predicted proteins | sample 1570051 | NCBI WGS metagenome assembly OGCK01 (sample SAMN06266181, study PRJEB24510) | hot springs metagenome | isolation source: hot spring sediment | place: USA: Zodletone Spring, Oklahoma | collected 2013-12-03 | reverse complement strand
CCTTTCGGGACCGAGCCTGACCCGCCGCTACGCCGAGATCGCCGACCGGAGATTGACGCCGGACAGGATCTTCGAGGAGCGCGAAAAAGGAGACGCGCAGGCCCGCCGCATCTTCGACGAGTCGGTCCGGATCATGGGGGAGCTCTTCGCCAACTGCGTCAACGCCCTCGACCTCGAGGCCATCGTCCTCGGCGGCGGCGTCTCGAACATCCCGATCTGGTACGACCAGGTCCCGCCCGTCATGAACAAGGCCCTGTTCGGGACCCCCGGCCGGGCCGTCCCCATCCTCAAGGCCGTCCTGGGGGATTCGGCGGGCGTTCTCGGCGCGGCCTACCTCGCTCTCCGCGAAATGAACCTCCTCGAGTTCTAAGACGCTATTGGTACTTCCCCATGATGTAGTTCTCGAGGTTCTCGATCTTGATCTTCTGGTCGGTGATGACGGCCTTGACGACGTCCCCGATCGAGACGACGCCGGCCAACTGGCCGTCCTTCTCGCACACGGGCAGATGGCGGATGTGCTTGTCGGTCATCAAAGCCATGCACTCCTCGGCCGTCGTCTCGTCGCGGACGCCGTAGACCTCCCTGGTCATGATGTCCTTGACCGGGGTGTCCTGGGAATGGCGGCCCATGAGGACGATCTTGCGGGCGTAATCCCGCTCGGACATGACGCCGATGACCTTGCCGCCCGGGTCGACGACGATCAGGGCGCCGATCCCCTTCTTGGCCATCAGCTCGAGGGCCTCCAAAACCCTGGCTTCGGGCCCGATCGTCCAGGCCTTGCGGCCTTTCTGGTCGAGGATGTCCTTGACAATGATCATGACGGTCCCTCCTTTGTCAATCGAAGTAGCCGGTCAGGTCGTCCCGGTTGAGCCCCTGGGCCAGGGCCGTGCGGGCCACGACCTGGGCCACCGCCCGGTGCAGGGCCTTGTCGAGGGGGTTGGGCACGATCTCGCCTGGCCGGGCGAAGGCCGCGATGGCCTCGGCCGCGGCGAACAGCATCTCCCGGGTGATGCGCGGGACGTTGGCGTCGACGGCGCCGCGGAAGATGCCGGGGAAGCCGAGCACGTTGTTGACCGACTTCCCGTCGGCGGCGAACGCGGCCCCCGCGGCCAGGGCCCGCTCCGGCTCGATCTCGGGATTGGGATTGGACAGGGCCAGGATGATCTGGCCCTCGCGGACCAGGCCCTCCTGGATCAGCCCCGGCGCCCCCGTCGTGGCGATGACGACGTCGCAGCCGGCCATGATCTCTCGAAGGTCGGAGGCGGCGCCGCCGGCCTCCACGAGGCGGGCGACGGCCTCGGGGACGAGATCGGCGCCGAGGACCGGCCTGCCGAACCGGGACATCAGCATCCTGGCCAGGGCCAGACCGGCCGCGCCGAGGCCGACGACCCCGATCTTGCTCCGGCCCAGGTCCGTCCCCGTCGCCTTGGCCGCGTTGAGGAGCGTCGCCGTGACCACGACCGCCGTGCCGTGCTGGTCGTCGTGCATGACGGGGATATCGAGCCGGGTCTGGATCCTCTCCTCGATGGCGAAGCACCGCGGCGCGGAGATGTCCTCGAGCTGGATCGCGGCGAAGGTCGGGGCCATGTGGACGACCGTCTCGACGATCTCGTCCGGGTCCTTGGTATCGAGGAGGATGGGCATGCCGGAGAGGCCGGTCAGGGTTTCGAGAAGACTGGCCTTGCCCTCCATGACCGGCATGGCCGCCTGCGGGCCGATGTCGCCGAGGCCGAGCACGGCCGTGCCGTCCGTGACGATGGCGACGAGGTGGCGGATGGAGGTGAAACGGCGGGCCAGCGACGGGTCGTCCTTGATCTTCAGGCAGACCTCGGCCACGCCGGGCGTGTAGACCCGCCGCAGCGTGGCCAGATTGGAGATATCGTAGCGGCTGCGGATGGCGATCTTGCCGCCCTGGTGCATCTCCAGGACCTCGTCGCGGACCTCGAGCAGGGCGACCTCCGGCGAGGCCCTGACGACCTCGATCAAGCGGCCGAGATGGCCGGAGTCGTCGGCGTAGACCGTGATGTCGCGGACGACCGCCTCGCCGCCCATCTGGATCGTCCGGATCTCGCCGATCAGGCCGCCCAGCTCGCCGATCGCGCTGAGCAGCCGTCCCAGGGCTCCCGGCTTCTGCTGCAGCCGGCATCGGAACGTCCTGAGGATCTTCCCGTCCCACCACATGTTCGGGGCTCCTTGTTTGTGGCGATAAGAGAATGGGGAGTGTCCGTATTATACGGGCATCGCCCGCGTTAGTCCACGAGGAGGAAGGCGTAGCGGTTTATAGCATCGCCCGGCGCGCGGTGTCAATGGAAGGCGGTGGGGCCTTCCGCCGGGCCCCGACCTCCGCTATAATCGATCGGATGGACGGCCGGCCGGACACCTTGCGCTTCGCCGTCGTCCTGGTCCGGCCGGACAGCATGGAAAATGTCGGCCTCGCGGCCCGGGGCATGGCCAACACGGGCTTCGCCGACCTGCGACTGGTCGGCGTCGACCGGCTCGGGCCGCCCGCCTGGCGCACGGCCATCCACGCCGAGCCCGTCATCGAGGCGGCCCGGTTCTTCCCGACCCTCGCCGCGGCCGTGGCCGACCGCGAGCTCGTCCTCGGCTCGACGGCCCGCATCCGCCACGACTTCCCCCTCGTCGCTCTCGACGAGGCGGTCGTCCGGATCGGCGAGTACCCGGACGCCGCCCGGATCGGCCTCGTCTTCGGCAACGAGCGCACCGGGCTGACCCAGGCGGAGCTGGGCCTGGCCAACGTCCGCTTCCACATCCCCCAGGCGGCGCGCCAGCCGTCCTACAATTTGGGGGTGGCCGTCACGCTGGCGCTCCACGCCATCGCCTTCAGGGGCGGCGGCGCCCCGCCCCAGCGCCGCGACCTGCCCCTCGATCACGCCGCCCAGGCCGAGGCCGGGCGCCGGTTCGGCGACATGCTCGAGAGCCTCGGCTTCATGCGCGACACCAACCGGGACTTCATCGTCGAGAAGGTCCGGGACATCTTCTTTCGCATGGCCTTGACGGCCAAGGACCGGGATGTCATCCTGGCCATGTTCCGCAGGGCCCTCGAGGGCCCCCGGGAGCGAAGGCTGCGGCCGCGCCGCGAAGGAAAGGAGCGCCTATGAGCCCCAAAGAGCTGAAGGTCGTCTTCGGCGACAAGTACAAGATCGACGTCGATTACAAGGGTTTCACCATCAAGACGGACCAGCCGGTTCGCGACGGCGGCGACGGCACGGCGCCGGCCCCCTTCGATTACTTCCTGGCCTCCCTGGCGTCCTGCGCCGGCTATTACGCCCTGGCGTTCTGCCGGGAGCGCAAGATCCCTACCGAGGGGCTGGCCATGACCATGACGGCCGAGAAGGGGGAGTCCTCGCGGTTGATGGAGAGGATCACCATCGCGGTCGCGCTGCCCGAGGGCTTCCCCGACAAGTACAGGCGGGCCGTGGTCAAGGCCATCGACCACTGCACGGTCAAGGCCAACATCCTCCAGGCCCCGCGCTTCGAGGTCGTCGTCCGGCCCTAGCCGGAGGCGCCGTCAGGGCGTCCGCGGCAGCCAGAGGTAGTAGAAGCCCGTCTTCAGCGCGCCGACGATCGAGTCGACGACCTGGGCGTCGAGAGGGGAGAGGGGGCCGAGCCGGCTGGCGTAGATATTGGATTTCGTCTTCGGGAAGTACGTGTAGGACACGAGTTTGGCCCGGGCGAGGGAGGCCAGGTCCCGGGCCCGGTCGAACGCGTCGTCGAAGTACCCGATGGCGTCGATGAGGCCGAGCTTCAAGGCCTGGGGGGCGGTATAGACCCGGCCGTCGGCGATCCGGCGGAGGTCGTCGTCTGCGATCTTGCCCTTGCGGCCCTCGGCCACGACCGCGAGGAAGCCCTCGTAATACTCGTCGATGATGCCCTGGAAGATGCCTTTGTCCTCCTCGGTCAGGGCCCGGAACGGCGAGCCCGAGTCCTTGACCGGCCCCGACTTGATGACGTTGACCTCGACCCCGACCTTGGCCATCAGGGCCTCGACGCTGGGGAAGATGGAGATGACGCCGATCGATCCGGTCAGGGTGGAGGGATGGGCCACGATCGTGTCGCAGGCCGAGGCGATGTAGTAGCCGCCCGAGGCGGCGACGCTCATCATGAGCCCGACGACGGGAATCCCCGTGCGCTCCTTGAAGCGGAGGACCTCGTGGTAGACGATGTCGCTCGCGGTCACTTCGCCCCCGGGGGTGTCGAGCCGAATGATGACGGCCTTGACCCAGGGGTCGGCCGTGGCCCGCTCGAGGCGCTCGAAGACGCGGGCGACGACGCTCTTCTCGCGGGCCAGGAAGCCGGTCTCGAGGGCCGACGAAATGGTGCCCTCGACGTCGATCATCACGACCTTTTCCCGGGCCTCGCTCGCCAGGAGGACGACCTCCTGGAGCTTGTCCTCGCCGAGCAGGTCGATGCGGACCTGGGGCGAACAGGCGGCCAGTGCGACGGCCAGGGCCGACGCCAGCAGGGCTGATCTTTTCATGGGGCGCCTCCTCAGGCGGAATGCTCTTGGAAGTGCTTCCGGGCCCGTTTCGTGGGCGGGATGACCATGCGGATGGCCCGCGGCAGGACCTTGAACTCGATCCGGTCCCGGTCGCCCAGGAACTCGCCGTTGAACTGGATGGGCAGGTCCCGGCCGCTGATGACGACCCGTTTGGCCTTGAAATGCCGCAGGCGGCGCTGGTAGAGGCCGAAGTAGATGAGCGGGAAGAAAAGGGCGTACTTCACCGGCCTCATTTCGAACAGAGTGACGTCCAGGTAGCCGTCGTCGACCACGGCCTCGGGGGCGATCCTCCAGCTGTAGCCGAAGTAGTTGGTCTTGGTCACCAGGCAGTCGAAGAAGCTCGAGGTGACGGTCCGCGTCTCGAATGGGCCGGACTCGTCGTGGCCCTCTTGGAATTCGAGGGTCTTCTCGTCGACGGGCGTGTCGAACAGCCGCCGCCCGGCCAACACGTGGCCCCACAGGCCGTGGACCCGGCCGCGTAGCTTCTCCCCGGTGACCCGAGCCGTGGCCCCGATGCTGGCGAACGCGGCGACGCGGCCCTCGACCTCCATCAGGTCGATGGCCAGGGGAATGCCCTCGGCCAGGCGGTCGATGGCCCGCAGGGGGTTCTTGGGGATGTCGAAGGCCTTGCGGAAGGCGTTGCCGCTGCCGAAGGGGATGACGCCGAACAGGACCTTGCCCTGCCGGCCGGCCTCGAAGATGCCCTGGAGCGTGTCGGCGATGGTGCCGTCGCCGCCCATGGCCACGATGACGTCGGCGCCGCGCGAGGCGATGGCGGCCTTTTCCACGGTCGTCCTCGTGTCGCCGAGCCCGTCGTAGATCTCGCCGGGGAGCTTTCTCTGGAGGTAGGTTCGGAGGAGCCTCCGCCGTGTCCACTTGGAGTTGGCCGCGCGCGGATTGATGAGGCAGGCGGTCTTGAGATCCTTGATCGATCGCTGTCCCTTCATGGCATCCCGGTGGGCATTCATTGTAGCGCATGTCCCTGGGGCCGTCAAAAGTCTCCCCTTCAAGAAAGGGTCAGATCTACTTTTTTCGAAAAAAAGTAGATCTGACCCTTTCCGAGGCGTGCCGGGGCGTTGAACGGGCCGGGGCGTTGGACTACAATGTCCCTCGACCAACGCCATGCGCGCCCTGGAAAAGATCATCACCATCCGCGACCGGCGCTTCCTCCTGCGGGTCGAAACGTCCCACGAGTCCGCTGACTACCGAAAATACGAGGACCTGCGGGAGGAGATCTGGGGCTATCCCGACGACCACATGTCCGGCACCCGGAACATGATGTGCGAGAACGTCTTCCACGAGGGGGGCAGCCTCTTCCTCGGCGCCTTCGCCGAAGCGGCCGACGGCGGTTTCGCGGCCGACGGCGGGAGCCTGGCCGGCTTCTGCTACGGGTTCGTCGGCGTCCGCGACAAGTCCGTCGGCTTCCGCGACCCGCGGAACCTGCGCTTCTACTCCCAGTATGCCGGCGTCCGGAAGGCGTTCCAGAGTTACGGGCTCGGCGTCCGGCTCAAGGAATTCCAGCGCGAGTGCGTCCTCGGCCTTCTCGGCGTCCCGACCATTATCTGCACCTACGACCCTCTCACCGGCGTCAACGCCCATCGCAACGTCCGCCGCCTCGGCATGGACGTCCTCGAATACCGGGTCGCCACCTATGGCGAGTACGGCGGCCACCTCAACCGGCCCGACGTGCCCACCGACCGCTTCCTCATGTCCTGGGACCTCGAGGGAAAGGGCGGCCGGCCGGGCTATGATCTCCAGGCCGCCTTGGCCGCCCCCGAGCCCGTCCGGGCCAGCCTGAGGCGGGTCGAGGGGAAAAGCGGCGGGCTCGACCTCGAGGTCGTCGAGGCAACGGACCGGGGCGTCGAGGCCGAGACCCTGCTTGTCCGCATCCCTCTCGATCTCTACCGCATGCTCCAGGAGACCGACGTCGCCGACCCGGAGGTCAAGCGCATCCCCGTCGATTGGCGGATGGCCACGCGCGAAGTTTTCCGGGCTCTCCTGGCCCGCGGCTACCGGGTCGTCGATTTCCTCAAGGCCGCGGCGGACAAGCCCGGCCATCATTATGTCCTCCGGCGGGCCGCCCCGCGGGACCGGTGAGGGCGGCCGTGCCGCCTTTCGTCTAGAACCGCTCGCCGCGGCGATCCTCGACGCCGGCCCGGGGCCTGAAAAGGGGACCGTGCGACATGCTCTCCCTTTTTTTGTTATAATGCCGATCCTATGGGCCCGATGCGAAACGTCTCGGCAGCGGCGGGGGGCGAACGCCCGAGGGGAACACGAGGAGCGACCATGATCAAGCGACCTTCGACCGCCGTCCTTGTCCTTGTCCTTGCCACGGCCCTGGCCCTGTCGGCCTGCAACTCCGCCAAGACCGAGCTGACCGTCGAAGAGAGGGCCCGGGCCCTCCACGCCAGGATCCTGACCGTCGACACCCACTGCGACACGCCGATGCGCCTGCTCCGGGGGGACTGGGACATCAGCGAGCGGCACGATCCGGCCCTCCGCGCCAGCGGCAAGCTCGACCTGCCGCGGATGAAGGAGGGCGGGCTCGACGCCGAATTCTTCGCCGCCTTCGTCGGGCAGGGGCCGCTGACGCCCGAAGGGTACGAGAGGGCCAAGCAGACGGCGCTCCGCATCGTGGACGCCGTCCACACGATGACCGAGGACCATGCCGCGCTCATCGGGTTGGCCGTCGATCCGGCCGGCGCCCGCCGCCTCAAGAAGGAAGGCAGGCTCACCGCCTTCATCGGCATGGAGAACGGCTACCCCGTCGGCCGCGACCTCGCGAACATCGGGCTCTTCCACGAGAAGGGCGTCCGCTACATCACCCTCTGCCACTCCTCCGACAACGACATCTGCGATTCCTCGACCGACCGCCGGGACCCGGAGGACAAGGGCCTGAGCGATTTCGGCCGGGAGGTCGTGGCCGAATGCAACCGACTGGGCATGATCGTCGACGTCTCCCACGCCTCGGAGAAGTCGTTCTACGACGTCGTCGAGGCCTCGAAGGCCCCCATCATCGCCTCCCATTCGAGCGCCCGGGCCGTTTGCGACCATCCCCGCAACCTGACCGACGATCAGCTCCGGGCCTTGGCCAAGAACGGCGGCGTTATCCAGATCTGCTTCCTCGGCTCCTATGTCAAGACGCCGCCCGTCATCCCCGAGCGCGAGCAGGCCCTGGCGGAGCTCGAGGTCCAATACGGCTCCCTGCGGCAGATCCGCGACGAGGAGACGCGGGCCAAGGCCAGGGCCGCGTTCGAGGCCGTCAACGAACGCTACCCTCTCGAACGGCCGAACGTCCAGGACCTCGTCGATCACATCGATCACGTCAAGAAGGTCGTCGGCATCGACTATGTCGGCATCGGCACCGATTTCGACGGCGGAGGCGGGATCGTCGGCTGCGACGACGTGAACGGCATGATCCACGTGACCGAGGAGCTCCTCCGCCGCGGCTACACCGACCGGGAGATCGAGAAGATCTGGGGCGCGAACTTCTTCCGGGTCTTCGACAAGGTCATCGCGATCGCGGACAAATAGGCTCTTCTCCAGCTCGCCGGCGTCAAGGAACTTTACGGCGGCCGGCCTCCGCGCCTCGCAACCACCTTGTTATCTTGATGATAGGGCGGTCCTCCGGTGGCATGAAGCTTGCTGCCCCAGAAGACGAAGAGGGCATGTGCATTTTCGGTCCTTTTTCGCTATGATGAAGGCGCTTTCATGACCCACGCCCGCCCCAAGCGCATCCGGTCCTGGCGTCCCCTTCTCCTGGCGACCGTGATGGCCGGGACCGCGGTCGCCCACTCTTCGGCCCCGGCCTTGCCCCAGCCCGGGAGCGAATTCCCGCGGGCCGGCGGGACGTTCCGGGTCAAGGGCTACTACCTGCCGTTCAACCAGGTCTTCGACCCGGCCCAGCCCTCGCACTATTTCATCACCGAGCAGCTCTATGACGGCCTGGTCAGGTTCGACAGCCGCTTCAATCCCACGCCGGCCCTGGCCGAATACTGGACGATCTCTGACGACGGGACCCGCATCGCCTTCCACCTCCGCGGCGGGGTCCGTTTCCACAACGGGCGAGAGGTCACCGCGTCCGATGTCAAGTTCTCGCTCGAACGGCTCGTCGCCAACAGGCCGGGTCAGACGACCTACAGGCATTTCGTCGACAAGGTCGTCGGGGCCAGGGACTATTGGGAGGGACGGGCCGACGACGTGGCGGGCTTCCGCGTCGTCGACCGGGACACCTTCGAGATCCAATGGCTGCGGCCCTTCGTCTCCGGTCTCTACCTCCTCGGGATGTACTCCTGCAAGGTCCTGCCGCGGGACCTCCTCGAGAGCCAGGGCCGGAATTTCTTTCAGCGGCCCATCGGCACGGGCCCCTTCAAGTTCGCCGAATGGCTGAGGAGCCCGCGCCTGGAGATCCTGGGCGTCCGGCTCGAGCGCAACCCCGACCACTACGCCGGCCCCCCCTATCTGGCCGCGCTCGAGTACAGCCCCCATTTCACCGAGGCGCAGTTCGAGGAGGGCAGCGTCCATTTCATGTCGGTGACATCCGACCGGGCCATCCGGCGCAAGTTCCCGATCCTGGAGAACAGCACCCTGAAGACCTATTTCCTGGCCTTCAGCTGCGACGTCCCCCCCCTCGACCGGCCCGAGGTCCGCAAGGCCCTGGCCCTGGGCCTCGACAAGGCGCGCCTGGCCGAGGCCTGCGATACGCCCGGGACGGTCCATCAGGTCACGAACAACCATATCCCCTCCTACCTTCCTGGCTTCTTCCCCAAGGCGGCCGGCCCGTTCACCGACGCCGACACCGCCAAGTTGCTCCTCGACAGGTTCCTGCCGGAAGGGGGCCGAAAAGCCCTGAAACTGACCTTTCTTCTCGATCCGCCGAAGACCGACGAGACGGCCGGATTCGCCCGCGAACTGGCGCGGCAGCTCGCGGCCCTGGAGATCGAGCTCGACGCGCGGTACCTCCGCAGGCCCGAGGACGCCTTGAGCGTCCGCACGCCCTATGTCAAGCTCCTCATCCACACGATGGATTTTCCCGATCCCGAGAACATCATCGAGCCCCTCTACAGGTCCGGGGCGGCCGTGAACGCCCTCAACGCCCGCTACGCCCAACCCCGCCTGGACGAGCTGCTCGCGCGGACGGAGGTCGAGGCCAGCTGGGAGCGCCGGACGGCCCTGTTCCGGGAGATCGAGAAGCTCCTCGACAAGGAGATCCCGGCCATCCCGCTGTTCCACGAGCGGATCCTCATGGCCATCCAGACCCGGGTCCGGGGCGCGCGTCTGCCGGCCATGGGCTTCATTTTCATGGACGTCAAGAGCATCTGGCTGGACAGGGGGGAGGCCCCGTGAGGCTAAAGGTCTCGATCTACACGCGCCTGGTCTTCTGGATCACGCTCCTCGTCGCCCTGCTCTTCGGGGCGGTCCTTTACGTCATCCAGATCCGGGAGGCCAAGATCCTGCTGGACGAGACCCGGGCCCGGGCCTTCCTCCAGGCCCGCTACATCGCCGACGCCAATCTCCAATCGCTCTCCCTCTATGACTGGCCGGCCGTCCAAAGGTACGTCGACGACCACGTGACCGGGGACATGGCCTACATCATCGTCTATGGCCGCGAGGGGCGCCCCGTCGCCTGGAACCCCCTCATCCGCGACCATAGCGATATCGTCTCCACGAGCCTGCTGCGGGACCCCCTGACCCCCGACGAGACCGCGTCGGAGATGAAGCGCCTCCGGCTCCGCGACGAGCCTGTCCGGATCCTCGAGATCGAGGTCCCGGCCTTCACGCCGACGGCCGGGCGCTGGGGCACGGTCAAGATCGGCTTGTCCTTGGAGCCCATGTACGACCGGCTCCGGGACATCCAGTCCGTCCTCCTGCTCATCGGCGTCGGCGGATTCCTCCTCGGCATCTCGGGGGCGGCGGTCCTGGCCCGGCGCATCACCCGGCCCCTCCACCGGCTCGTCGAGGGCACGGTCAGCATCGCCAGGGGGGACTTCTCCCAGGCCATCGCCGACACCTCCGGCGACGAGGTCGGCGAGCTGGCCCGGAGCTTCAACGAGATGACGTCCCAGCTCCTCCGGACCCGAAGCCGGATGGAGGAGGCCAACCGCCGCCTCGTCCAGCAGGAGAAGCTCGCCTCGATCGGGCGCATGGCGGCCACCATCGCCCACGAGATCCGCAATCCCTTGACCTCGGTCAAGCTCAACATCCAGAAGGTGGCCGAGGAGGAAGGCCTGGCCGAGGCGGTCGGCGCGCACCTCGGGCTCTCGCTCGAGGGGATCGACCAGATCGAGCGGTTCATCAAGGAGCTGCTCAATTTCACCAGGGTCCAGGACCTGGCCTTGGACCGCTGGCAGGTCGAGCAGATCGTCGAGGAATCGCTCAAGATGATCAAGGCCACCCTGGACGGGAAAAGGATCATCATCGCTAAACGCTGGCCCAAGGACCTGCCGCCCGTGCTCGCCGACGCCGACAAGCTGCGCCAGGTGTTCCTCAACATCCTCCGCAACGCCCACGAGGCCATCGGGTCCGACGGGACGATCGGCATCGACTGCGACACGGTCCCCGGAGGCGGGCGGACGATGGTCCGGGTCAGGATCGTCGATACCGGGCCGGGCGTTCCGGAGAAGGCCCGGCCCAACATCTTCGAGCCGTTCTATACGACCAAGCCCTCCGGGTTCGGGCTGGGCCTGGCCAACGCCCGCAAGATCGTCGAGCAGCACAACGGCGCCATCGCCGTCGAGGAGGCGCCGACGGGCGGCGGCGCCTTCGTGATCCTCATCCCGGCGGAGGAGGCGACATGAGATCCATTCTGATCGTCGAGGACGACCCTCTCGTCCGCAAGACCCTGGCCTCCCAGCTGGGCAAGAAGGGCTTCGAGATCGCCGTCGCCGGGACGGGGGAGGAGGGGGCGAGGGTCTTCGCCGAATCCGGTCCGGACCTGGTGCTCCTCGACGTCCGGCTGCCGGACATCGACGGTTTGGAGGTCCTGAGGCGCATCCGGGAGCGCGACCGGCGGGCCGTCATCCTGGTCATGACCGCCTTCGACGACATGAAGACGACGGTCGAGGCCATCAAGCTGGGCGCCTTCGAATACCTGGTCAAGCCGCTCAACGCCACCGAGCTCGACCTGGCCATCGACAAGGCCTTCCAGGTCAAGGCCCTCGAGGAGAGGGTTAGCTATCTCGTCGAGGAGCGGCAGAAAGAGTACACGATCGACAACATTATCGGCCGGTCGCCGGGGATGCGCAACGTCTTCAAGCTCATCGGGTCCGTGGCCAACACGCGGGCCAACGTGCTCATCGAGGGCGAGAGCGGGACGGGCAAGGAGCTCGTGGCCAAGGCCATCCACTACAACAGCCCCTATAGGGACGAACCCTTCATCGTCATCAACTGCTCGGCCATCCAGGACACCCTGCTCGAGTCGGAGCTCTTCGGCCACGTCAAGGGCGCCTTTACCGACGCCGTCAGCGAGACCAAGGGGAAGTTCGAGATCGCCGGGCGGGGCACCCTCTTCCTCGACGAGGTCGGCGACGTGTCGCCCAACCTCCAAAGCAAGCTCCTGCGGGTCATCGAGTCGCGGGACTTCATGAAGGTCGGCGGGGAGAGGGTCCTCAAGACGGAGGCCCGCATCATCGCGGCCACGAACCAGAACCTCAAGACCCTGATCGAGAAGGGCAAGTTCCGCGAGGACCTCTTCTACCGGCTCAAGGTCGTCGAGATCACGCTGCCGGCCCTGCGGGAACGCCGGGAGGACATCCCCGACCTCGTGGCCTATCTCCTCGAGAAGATCAACCGGGAGCTCCGCCGCAACGTCCGCAAGGTCCCGCCCGAGGTCATGAAGACGCTCCTGGACCTGCCCTGGCGCGGCAACGTCCGCGAGCTCGAGAACGCCCTAACGCGGGCCGTCATCCTGGCCAAGGGCGACGTCGTCCTCAAGGAGAACCTGCCCCTGGATTCGGACGAAAAGCGGAGCTTCGGCGGCGAACTCGTCTCCCTCGACGAGGTCGAGAAGAAGTACATCCAGCACGTGCTCGACGCCGTCAAGGGGAGCAAGACCCGGGCCAGCCAGGTCCTCCAGATCAGCCGCCCGACCCTGGACAAGAAGATCAAGGACTACGGCCTCGACGTCGGGGGCTCGGCCTGAGCCGGTCGGCCGGGCCGGCCGGAGCGGTTCCGGGATTGTAAAAGAACTTGTCCGGCGGTCCCGGGGCCTTTCCCACGCGCGCGCACTTCCCCCTAGAAATCCGGCCCGAAATTGGCACGAAAGATGCAACTATCGGAGTGGCCGCAAGGAAGAGGCCCAAGATGACAGCGAAAAAGATCGTGCTGGTCGACGATGACGATACGATCCGCAAGACCTTCGCCCTGCTGCTGGGCAAGAAATACCGGGTCCTGTCGCTGAAAGACCCCAGGCAGGCCCTGGACCGGGTCAGGCAGAGCCGGGCGGACCTGGTCATCGCCGACTTCAGGCTCCCCCATATCAACGGCATGGAGCTTATCAAGCGCCTCCGGGAGGACGGCTTCGAGGGCGAGGCCATGCTCATCACCGCCCATCCCGACGAGGTCCGGATCGAGGACATGGGCCGGTTCGCGATCAGCCACTTCTTCGTCAAGCCGCTCGACCTCAAGGACCTGGACCTGTCGATCGACCGCGTGCTCCAGCCCCGGGTGCCCGCCGACCAGGCCGCTTGAGAAGGGACTCAACCCGTCACGATCTTCCGGCTCCTGAGTCCTTGATGCCCGCGTCGGTTTGAAGATATAATCCCTCCATCTTGCCAGGAGGTCCTACGATGAACGATCCCTCAGGTCTGTCGCGCCGGGCTTTCGCCCGCTATCTGCTGGCCGGCTCGGCCGCCTCGATCGCGGCTTTGGACGAGCTCAACGCGGGCATCGCCCAGAAGATCACCGAGCTCAACCAGAAATACCTCGGCGACGAATCGCCGGACGGCGTCTACTGGGAGGAGATCCGGAAGCTCTACGGTTTCGAGGACCGGTTCATCATGATGAACAACGGCACCCTCGGGCCTATGCCCAAGAGCGTCTTCAACACCCTGACGCGTTATTTCCGGGTCCAGGTGTCCAATCCCTACGACGGATATCACTTCCTGCCGGCCATCAAGTCGTCCGTCCGGGCCAAGCTTGCCGCCTTCGTCAACGCCTCCCCGGACGAGATCGCCCTGACCACGAACACGACCGAAGGCCTCAATTACGTCATCAGCGGCCTCGATCTCAAGGCGGGGGACGAGGTCCTGATCACCAACCTCGAGCACCCCGGCCACCTCGGCCCCTGGCGGCTCAAGGAGAAGCTGGCCGGGATCACGATCAAGGAGGTCCCGCTCAGCCCGACCGTCCATTCGGTCGACGAGATCGTCGGGGCCTTCGCCGCCGCCATCACCCCGAAGACGCGCGTCATCAGCATCAGCCACACCGTGTTCATCACGGGCCTGATCATGCCCCTCAAGGAGCTGAGCCAGCTGGCCCACGACAAGGGCCTGCTCATCGTGGCCGACAGCGCCCACGGCATCGGCATGCTCGACCTCGACATGAAGGCCCTGGGCATCGACTTCTTCGCTTCGAGCCCCTACAAGTGGCTCGGGGCGCCGACGGGCGTCGGGCTGCTCTACGTCCGGAAGGAGGCCCTCGACAAGGTCCATCCGACCGTCGTCAGCTCGGGCTGGGAGAGGACTCAGGACGCCTCCAAGCTCGACCCGGCCGGGCAGAGGTCCGACGCGGTCCTGTACGCGCTCGACGCGGCCCTCGATTTCAACAACCGGATCGGCCGGTCGCGCATCGAACGCCGGATCAAAGTCCTGGCCGGTCGGCTCAAGCAGGAAGTGGCCAAGATCCCCGGGATCAAGGTCCACACGCCCGTCGATCCCTATTTGAGCGCCGGGCTGTCGGCTTTCTCCCTGGGCGGGGGGCTCGAATCGAAGCTTGTCGACTACCTCCGGGAGAAGTACAACCTGGTCATCCGCACGGCCGGGAGCCCGCAGGCGGGGACGTACGGCGTCCGCGTCTCGACGCCGATCTACGTCTCGACCAAGGAGGTCGACATGGTCGTGGACGGCGTCCGGACCCTCATGGCCCACAGGTCCTGAGATCCGGCCCGGACCGGCCGCGCTCCGGGGACAGCGGGGGCCTCTTCCCGGCGGGGGGCTGTAAATCGGCCCGCCTTTGCTTCAAAGAAGTTTACATTTTTCCCTCCGCCCCCGCGCTCATCAGGGGGGAGGGTATGGCACGGAATATGCATATCTTCCGGGCGGAGTGAAGAATGGTAAAACCTCAATACCTCGACACTCCTGATACCCTTCCATAACCCTCCTTCTTTTGTTCCGGAGCGAGGGGCGCCACGGGGGCGTCCCTCCTCCCTTTTTATGGGCCCCTTTGACTACCTCCCGGGCGCTGGTGTAGCATGATGCGGAGCGCCCGGGGGCCGGGCCCCGCCAAGCGCCCGGACGCGAAGGAGAAACGCCATGCGCAGCCCCGTGACTGTCTCTTATACACATCTCCGAGCCCACGAGACCGTACTAGATCTCGTATGCCGTCTTCTGCTTGAAAAA
>OGCK01000107.1_pt1 | contig 15129 bp, 15 predicted proteins | sample 1570051 | NCBI WGS metagenome assembly OGCK01 (sample SAMN06266181, study PRJEB24510) | hot springs metagenome | isolation source: hot spring sediment | place: USA: Zodletone Spring, Oklahoma | collected 2013-12-03 | reverse complement strand
ATTTTGTAAAGCACCTGCTGGGAGCGACGCCACCGAAGAATTTTGAAATAGAACCGGTAAAGTAATCTAAAGACCTGCAAGGTTTTTCCAACCTTGTAGGTCTACTTAATTTCAACTTCAAATTGAACTAAACCTTCGAGGTTAGAAAAAAACCTCGCAGGTTTACTTTTTCGTTTTCTTTTCCACTTCTTTTTTCCAGTCTTTTCCCACTGCCGAAAGATATTCTGAGTTGTTCCAGGTGTCCAGGCTTGACTGCAGCGAATTATCTTTTTCGGCGACATAAGTTTCATCTTCGGGCATGGCTGTAACTTTGAAACCGCAGCTTCTCAACATGGAGATGATCCCCTGGTGATTGGGTGCCCACCAATTGGTGGGATCTCCCGCCAGTTTGTCTTCAATAAAAGCCATTTTTGGCCAGGCATCATTCTTCATGATCTCCCGTTTATGGAATTCCACATCTTCAGGAATGGTCATTTCTTCTTTTCCGGGCAGGGAGAGGGTTTGGAACACCATCATTTTTTTCACTTTTTGGGTCAGGATGTCCAGGGCGAGCATGGGGTATCGCAGGTGGTAAAAAACCCCCATGAACCAAACCAGGTCAAATTGTTCTTCGGTATGGGCGAGATCGTACACCTGCATTTGCTTGAATCTTACCTTGTCATCCAGTCCAAATTGTTTGGCCGTCCACCGCGCCTGCTTTAAATAATGTTCATCCAGGTCGATACCCAAGACATCTGCACCTCTCTTGGCGAGTTCGACCGAGTAAAACCCGGCGTTACAACCAATATCCAGCACCTTCCAGCCGCTGAGGTCTTCCGGGATGGCCGCTTTGATGTTCTTCCATTTAAAAGCGGGGAAATCCCCCAGGAAATGGTCGGGAGCGGTTTTTGAACCGTCTGGCAAATGGATGTTGTGAAACCAGGGTGCTAATTCTTTTATTTCTGCTTCAGTGGACATAAACTTAGATTTTATACTTTTTCAGAAAGTTGGCGCACTTCCTTTACATAATTTACCAGCTCCAGGGCACGGGCCTTTGCCGTATGTGATTTTAAAACTTTTTGCCGCGCACGCTCGCCGATATTTTTTCTTTCTTCTTCTGAAATGCTTCGGAAGTATTCCACAACTTCCGAAGAACTTTTCGCGATAAGGATCTCCTTTCCGGGCTCGAAAATGCTGTCTATTCCATCCCAGTAATCTGAAATGATGGGCACTCCGCAGGCTGCGGCCTCAAAAAGGCGCACGCTGGGCGAGTAGCCTGCCTTGATCATGTCTTCACGGGTAACGTTGAGGGTGAAATGCTGGGAGTTATAGAACTCCCGATGTTGGGCCGGCGGTAAATGTTCTATTCTTTCCACATTTTTGGACCAGGGAAAATCCTCGGGATACTGCGGACCCGCGACCACAAATTTCTTTTCGGGAAAGTCAGCGGCAGGTTTGTTCAGCAGTTCCTGCACGGTGGGTTGCCGGTCTGTACTGTAGGTGCCAAGATATCCCATTTGCCATTTCTTTTCCTTTTCTTCAGGATAATAGAGATCTGGATCAACCGAGCAATAAAGAGCTCTTGCCATGGGAGAACCGTAATGTTCCTCAAGAAGTTTCAAGATCGGTCCTCCCGAAAATGACAAATAAAGATCGTATTTGCCAATGGTATCAGGATCCAGGTATTCATAATCCTCCCGCTCCAGTTTGGCCAGGGTCACGGGAGTGTCAATGTCGTAAAAAGCGGTGACTCCGGTAGCGGTTTCAATGGCCCAGTTGCCCACTTCCACGCCTTGCTGCACGTAAGATCCCACGATCACCACGTCGGCGGTAGCCACTTCCTGTTTATATTCTGAATATAATTCTTCGTTCGTTTTGTACAGTCCCAGGCGGCAGAATTCAGGCTTTGGCATGTCCCGGTTTCCCGAATACCACGGCACATCCTTTTCCAGGAACAGGATCTCATGGCCCAGAGCTTTTAATTCCTTTAACAGCGCACGGTAGGTGGTGGCATGGCCGTTGCCCCAGGAAGAAGTTACAGACAGACCTATGATTACAAATTTCATGCTTCAGTTTTTTGTTCGGATTCGATCTCCAGTTTTTCAGAAATGACAGATTCCAGCAGCTCTGCCCGGTGCTCGTAGGTGTGTTTTGCCAACACCTTTTTATAGGCTGCTTTGCCTATCTCTTTGGCTCTTTCCGCAGTCAATTCTGAAAGTATCTTTTCCACCTCGTCTCCATCATTGGCAACGAGGATCTCTTTATTGGGTTCGAAAAAGGTTTCAATGCCTTTCCAGTAATCGGTGATGATACAGGCTCCTGCACCGGCGGCTTCGAAAACCCGGGTGGCAGGGGAGAAGCCGTACTTGGCCATACTGTCGCGGCTTATATTGAGCACCGCTTTTGGGGTACAGTTAAAGGCGTTGTGGTCTTTGGTGTACACATGCCCCACATATTTGATGTTGAAAGGCATGGCTTTATCGCCCCAACCGCTGCCGCCAAGGATGAATCGCTCTGCGGAAAGTTTTCGGGCAGGCTTGATAAAAAATTCTTCTACCCGTTCTTCCCGGTCGGGAAGACGGTTGCCCAAAAACCCGAGGCTGCCTTCGAATTTTTCTTCAGGATCTACGGGATAATGAGTATCTGTATCCAAAGCGTTATATATGGGGATACATCTTTTGGCGCCGTTGCGTTCGTAGGCGTCTATTACCGGTTGCCCGCCTCCGTAGGTGAGCACAAAATCATACTTCGGGATCAGCGCGTTAAAAGGGTCTGAAGGATCAGATTCGATCCTGTCAAGGGTAGCCGGGGCGTCGACGTCCCAGAATATTACCAGGTTATCCTCTTTTTTCAGCTGTACCACTGCATCTTCCAGAAAGTCATCAAAGGCTCCCACGCCGCTGGCTTTTATGATCACATCGGCTTCCGAAGCCTTCCGAAGCAAACCCTGAAGGGTTACTTTATCTTCGGGATAGACCACCACCTTACACCAATCGGGATCGTCAATATCCCGGTGTTTTTGACGTTCGTAAATATCGGGTTCGTAAAAGGTAACATTGTGACCCATTTTATGAAGGGCCTTGACAATTCCGCGGTAATAGGTGGCGGCGCCGTTCCAGTAGGCCGATACTATGCTCGATCCAAAAAAGGCTATTTCCAGATTCTTGTTCATGCTTCCAAACTTTTATTGTGAATGGGAAATATTTTCTCTTCGGGCATTCCCAACTCCTGCAGGATAGATTCCAGGCCGTCTACACGATGTGCGCAGGTATGCCTGTCCAAAATGGTTTTCCTTCCGTTATCTGAAAGGCTTTTTGCCAGGTGCGGACTCTTCAGCACTTCGGCGATCTTGTAGCCCATGTCATTCCCGTCTTTTGCAATAAGATAGTCTTCGCCCGGGGTGAACAGGTGCTCGGCCTCGTTCCAGGGGGAACAGATGAGGGGAATTCCGCAGGAAAGTGCTTCAAAAGGCCGGATAGTAGGGATCCCCGGCAACATTTGAACATACGGCCGTCGCGGCACGTGTATGGTCACTTTATATTTTGCAAATACCTCTGGTACTTTATAATTGGGAAGATAGCCGCCATATTCAATTCCGGCATCTTCAAGTGCTTTTTTCGCTTTTTCGGGATAGCGAACCCCGTAAACCTTTGCTTTGATGCCCAGCTCCTTAACCGGCTCAATGAGAAACTCCATCAATTCCTCGGTGCGTTCATTGTCGCCCCAGTTGCCAATCCACACAAGGTCTCCTTCTTTTTCTACATCCCGGTTTGGGGTGAAGAACTCGGCGTCGGCAGCTTCATGCCAGGTCCACACCTTGTCTATCCATTTTTTCTCGCGGTAGATCTTCCTGATCACCTCACCAAAGACCAGGGCCCCGTCGTAGTGCGAAAAGTCGAATTTTGACATGCTTTTTTCGTCAGAAACCGCCCTATGATGGGTATCATGAAAGAGTAGCTTAAAGTTGTATTTTTCTTTTTGTTTTCCAATCTCTGAAATGAGCTCAGGTTCATTCCATTCATGCACAATTACTAGGTCGGCCTTGCCCAGCATTCGCTCATAGTTCAGTTTTTTCTCGGGATTGTAAAACTGCGGATTCAGGGAAGGATAATACTGCCGGAATTCTTCCAGTTTCTCGGCACCGTGATCCTTCAGCAGGTTTTTCATGCTCCAGCCTCCTTCAGGTTCATAAACCTCCACATCGTGGCCCCTTCTTTGAAGCTCTTTTACAATTCCTCTCAAAAAATGCGCATTCCCGTGGTTCCAGTCAGAATAAAGGGAATGGTAAAACATCACTATATTCATGCGGTTATCATTTTATGTTCTTTTTTGGCGATCTTGCTATAGAGGTCATAATACCCCTTTCCCATTTTTTCTGCGGAAAAATCTGCGGCTCTTTCTTTGGCTCTTAAGGAAAGTTCTTTCAGAAACAGCGGATTATCGAGCAGGAGCAGGGCCATTTTTTCGGCGTCTTTTTCGTCTTCGGGATCAAAGAAAAGAGCAGCTTCCTGCCACAGTTCCTTAAGTGTATCCAGCTCACTGAGTACGAGCGCACACCCGTTATTGGCTGCCTCCAGAATGGCCAGGCCAAAAGGTTCATAGCGAGTTGGGCTTACAAATACGCTTGCCCGCTGCATCCAATGCTGCACTTCTTCGGGAGATAATTTCCCCAGGAATTTCACATTTTCGGCAGTACATTCTTTTCCGGTGTCAGGATTGACCCTTTCCCCGGCCACATACACCGGCCACGGAAGTTTTCCGGCAATTTTAGAGAGCAGGGGCAGGTTCTTGGCTTCATCCCACATTCTGCCCATGCATAAAATGAACTTTTCGCGCGGTCTTTCTTCCGAAGGAAAAGAACGCCTTCCGTTATAGATAACCTTTGTTTCCGAAGAAAAGCGGTGGATATTTTTCGCTTTTTCAAGAATGGTGCGGGTGGGGCCTACCACCACGTCTGAAGCTTCTAAAGACTCCCTGACCGTATTGGTGTACTTATCCCATTCCTGCGGGGCTGCTTTGCCTTTTACGGCCTGCCACCACGTTTGCACACAAGAATGGAATACCGTGATCACCGGGGCGCTCCAGTCGTTTTCCACATGCGCGTAATTATTGAGATGGACAATATCGGGTTGTATCGTGTGATAGATGCTGTTGATCCACTTTCTTGATTGCTCCACGTCCTGCCACGGATCTTTCATCCACTCCAGGCGGTAATCACTTTTATAGAGGAGTACGTTGGGCATTTTCTCCACAGCCACCTGTTGAGCAGGGGAGGGCCAGGCGCCCATTGCCGCCAGGTGTATTTCTACCCCGTATTTTTCCAGGGCCCTGCACAATTCCAGGGAATAGACCCAAACTCCGCCCACCGTATCGGTGGTCATTAATACTTTTATTTTTTTACCTTCCATAAATGCGATCGATTAGTTGTGCGGTTTTAATGAATTCTTCAGCAGATTCTTCATCAAAACGATTCTGTGAGAGCAGGTTTTCTACCCATACGACCCCTGCACGTCCGCTCCACTCATCGGGAGGAGTTACCAGGGTTTCGGTTTGGGTACCGTTGTATTTTTCGGCGGTGAAATCATAAAAGGAGCCGTTGACATTTTTAAAAGCCGCGCCTCCCTTGGTGCCGTAAAATTTGGCTTCTATGACGGCATCTTTTCCTGCCGAAACATGCCAGGAACATTCCAGATTGATCACCTGGTCTTTTTCTGAAAGCATAGAGACGCTGGCAAAATCTTCAACATGTTCCTCGAAACTTTCCAGTCTTTCCCCCTTGTGGAAAAGGTGACTTTTCACCTCGTTTATTTCCGGAAAATTCAGGGTCCAAAGCGTCATGTCTACCAGGTGGATTCCGAGGTCCATTACGCATCCTCCGCCGGAGCGTTTGATATCGTAAAACCATTCCTTGTCCGGGCCGTAGGCGTTGTGAAAAACGAGATCAACAGCATAGATGTCGCCGATCTCTCCTTTTCGGATCAGGTCGTAGACAGCCTTAAATGCTTTGGTGTATCTATAAGAAAGATCTACTGCCAGTAATTTGTCTGCTTCTTTGGAAGCGGAAACTACTTCTTTTACCTCCTGGGCCGTTCTTCCCAGGGGTTTCTGGCAAAAAACCGCTTTCCCCGATCTCAGGGCTTCGATGCTTTGTTGGGCATGCATGGCGCTGGGCGTGGCAATCACGATCCCATCAAGATTTTCATCCTGATACATTTCTTCCGGAGTCTCCTTTAAAACACCTTTTTTGGCGCTTTTTAAGGCTTCCTGTGCATTTTCCTCATGAGGTTCGGTAATGGCTGCAGCGGTGGCAGGCGTATGCTTAAGAATGGCTTCCATGCGGTTGCGGCCAATCCAGCCTACCCCCAGGAACCCCAGGTTTAAAGTCTTTTTGGTTGGTTGTGTAGTGATCATCTTGTTTCGTTTAGGATTAAGGCTTTGATGAAGCCGTCTGGCCGGGTTGTCAAATGTTGATAAGCTTCTTCCATTTCTTCCAGTCTAAAGTGGTGTGTGAAGAGGGGAAAAGGATCCATTTTTCCTGCTTCAACAGCCTCGATCGCGGCTTTAATTCCATCGATATATTTTTGAGGGTTCCTTTCATGGGCACTGATCATGTCTATGCCCCGCCAGTTGAGCATTTGTACATTTACGCTGCGCATGCCGTCCTGGTGGAAACCGGCCACGATCAATTTCCCCCTTTCGGCGGTGAGTTCGATAGAAAGGTTTAATGGCCATTCCTTGCCGGTACACTCAATGACCCTCTCGCAAAAATTTTGGTTGGTTAGTTCTTTTACTTTTTCGATGATCTCGTAATGGTCGTTCATCTGGATAAGATGATCGGCCCCTTCTTTCTTCGCGGTTTCCAGTGAAAATTCCCGTCGGGAAACGGCAATGACTTCGGCCCCTGCAGATTTTGCCAGCTGAATTAAAAGTGTTCCTAAAAATCCGCTTCCAACAATAGCCACTTTCTGGCCTTTTTGGATGTCACTCCTGTTGAAGATATTCATGGCACATCCTAAAGGTTCCCCGGGAAAAGGTTTTCCGTCTAAAGAGTCGGGTAATTTCACCACGCTTTCTTCTTTTGCGATGTCATGGGTAGCATAGGCTTTGTATGATAATGCGGTGACGCGGTCTCCTTTTTTTAGATTTTCAACGCCTTCTCCTACGGCGTCTACCACTCCCCAGCCTTCGTGACCGGGTTCTCCCGCAGCGACGGGATAGTCAAACCAGTCCCTGCCTTCCCACACCGGGATATTTGAAGCGCATACCCCCGATCCCTCCAGTTTTATTCGCACCTCTCCCTTTTGGGGTTGAGGTAATTCGAGTTCTTTAACCGAGACTTTTTGAGGGGCTTCTAAAACAGCTGCCTTTACTTCAGTTTGTTTTTCTGAAACAGGTGGCATTTCCTGTAATGTTCTTGATGATCTCATATAGCGATCGCTTTTTTGGATTTTAATGATGCAGGTAATTGGATATTCCGGTTTTCACAGAGCCATCTCACCAGGTTCTCTACTCCCTGGTCTACATTGTGCTTTGGCTTCCAACCCGTAGCTTCCTTGAATTTATCGGTATTGGATACGTAGTAATACTGGTCGCCGGTGCGCCAGTCTTCAAAACTCACCTCCATCTCCTTATCGGCTTTTTCTTTGATGATTTTCAATATTTCCAGGAGGCTCACGGTATTTTCCGGGCCGCCGCCAATATTGAAGACCTCGCCTGCAAGGGAGTCCATATTCTTATTGGCCAGCATAAAGGCATCGATGAGGTCGTCTACATAAAGTATGTCACGAACCTGTTTCCCGTTTCCGTAAATGGTGATAGGCTCATCCTGTAGGGCACTGATCAGGAAATGAGCGACCCACCCCTGGTCTTCGGTGCCAAATTGATGAGGTCCGTATATACAACTCATTCGAAAGACTACTGTTTTGAGGCCGTATGTTCTGGAGTAGTCTAAGATGTACTGATCTGCCGCACCTTTTGAGCAACCGTACGGACTGTGGAAGTCGAGTGGGATCTTTTCATTGATCCCGTATTTTTTCATTTTTTTGTCGGCAGGATAGAAACGGGTTTCGTTCTCGACCATTTTCACGTCCTGTAAATTTCCGTAGACCTTATTAGTGGAAGTGAAGATGAGTGGTGGTTGGTGTTCTGATTTTCGAATTGCTTCCAGGAGATGGAAAGTCCCCTGAAGGTTCACGTTGAAATCATGAACGGGATTGGTCACAGAGGAGGTAACTGCCACCTGTGCACAGAGATGAAAAACTTCCGAAGCATGATTTACGCAGCTCTGCAGGATCCTGGTTTCATTAATACCGGAAATTTGGATGATCAATTTATCCCCATACTCTTTCTGAAGCCATTGAAGGTTTTCTTCCACCCCGTCCCTGAAGAGGCTGTCATATACCATCACTTTTTTCCCTTCGGAAAGTAAGCGAGAAGCAAGGTTAGTCCCGATGAAACCGGCACCCCCGGTGATGAGACTGTATTTTTCTTTTTCTTCGATATGGTATTGCTTGGAAATATAATCCTGTTGATGAATGTTTTCTATGCCGTCTTTTTCCAGGAGTTTGTAAAGCAATTTTTTAGTGCCGTCGGTTTTTTTTAAGCCGAAGAAGTATTCCCTTTCATCCAGGTGAAAACCACCTACAGTGGCATTTTTTGGATCCAGGTCTTTTAATGAATACCAGTAGATCCTGTCGGCATCAGCATTAAGTACATTTTTAAATTCCTGGTACTGCTTCACTTCATCATTCTGCCAGGTTGAAAAACCGGCTTCAGAGATCCATATCTCTTTGTCGTAACCCGCTTTTTCCAATACTTCACGAACGGCTTTGATATTCACATCCCAACCTTTCCATTGCTGGTCAAAAACGTGAGGAAAACCATGGATTCCCACGGCGTCTATCTTTTCAAGCACTCCCTGCTCCACCATCATTTGCAACCAGTTGGGATCAATGGGGCTCATTCCTCCCAAAACTGTTTTCTTTCCCTTTTCTTTGGCCCAGTTGGCGGCCATACCGATCATGGTGGCAAACTTGTTCCAGGAATAATCAAGGGTGAAATCGTATTCTATTTTGTTATTGGGTTCATTCCACAGCTCCACCCATTCAAAATACTGCCCGTATTTGTTGATCATTACGTCAATGAAATCGGCATAAGATTTCAGGTCTTTTGGAGGGGCCGAGGTCTTTGCCATTTCCCCAATGGAAGGAGGAGTATAGAGAAAGCAGGGAAGGATCTCCACATCATGTGTACGGAACTCCTCAAAAAGCCAGTCATACCATTCTTCTGTACCCTCCACATACCAGTCGGCCCATGAAATTCCGGTACGCAAGTGGTTTATCCCTAAACGTTTCAGGTCAGCAATGGCATTTTTCACCTCTTCATATTCCCCGGGTCTGAACCATTCGAGTATTCCGAGGGCAGGAGTTGATGAATTTTTATTGTTTGAAATTTCCATAGCTTTTGGTTTATACGGTTAGTCCTCTTTTGGAGAGCTCATTACTTGCTTTTCCCACGTTATCAATGGCTATTTGCGTTTTAAGCCACTCGGCCAGCTCATAAAGGCCTTCCTCAAACTTCACCTTAGGCTCGAAGCCCAGCAAATTTTTAGCTTTGGTGGTATCTGCAAAACAATGACGAATGTCTCCCACTCGATATTTACCGGTGATCTCGGCTTTTATGCCGGGTTTTCCCATCACTTCGGCAAGTTTATCGGCAATGAATTGAATGGTATAAATATTTCCGCTTCCAATATTGAATACCTCTCCGTCTGCTTCGGGAGTTTCCATAGCCAGTCTGCAGGCGCGGGCAACATCTTTCACATGTATGAAATCCCGCTTTTGGTTTCCGTCTTCAAAGATCATGGGAGGATTTTCATTCAGAAGCCGGGAAGCAAATATGGCCAGCACTCCGGTATACGGATTGGAGAGGGCCTGCCTTGTTCCGTAAACATTGAAGAATCGTAAGGCTGTTGCTGGAAAATTATAGGCTTTACCCGTAATGAGGCTTAACCTTTCCTGGTCATATTTTGATAGAGCATAGACAGATGACAGATTGGGTTGCTTGGTTTCGGGAGTGGGAACGGGAGTAAGCTGGTCTTCATTTTCATCGTACAATTCCCATTTGCCTTTTTTTAGATCAGAAAGTTTGCGATCACATTCCATCCTGTCTTGTTCCCGGGAGTCTTTGTAGAGGCCTTCCCCGTAAATGCTCATGCTGGAGGCCGTGACCAGTTTGTCTACAGGATTTTCCATTAGAGCTTCCATGAGAACGGCCGTACCAACGTTATTGACCTCTGTGTAATCTTTGATCTGGTACATGCTTTGGCCAACGCCCACCATAGCGGCGAGGTGAAAAACCGCATCTATGTCGTCCAAAGCCTTTTCAACGGCAGCCCTGTCACGAACATCGCCAATTTGAAGTTCTACCTCTGGATGGAGGTAGTCAGGCCTTGTGGCATTTTTTCCATGAACCTGTTCAGAAAGATTATCCAGGGCCCTTACTTTATATCCGTTTTCAATGAGTTCATCGGCCAAATGAGAGCCAATGAATCCTGCCCCTCCGGTTATTAAGACTTTTTTAGACATACGTGATCGTTTTAGTTGGGTTAAAAATTTTGCAATACCGGCCTGGTTATTATTTTATTGATGCTTGTTCCGTTTTTCTTATTCAGTGCGTACCACACGTCTTCTGCGATCTCATTGGGAGATATAGCTCCCATGCCCATTTCTTCTATGCTCATCCCTCCGGAAATCTCATTTTTAAAGAAAGCTGTCTCCACAACACCCGGACTCACTACCGTAATATTGAGATGAGGCAGGGTTTCGAGGCGCAATGTTTCGGCAATCACCTCCAGGGCTGTCTTGGTGGCAGAATAGATTCCGCCATATGGGTGGGGTTGATTGGCAGACACTGAAGAAATGAAAACAACATTCCCCTGTTTGTTTTCCAGCATCGCCGGAGTAAAGGCCCTGATGCAGCGCAAGGGACCCATTAAATTGGTGTTGACGATATTTTGCCATTTTTCGGGATCTCCTTCGGTGAGTTTTTCCCTGATTCCCCTGCCGGCATTGAGAATGAGGATATCGGGATGCCCGTGATGATGGGAGATCCAGTCATACAGTTCGTCAATATCTTCGGGATTGCTGATATCGCATTTTCTAAAGATGATGCCTTGCTCTTCGGTATCGGCGGCAGCAATATCTGCCACGATAACTTTAACTCCTTCCGCTTGTAGTTTATGCGCGATGGCCTCACCAATACCACTGCTGCCGCCGGTCACAAGAGCTATTTTTGAAGAAGGTTTTTTAGTCATCTAATTTTGTGCTATTTGTGATTTAAGAAATCATTGCGGACAGATCAAAAAGAGATCGGGTTCCTGCAGAACATTTGTAGTGGGGAGTCTGCAGCAACAAAGCGTTAATTTTTTGTCCGCTTCTTTCAAAGGTACATGAGGAAGCTGTGAAATTGTATTAAAGCATCCCTAAATGATTCTTAAACCTCCTTATTTTACTGACCACCGCAAGAATTCGCTCTCAAATTTTTTGTCTGAAAAATGGTCGGAAAAATACCCGTTCCTGCTGTTCACAGGGGTTGATGCTGCACCTTAAAAACAAAAACAGGAGCCGGAGCTCCTGTTTTAAATTTGTGCGATTTGCTGTTATTTTATTTTCTGAAAATCCTGAAGCAGTTTTTCCCACTCCATAGCTTTTTGAAGCCGCAGACCTTTTTCGGTCACAGGATCTGAATCTGACTGGTAAAAGTTAAGGCCGGTACTGCTTTTCTGACTGTCAATTTGTAAAACAACTGTTCTAAGTTCATCAATTGAAGCAGTAGAATGGTCTTTGTGATACTTTTTCAGCAGAGTCACCTTAGAACCGTTAAGTTCCAGCACTTCCGGTTTTTTCTTTATTTCAGGAGTAATAACCAATAACTTTTTTTGATTTTCATCAAGTCCCAGATATAATCCTGTCAGGATCTCTGTTTTAGAAAGTTCAAGGTGTAAACGGGAAGCGGCGGCCAGTAAGGTCTTCATTCGTGCCTTTTCGCGGCGGGATTGATCAACAAGGAGATAGCCAACAGGGGCTATGAAGGCCATTAACAGGCCAATACCCAAAAGGGTGGAGGAAGTATCCATTTTTTTGAATTTTTAATTGTGAAACAAATTTTGTCGTGCGGGAATCTAAGCCTGAAGGTTAAATCCCGAATTGGACGGTTTCACAAGAAAAAATGGGTGGGAAAGGTGAGGCGGGAAAGGTAATTTCTGATGTCCCTTTGATAACTTGAGTAAGTATTAGAAGGAACCTTTTCTATTTCCCGCTGCGAGAAGTACTCCCTTGTGAAAATACTTCCGTAGAAATGATTTTCTGAAGGATCTGAAAATTCCGGAGTTGCATTTTCCCTTATCGCCCAAAGATAAGTATGGGCAGCTTTTATAGTTTCTTCGGAAGGAGAATGATCCTCCCGAATTTCGGGTAGAGTTCCGGCAAGAAGAAGATTGCCGCCAAGGCTGAAAATTGCCACTAGCAGTACAAGAAAGTTTCCGAAGAATTTCTCTCTTCTTTTCACCCTGTAAATGTAGCTGAAAAGTTGTTCAGTTAGAGTAATTTAACAGCATCTTTAGCAAAGTAACTGGCGATCATTTGAGCGCCGGCTCTTTTTATGGCGGTTAGCTGCTCGAGCATCACCGCATCATGGTCCAGCCAGCCTTTTTCTGCCGCTGCCTTGATCATGGCATATTCCCCGCTCACCTGGTACACTGCCACCGGAACGTCTACTGCGTTGCGAATATCCCGTACGATGTCGAGGTAACACAACCCCGGTTTCACCATAACTATATCGGCTCCTTCTTCAATATCCATAAGGGTTTCCCTGATGGCCTCTTCGCGGTTGGCAGGATCCATCTGGTAGGTTTTTTTATCTCCAAACCCGGGCGCGGAATCAAGTGCATCCCTGAAAGGTCCATAAAAGGCAGAAGCGTATTTTGCGCTGTAGCTCATGATCCCGGCTTTGTCAAAATTGTTCTTTTCCAGCAGCTCACGAATTGCCAGGATCCGCCCGTCCATCATGTCACTGGGAGCTACAAAATCGGCTCCGGCCTTTACATGCGAAAGTGCCATTTTAGCCAGAACTTTGGTAGTGGCGTCGTTGAGGATCTCACCCTTTTCCACGATCCCGTCATGCCCATAAGAGGAATAGGGGTCAAGTGCAACATCGGTCATGACCAGCATATCGGGCACGGCATTTTTAATGGTTTTAACCGCCCTTTGCATCAATCCGTCGGCATTCAGGGCCTCTGTGCCTTCGTTGTCCTTCAATTTTTCAGGTACTTTTACAAATACCAGTACTGCCTTTAATCCCGAATTCCACAGTTCCTTCACCTCTTTTTCGAGCAGGTCCAGGCTGTATCGAAAATAATTGGGCATGGAAGCGATCTCTTCTTTCACCTCTTTACCTTCCACCACAAATAGAGGTACGATGAAATCGTTAGGGGAAAGAGTGGTTTCTCTTACCAGGCTTCTGATGGCCTCAGTAGTGCGTAATCTTCGGTTTCTTAATAACATCTCGATTCAAAGTTTAAAGTTCGTTTAGGGTTTTGCCACGAATTCACGAATAATGAATGACAGTCCCTGAATTATTTATATCTAATCTGTCTGATCACTTTGTCACACCCATTCCCGGGGCTTCTCCAATACTCTTAATAATTTTTCTTCCTCACTGCCATGCTCAGGATGATGATCATACACCCATTGCACATGCGGGGGCAGGCTCATCAAAATACTTTCAATTCGGCCGTTGGTCTTCAACCCAAAAAGGGTGCCTTTGTCGTGCACCAGGTTGAATTCCACATATCTTCCGCGTCTTATCTCCTGCCATTTCCTTTGGTGTTCGGCATAGGGCAGGTCCATTCTTTTCTGAACAATAGGAACATAAGCCTCTAAAAAGCTATTTCCAACGTCTGTTACGAAACTGTACCAATCTTCCATAGATCTTTCTTCGGAAGCTTTGCAGTAATCAAAGAATAATCCGCCTATACCCCGGGCTTCATCCCGGTGGGAATTCCAGAAATATTCATCGCATTTCTGCTTATACTCCGGGTAAAATTGAGGATCATGTCGGTCACAGGCTTCTTTGCAAATGCTATGGAAATGTTGGGCATCTTCTTCAAAAAGATAGTAGGGAGTAAGATCCTGACCGCCGCCAAACCAGCTGTCAATGGTTTTTCCTTCCTGGTCGTACATCTCGAAGTAGCGCCAGTTGGCGTGAACCGTAGGAACCATTGGGCTTTTTGGGTGCAGCACAAGGCTAAGGCCGCAGGCAAAGAAATTCACATCGCCTACCTTGAAATATTGTTGCATGGCAGGAGCTAAAGGGCCGTGTACCTTGGAGATATTCACCCCGCCTTTTTCGAAAACCGCACCTTCTTCTATGACACGGGTGCGCCCGCCGCCTCCTTCTTTACGCCTCCAGATGTCTTCTTTAAAAACAGCTTTTCCGTCGATCTCTTCCAGCCTGGCGGTGATCCTGTCCTGCAGGTCCTGTATGTAGGCGTAAAATTTCTCTTTCATTATGGAATTTTAAGATTTTCGATAAAAACTAATTTATTTTTTTCTGCTTCAATTTCTGCCACAGTCTTTACTTGTATTGCTTTCCTTGACATTTGTTGTAATATCGATATGGCCTCCTCCTCATTTCCAGAGAAATTAATAAAAAGTTCTCTGCCTATCCTGTTGTTATGAAGGTCCATTTTTTTTGCAAGCCATTCATTTGGCGAAAGCCGCTCATGAAGGTCTGTTATTTCTTTGCTCCAGTCTATGACTTTTTCAGGTATTCCCGTGACCGGCAAACAATATTTACAGATCATATAGTTCCAAAGCGCATGACGAAATGCATTTGCCCTGTTGTCCTCATGGTGTAATTCTTTATAAAGGCGGTTGCATACAGCAATCGTTTTATTGGTAGCTTTATATGTAGGCAGGAGGTATAAAGGATGTTTTAAAAAGACTTTAAAAAGAACAACCAGTTCCCTGTATTTTAGGGCCGCTATCCTTCTACCTATTGCCACTTTTAACGGCCTTTATATCTGTCTCTTATACACATCTGACGCTGCCGACGAAGAGGATAGTGTAGATCTCGGTGGTCGCCGTATCA
>OGCK01000106.1_pt1 | contig 15228 bp, 11 predicted proteins | sample 1570051 | NCBI WGS metagenome assembly OGCK01 (sample SAMN06266181, study PRJEB24510) | hot springs metagenome | isolation source: hot spring sediment | place: USA: Zodletone Spring, Oklahoma | collected 2013-12-03 | reverse complement strand
CTTCGGGTGTGAAATAGGACCAGGCGGTCGAGCGAATCCCCTGGCTGATCGACTTGTGCACGGCACGCCCGTGGAGCGCTAAGGTTTGCGAGGCTTATTCGATCGAACGGAGAGTTTTACCGAAGAGGAAATGGCCGGCGATCCCCCCCAGGGCGTACACGAGGCCGAGGGCCATGAAGACCCCGGCCAAGCCGAACAAGCTCGAGCCGAGGTACGCCAGGGGCACATAAATGACGATCATCTGGGAAAGGACTAGGCCGGCGGCGTGGAGCGGCTTGTTGAGAGCGTTCAAGGCCGCCCCGACGATGACGAGAACGCCTTGAAGGCCGTAGCCGAGGGGCACGATCCGGAGATAGAGCTTGATCGCGGCGGCGACGTCCGGGTTCCGGGTGAAGAAACCTGCGACGGGGTGAGCCGCGGCGGCGAGAAGAATAAAAGCCCCCAGGCCGTAGAGCAACGAAAACCTTGCGCTCGATCGCATCCCCACCCTAACCCGGTCGAGACGACCCGCCCCCCAGTTCTGGCCGGTGAACGGGGCGAAGACGGCGCCCAGAGACATGATCACCATCAAGGCGAAGAATTCGATCCGGGAAGCGACCCCGTACGCGGCCACGGCCTCCGCTCCGTAGGCGGAGACGATCCGGGTGATGATCCCGATGGCGATCGGGACGATCATCCGGGTGGCGGCGGAAGGTAGCCCGATGTACAGGATCTTCCCCCAAGAGGACATGACGGCCCTCACGGAAGGGAACCGCGCCGTCAACATCCTCTCCCGGCGGCCCAGAACCCAGAGGGCCACAACGAACGTCGTCGCTCTGGAGATGACCGTCGAGGCCGCGGCCCCGGCGAGCTCAAGCCGGGGGAAAGGGCCAAATCCGAAGATCAGGAGCGGATCGAGGACGACGTTGATCAGGACCGCCACGAGCATGATCGCCGTCGGGGTTTTGGTGTCTCCGGTGGCCCGGATGGCGTTGTTCCCGACCATGGGGACGACGACGAAGATCATGCCCAGGTACCAGATCCGCATGTACTCTTTGATGAGCGGCAGAAGATCGGGCTCCGCCCCCAGGAGCCGGAAGACCGGGTCGATGCTCAGGATCCCGAGGCCGATGAATGCCGCCACGATGATGAACGCCAGGACCAGGCTGTCCGTCGTCAACCGGCGGATTTTGTGCTCGTCTCCTTCCCCGATCGCTCGGGAAACGACCGCGGCCGTCCCGATCCCCAAGCCGATCGCGAGGCTGGAAACCGCCATGACCACGGGGAAGGTGAAGCTCATGGCGGCCAGCTCGCGGGTCCCAAGACGCCCCACGTAAAAAGTATCGGCCAGATTGAAGGCCACCATCCCCAAGTGACCGACGATCATGGGCCAGGTCAGCTGGACAAGGGTCCTGCCGACAGGTTCGGCAACCAGGGTCACTCTGTTCGCGTTGGCCATGGGTTCGCTTCGGCGCAAGGTCTAAAGAGGCCCATCTTACCTCAGGCGGAGCAGGGAAGGAAGCGGAATGAGCGACTCCATTCAGCATTGACACGCGCCGCGGGGCAAAATATTATGAGCTCACGAGAGGAAGCGCCCATCCCGAAAGAAGGAGCGGACATGACCATGAAACGATGGAGCCTCGCGTTTTTCGTGTGCGTTTGCGTTCTGACCGCCGGATCCGCCATGGCCCAAAATGCCGCGGACGCCAAGGACGATCTGGGGATCGCCAGGGCCTTCCCGTGGCGGAACATCGGTCCGGCTAACATGTCGGGCCGGATCTCCGACATCGAGGCCCTCGACACGGATTTCACGTTCGTCCTCGTCGGCTCGGCCTCGGGCGGGGTCTGGAAATCCGTCAACGCCGGGACGACGTGGCAGCCCATCTTCGACACTTACGGGGCCGCCTCCATCGGCGACGTCGCCATCTATCAGCCGAACCCGGACATCCTCTGGGTCGGGACGGGCGAAAAGAACCCGCGCAACAGTATCGCCTGGGGGGACGGCATCTACAAATCCGTCGACGGCGGCAAGACGTTCGTGAACATGGGCCTCGAGGACACCCATTCGATCTCCCGGATCGTCACCCACCCGACCGACCCGGACAAGGTCTTCGCCGCCGCGGGCGGACACCTCTGGGGGTATTCCGGCTCCCGCGGCCTGTTCATGACCTCCGACGGCGGCAAGACCTGGAACAAGCTCACCAACGGCCTCCCCGACGACGGCAAGACGGGGGCCATCGAGCTGGTCATGGACCCCTCGGATCCCGACATCCTCTACGCCGGTTTCTGGCAGCGCCTCCGCCGACCGTACCGCTTCGACAGCGGCGGGCCGAACGGCGGGATCTTCAAATCCGTCGACGGCGGGGCTTCCTGGAAAAAATTGACGGCCGGGCTCCCCGAGGGCGATCTCGGCAAGATCGGGCTGGCCGTCTGCCGGACGAGGCCGAAAGTCCTCATGGCCTTCGTCGAGCACGGCTTCCAGCCCCGGCCGACGCTCCCCGACGGAAAGCCGAACCCCGATTTCGAGGATATGACCAAGCTCGGCACGGGCATCTACCGGAGCGAGGACGGCGGCGAGACCTGGCAATTCATGAACCGGTACAACAACCGCCCCTTTTACTACAGCCACATCTATGTCAACCCCTTGGACGACCGCATCGTCTACGTCGTCGCCGGCGGCTTTTCGATCTCGTTCGACGGCGGCAAGACCCTGCAGGCGCAGAGAACGGGGATCCACGGCGATTATCACGCCCTCTGGTCCGATCCCGGAAACAAGGACCGGTTCTATATCGGGAACGACGGGGGCACGGCCCTGACCCACGACCACGGGAAGAACTATCTCTTCTACGACAATCTCCCCCTGAGCCAGTTCTACGCCGTCGGCGCGGACAGGCGCGAACCCTACTGGGTCTACGGCGGCCTCCAGGACAACGGCAGCTGGGGCGGGCCCTCCAACAGCCGAGACCCTGCGGGCATCCTGACCGACCATTGGTTCCGGATCGGCGGCGGCGACGGGTTCTACACGCCCGTCGACCCCTTCGACGACGGCATCGTCTACGCCGAGAGCCAGCAGGGCAACATCAACCGGGTCGACGTCGAGATCCGGCAACCGACCCGCATCCGGCCGCGCAAGACGAACATCCTCAACTACGACGAATTCGTCACCCGGGAGCTCATCGACCTCCAGCGCGAAAAAGGGTGGGGCGACGACAATCCGTTCCGCTTCAACTGGAGCAGCCCCATCGTTCCCTCCATCCATCAGCCGGGCGTCGTGTACTTCGGCGGCAACTTCCTGTTCAAGACGACCGACCGGGGCGACTCCTGGACCATCATCAGCCCGGACCTCAGCACCTCGGACCCCGTCAAGATCGACCGGAAGACGGGGGGCCTGACCCCGGACGTCACGGGGGCCGAGAACCATTGCACGATCGTGACGATCTCGGAATCCCCGCTGAACCCGGCGATCCTCTGGGCCGGGACCGACGATGGCAACATCCAGGTGACCCGCGATGGGGGGAAGACCTGGGCCAACGTCCGGCCGAACCTCAAGGGCGTGCCGGAGGGCCTCTGGGTCAGCCGGGTCGAGGCCTCCCGTTTCGCGGCCGGCGTCTGCTACGTCACGCTCGACGGCCACCGCAGCGACAACTTCGCGCCCTGGGTGTTCAGGACGTCGGATTTCGGGAAGACCTGGACCAATATCGGGAAGGGCCTGCCGGACGGCCAGGTCGCCTACGTCATCCGCGAGGATCCCGTCAATCCCGGCCTGCTTTTCCTCGGCACGGAGTTCGGGATCTTCGTTACGACCGACGGCGGGAAAACGTGGGCGCGGTTCATGAACAACCTCCCGACGGTCGCCGTCCACGACATCCTCATCCACCCCGTTTTCAAGGACCTCATCACCGGGACCCACGGGCGCGGCATCTGGATCTGCGACGACATCACGGCCCTCGAGCAGATGGATCCGGCGGCGGCCGCGGCGCCGGCGTACCTCTTCGATCAGCGGGCGGCGACCCAGTGGATCCCGATCGGACGGGGCGGGTCGCGGGGCCAGTTCCTTTTCCAGGGGCAGAATCCGCCCCAGGGGGCCCTCATCCACTACCATCTGGGCCCGGAGGTGAAAGAGGCGGTCCTCGAAATCTCCGACCTGGAAGGGAATGCGACCTTCACGGCCGATCTCAAGGGCCAGCCCGGCCTCAACCGCTTCGTTTGGGAGTTCAAGTTCGGTCCGCCGGAGCTCACGGCCGAGGAACAGGGCCTGCTCGACAAGTTCAACACGGAGCCCGCGTGGGAAGAGCGGGTCCGCCTTAACGAGGAGCTCGAGAAGTCCCTGACGGCGCGGGGAAGGAGATACGCGGGCATCAACACGAGGACCAGTAAGCTCAACGACATACCGGCCGACCCCGGTGCCTACAAACTTACCCTCAAGGCGGGCGGTCTGACCCTGGTCAAGCCCCTGATCATCCGGCAGGATCCCCTCGTTCGGGGCCGGGCCTCGGCATCTTATTGATCGTCATTGTACTTATTGCCGGGGTGACGTCCCGTATCCCCGGCAAGGGCCGGGTCATGGCCCGCTGCGACGGTCTCTGCGCCAACGCCCCGATTCATGGGTGATTTGGAGCTGACGTTCGTCACCTTTATGTGAGAAAAGGGCCATCGCGACTTGACAGGGGGGGAAAAGGGGCATACTGTTGAATAGACCAATATAATGATCTATTGGCAGACCAATAAGGAGAGCGCATGGTGGCTGAGTACACCGATATCGTGCCCTTGAGCGAGGCCAAAGCCAGACTTTCGAGCCTCGTTCGCAAAGTCAGGGAGGAACGCGGGACCTACGGCATCACTCACCGGGGCAAACCCGAAGGGGTTTTGTTGAGCTTCGAAGAGTACGAGACGCTCATCGAGACGCTCGAGATCCTCAGCGACCGCGAGATAATGGCGAGTATCGATCGGGGACTGGCCGATGAGAAGGCCGGCCGGCTGTATGCCCACGACGAGGTCTTCCCCGGGAAATGAAGTCCCCCGCCTGCCGCATCCTCTATACGAGAGAGGCGAAACGGAACATCGACAAGCTCGATCCATCCGTACGGAAGCTCGTCCGGAAGGCCGTCGAATCCCTTGCCGGGGAGCCGGAAAGGGGAAAGCCCCTGTCGCACGATCTGGCGGGGTTGCGGTCGCTGAGAACGTCGGACTACCGGATCGTCTATCGCGCGAAGGGCGGCGAGCTCGTCGTTCTCGTCGTGGCCGTCGGGCATCGACGGGAGGTCTACAAGAGGCTCGGCGAACTCATCGATCTGGCGGGCCGGAAGAAGTAGCCGGGTTTGCCTCCGGCTCATCCGCCCGGCGCGGTTAGCGGGCGACGTTGGCCCGGGCCTCCCGCCCTTCTCCCAATGGGCGAACACGGGGCCGGGCGCCGATAAGACGAGAGCGGCGCCGCAGGTAAAAACGTTCAGAGTTCCTCAGAAAAACGCTGATGGATGCGTTCTCCGATCCGTGCGAACTCATTGCCGGGGTGACGTCCCGTATCCCCGGCAAGGGCTAGGTCCAGGTCGGGTCTTGCGTTAGAAGGGTTGATCGAGAGTCCGTGAACCCGTGATTTCTCGCCGAGCACGAAAAGGAATTTCCTATTATCTCAAAACACTACCTCAATAGATTCTTGATCAGCGGTCGCAGCTGGTCGTGGCGGTCGGGGCTGCCTCCGGTCAGGAAGTAGGCGATTTCGCCGTTTTTGTTGATGAGGATGTGGGTCGGGAAGGCCGAGACTCCGTAGAGCCGGGCGATCTCCGCCGACTCCGGCACGATCATGTAATCGAAAGGACGGACCTCGAGGAATTCCTTGAGTTTGTCGGCGGGGTCCGTGGCAAAGGCGATGAAAACGACCTCCTCGCCGGTGAACTCCTCGACGAGCTTGTTCAGCCCCGGCATCTCGACCCGGCAGGGGGCACAGCCGATGAACCAAAAATTGAGGACGACCGCCTTTCCCCTGAGATCGGACACGTTGAGCTCCGCCCCGTCGAGCGTCTTCACGTTGAACTCCGGTGCCGGGCCTCGGCCCATCCGGGCCCCCGCCGCTCCGGATCCAGCGCTTGCCGCCGTTGCGCTTCCCGCTCTTCCAGGTCCGCTTGCTCCCGCTCCTCCTTTGTTCGCCTTCTCGAGGAGCCCTTCCAGGTAGGCCTCGAAGCCGTCCTCGTCCCCGTGCCTCCGCGCATAGACCTCGCGCAACCCGGCTTCGGCCTCCTTCTCTCCCATCAGATGGGCCTCGACGAGGCCCGCTTCCGCCTTCGCATAGAATCCCAGTTCCGTCCAGATCGCCGCCTCTTTAACGAGATAATCCGGCCTCGTCTCCTTGTTGAGGGCCTGGGCGGCCTTGATGTCGGCCAGGGCGTCGGCGAACTCGCCCATCTCCCGCCGGATCTCAGCCCTCAGGGAGAAGAAATCGGGCACCCTGAAAGCCGTCAGGGTCCCGCTGATGTCCTCGTAGAAACGGAGCTTGCCTTGAAGAAGAAGATCCAGGCCGCGGCTGAGCATGGCCTCGGCTTCCTTCATGTCTCCGCCTTTGGATTTGGCGGCCCGGGCGAAATAGTAGTAAGGATGGGGATTCCCGGGCTCGTCCCGGATCCAGGCCCGGCAGACGGCCGCCGCGGTCTCCATGGAGAGGCCCTCCTCGCTGCTGTAACGCTCGATGAGCTTCCGGACCGTGGGCGCTTCGGGGTGTTCGGTGAGGAGGCGCACCCCGAGCTTCCGGACCTCGTCGGGCCCGTCCGCTTTCCATTGGTTGGAAAAGACCATGTAATCGTAGTTCGAGAAAGCGGTGACCGTGTAGATGTCGAGCGGATAGCCCTCGGCCATGCGGAAGAGGAGCTTTCGCCCGGCCTCCTCGTGCCCCAAAAGAAGATTCCCGTAGCAGAGGGCGAAGAGGAGCTCCGCCGATTCCTCGCTCTCCGCCGCCCTCTCGAGCGCCGGGAGCTCCCTCTTTATGATCGCCTCGAGTTCGCCCTTCTTCACGGCGCTCTCGACGAACCATTTGTCCCGGTAGATGGCGTAGTTTTCGGGGTAAAGGGCCCGCTCCTTCTCGAAGTAGGAGAGGTATGTGTCCGGCGCGAACTGCATCATCATTTCCTGATGGTTGGCGCCGCGGGCCGGCTTCCCGTCCGGTCCATAGACCATGATGCCCAGTTGGGCGTTCCGGTCCCAACCCTCCATCGTGATGAAGTAGACGGAGATGTAGCCCGTCCCGTGGGCAACGGGGATCGACGCTGAGAGGAGGTCTCCCTTGGGTTCGAGCTGGACATGGCCCTTCTTGCCTCCCGGAAAGAAAAAGTAGATCGCGTGGATCTTGTCCGTAACGGTGAAGACGGCGTTGGGCGCTCCCGGGTCGTAGGTGAGCTCCACCATTTCCCCCCGTTTCGGCTGGGCCGGCGAGTAGCGGGCGACCGGCGCGTTCGTCGGCTCGTCCTGGGCTGGCGCTGAGATGACAGTGCTGATTTCGATGTCGGCGCCTATGGCTGGTCCGGCCGCCGCGCACATGAGAACAGCCAGAACCAGGGCTGACATCAGGCAGATCTCTTTCATTAGTCCTCCGGCATCAAGATATGCTCTTACAATACACGATTTATGAAAAGAATGAAGGGAGGACTCAGGGAACTCACGGGCAAGCGCATCCTTGAGAACGCCTGGCCCTCAATGTTCGGGCCGGGCGGTGTCGTCGACGTCTTCATCAGCCATTATCGGGGCCTCGCGAGAAGATGTGCGCAATTCTGCGCACGAAAAGACCCCTCACGCCGAGAGGATCTCATGGGCATGGAGCAATTTCGCCCGCACGGGCAGGTCATCAACAAATTACGCGTGCTATCGAATGGTTGAAGAGGCACTTCTCTCGACCGCTCCGTATCGATACGCTCGCCGCCCAGGCCAATATGAGCGCCTCGACCTTCCACCATCACTTCAGGCAGGTCACGACGATGAGTCCGCTGCAGTATCTAAAATGGTTGCGCTTGAACGAAGCCCGGAGATTGATGCTCACCGGAGATCATAATGTGGCGACGGCGGCCTTCAAGGTCGGCTATGAGAGCCCGTCTCAGTTTAGTCGCGAGTACGGCCGCCTCTTCGGCGCGTCGCCGGTCCGCGACATGGCGAAATTGCGACGACTGGCCAACCCTAAGAACACATGAGCTCTGGACGAGCAGTTTACAGCATTAGGATGCCGAGGAATCCTTGGAGGACGTCCTCCTTTTCGTGGCCGGCCAATCCTCTTATCTCTTCTCGACGAGCTTCAAAGCGGCTTCGGCGGCCCTCCGGACCATGTCCCGATATGAGGGGACGCCGGCGGCCTGGCGAAGGAACGGTGCGTCCTCGGGATCGCCAGCCTTGCCGACGGCCGTGAGCGCCTCGGCCTGGACCCGGAAGCTCGGGTCCGTCCGGAAAAGTTCCTTATAGAATCCGACGAGCCCGCGGTCCCCGAGGCTCCCGAGGGCCGCGATGGCTGCCGCGCGGACCTGCGGATGGGCGTCCCGGCAGGCCCGCTTGAAAACATCCGCTCGCGTATTGACCCCGAGCCGGGCCAAAGCCTCGATGGCGGACTTGCGGACCGCCCAGAACGGGTCCGTCCGCAGGCTCGTCGCCAGAGCGGCGGCGGTCCTCGGGTCGCCCTCGACGGTGGCGAGCGGCTCGGCCGCCTCCATCCGGCCGATGACGTCGTCGCGGCCGAGCTGATAGAGAAGCTCCTCGACCTCCTTCGGGAAGGAGATCTCTTTGAGCAGAATGTTGTCCGGGTCGAATCGGACGAGCAGGGGCTTCGCCCCGGCGGGCAGGGCGAAGGTCTCCTCCCGCTCGTCGATCCAGACCTCGTGAACGTCCGTCCTCCCGGCCGTCACGATCTTGACCGCCGCGGGCACCCGGAAGACCGGTACGCCGCGCGAGAGGTCCTGGACCTGGGCGACACGGAGGCGGACGGCCTTGGCGGCCGCGTCCCACGCGTACCCGGCCTCGAAGACGGGGTGCCCGGGCTTGGCGAGCCACTGGTCGAAGAACCAATCGAGGTTCTGTCCGGTGACCGTCTTGACCGAGCGGATGAAATCGGCGGTGTCAACCGCGTCGAAGGCGTAGCGGCGCAGGAAATGGCGGAGGGTCGCGAAGAAAGGCCCGTCGCCGAGATAGGCCCGGAGCATGTGCAGGACGCGGGCCCCCTTGGGATAGGTGTGGGCGTCGAACATGTCCGCCGGCGCGTCGTAGCGGTCGGAGACGATGGGGCGGATGTAGCGCGTCCGGGCCTCGCGGAGATAAGCGTCGAGCTTGCCCTGGAGGTTGAGCGCGCCCTCGTCCTCGCCCCGCTCGAAGCGATAATAGAGATAGTCCGAATAGGTCGCGAAGCTCTCGTTGAGCCAGGTGTGGGCCCAGCTCCGGAGCGTGATGAGGTCCCCCCACCACTGGTGGGCCAGCTCGTGGGACACGATGCCGATGGCCGTGAAGTCGGGCTCGTTCCTCTCGTCGACCATGATCCGGTGCGTCATGGCCGTGGCCGAGGTGCTCTCGGCCCCGCCGCCCGAGGGGACCGAGACCTGGTCGTACTTCTGCCAGGGGTAATCGTAACCGAAGAGCCCGTTGAAGAACTCGATCATCTTCGGCGTCTTGCCGTAGGTCGCCGCGGCCTTGGCGGCGTCCTGGGGGTAGACCCAGTAGTTGACCGGCAGGGTCCCGTAGAAATCGCGGACGACGACGTACGGCGCCGCGGCCAGGAAGATGAGGTAGGTCGAGTGGGGCAGGTCCTGGGACCAGTGATAGGTCACCGTCCCGGCCGCCGGATCGTCGACGACGCCGACGAGATGGCCGTTCGCGGCCACCTTGAGCCCCCTCTCCACCGTGGCCACGATCTCGCTCCGGGCCTTGTCGTTCGGGTAATCGTAGCAGGGGAACCAGTGATGGACGTTCTCGGGCCAAGAGTCCGAGAAGACGAGCCGCGGGTGGTCCGCCGCCGCCTCGACGAACTTCAGCCCGGCTTTCGGGTCCCGGCCGTGATAGGCGCAGGTGAAGGCGATCTCCTCGCCGAACTTGGCGGGCCTGGGCAGCCGGACCGTGAGCGTTTTGTCGGACTGCTCGAAGGCGAGGGGCTCCCCGTCGGCTCCGACGACCGAGGCGACCGTGTATTCCTCGGCGTCAAGGACGAAGGTCGTGAGGCCCTCGCGCAGGGAGGCCGCGGTGACCGTCGTCGCGCCCTCGAAGCTCCGGTCGTCGAGGTCGAGCTTGATCTTGATCAGGTAATGCAGGGCGTCATAGGTCCGGGAGCGTTCCTGCTGAAGAGCCTTGGCCGACCAGTCCACGGCCTGGCCCGGGGCGAGCGGGGATAGGCCCAGGACGAGGAGAACGGACAGAGCCGCTTTCTTCATGGCCTCACCTCCGTGCTCGCTTCGGGCGGGAGGCCTCGTAGAGCTGAAGGAGGCCTTCGCCTTTCATCAGGGTCTCGATCTCCGCGACCGTCCGGGGGACGCCGGACGAGAGGTTCTCACAGCCCTTTGCCGTGACGGCGACCGTGTCCTCGATCCGCACGCCGATCTCCTCGTCGAGCCGGAAGATCTGGATGTCGCAAGCGAAGACGTAGCCGGGGGCGAGGACCTCGTCGGGCCCGGCGAACGTCCCCATGACATCGTGGGTGGCCAGGCCGATCATGTGGTTGTAGCCGCCGTAGCGGACGATGCCGCGGAAGTCCTGGTCGAACCTCTCCATCCCCTGTGCCTGGATCAGGGCGTCGACCGCCTCGCCCACCTGCTTGAAGGTGACCCCGGGGCGATAGTTGGCCAGGCAGGCCTCGCGCACGGCCAAGGCCGCTTCGTAAAGCTCCTTCTGGCGCGCCGTGAACCGGCCCGAGGCCGGGAAGCTCGTCGAGATGTCGGCGTGGTAGCCCTCCCAGTCGGGGCCGGCGTCGAGGATGACGAAGTCCCCCTCCCGAAGGGTCCGGTCGTACTTGTGGTAGTGACCGAAGGCGTGGTTCTTGCCGGACATCAGGATGGGCGTGTAGGCCATGTCGACGGCCCCCGACGCCCGGCAGACGAACTCGAAGACGGCCTCCAACCCCTTCTCCGTGACCCCGGGCCGGGTCGAGCGGATCAGGGCGTTGTGGCCCTCGACGCCTATCCGAGCTGCGTGCCGGAGGATATCCAATTCGGCCGGAGACTTGACCTTGCGCAGGTCCCAGACGAAGGGCGAGCAGTCGCGGACCTCGACCTGGGGGAACTTGTCGCGGAGGTTCCTGACGAACTGGAGCTCCCGGGTCAGGCGGCCGTCCCAGGGATTAAGGGTCATCGTCCTCTGCAGGGCGTTGAGCTTCTCGTTGGAGTTCTCGGGGCCGAGCTCCTCGGGCTTGAACATGGTGTAGAAGACCCGGACCCGGTGGCTCAGGCCGGCCAGCGTCGTCCCGAACTGCTCGGCCGGGAGGACGCGCTCGATCCCCGTCACGCCCTTCGCGTCCCGGACGAGCTCAAGGGGGAGCCCCTCGCCCTCGGCCGCTTTCTCGCCGATCGTGAAGAAGAGGAGGCTCTCGCGGCGGACGCCGTCGACGACGAGATAGGCGTCCGGGATGTCGACGCCCGTGAGGTAGGCGAAATCGTGGCCCTGGCGGAATTCGCGGTCCCCGGACGGCGTCGCCGCGCCCAGGACGATGGCGACGCCGTCCGGGATCCGGTCCATGAGCCGGGCCCGGCGGGCGGCGTACTCCGCCCGGTCGAAAAGGAGCGGGCCGCCCGCGAGACGACCGGCCAGAAGGGCCAGGAGGGCGACCGCTCCGGGAAGGCTCAAGCGTGCTCTCATGAGGAGACCTCTCGTCGCGCGGCGTTCTGTGCGAAGGATATCCGACGCCCTTCGGGCAAGTCAAGCGGTCGGAGGGCGAAAGGCATGTTCACACGAGACGATCGAACGAGGCGCCGCGATCTTGACAACGCGCGGGCGGCCGCTATCATGGGCGCGGGCACCGATGACAGCCATCATCCTTGGCGTTCTGTCCGCGGCCGCGGCCGTTTTCGGGGCCGTTTACGTCCGCGACGCTCTCAAGCACGAAGCGGGCTGGAGCGCGAAGGCCTGGCCGGCGCTGCTCGGCATCGGCTTCGTAACGAACTTCTTCGACACTCTCGGCGTCGGCAGCTTCGCCCCGACCACCGCCCTCTACAAGTTCGGCCGGCTCGTCGAAGACCGGCTCATCCCGGGGACGATGAACGTCGGCCACACCCTGCCGGTCGTCGTCCAGGCGCTGTTCTTTATCACCGCGGTCAGGGTCGAGGCCCTGACGCTGGTTGTCCTGATGCTCGCTTCCCTGGCCGGGGCGGTCTTCGGCGCGGGCATCGTGGCCAGGCTCTCCGTCCGGCGGATCAGGATCGGGATGGGGATCGCGCTCATCGCGGTCGCCGCTGGGATGGCCGCGGGCCAACTCGGCCTGATCCCGGCCGGAGGGGAAGCCGTCGGTCTCGAGGGTTGGCGCCTGCCGCTCGCCGCGGCCGTCATCGCCGTCCTCGGGGCGCTGTCGACGATCGGGATCGGCTTCTACGCCCCGACCATGGCCCTCGTCTATGCTCTCGGTCTGAGCCCGAGAGTCGCCTTCCCGATCATGATGGGCGCCTGCGCGTTCCTCATGACCGGGGCGGGGGCCCGGTTCATCCGGGAGGGGGCCTATGACCGGAAGGCGGCCCTGGGGCTGACAGTCCTGGGGATCCCCGCGGTCTTTCTCGCGGCCACGGTCGTTAAGTCGCTTCCTCTCGCGGCCCTCAAATGGGTCGTCGTCGCCGTGATCCTCTACGCGTCGCTGGCGATGTTCCGGTCGGCCCGCCGCGGCGACGGACGAAGGCCGGATTCGAGCGGCGGCCGGCACTGATCGCGCGGGTCCAAGTTTCGATTTCTCTTGAAATCGGTGCGTGTTCCCGATCATGATGTTGGGGCCTTTCAGCGGCAACGGACCGCCGGATCTTGAGCGCTTGACTCGTGTTCCGGGCGGCGATATCCTCCCTTCCGCTATGGGAAAGGCCGGCTGGAGCCGTTGAATGGGCGCCCTGAGGACCGTCGGCCGCGAACATCGCCATTGGTCATGGACAAATATCATGACCCTGGCGGTCTTGATCCTGTTGACCCTTGTCGCCGGGACCTCGGCGCCCGGCGAGTCGCGCCCCGCGGCCGCTCAGGACGCTCCCGGCTCGGACGTCCTCGAGCGGATCCTCGAAAAGACGGAGATCTACTGCCGCGACTTGGGCAAGGTCTCGCTCCACTTCGTCTGCCGGGAGCGGATCGAGGAGCGGCTCTTCGATCCGCCGCGGCTGATCAGCGCGGTCACGACATCCGGCTCCCTGAGGCGCGTGACGAGCGTCTCGCTCGAGTACGATTACCAGCTGGTCCGGAAAGGGGATACGATCGAGGAGAAGCGGACCCTGCTCAAGGAAGGGAAGGAGCCGCGCAACGAGCCCGACGCCGGGCTGAAGACCAGGATCTACAAGCACAAGTACCTGGTGTTCGGGCCGGGCGGCTTTTTCAGCGAATACTGGCGGCCGAAGCACGCCTACACCCTCGTCGGCGAAGAGGAAATCGAGGGCGAAAAAGCCTATCTTATCGAAGCGGCTCCGTCCGGGCCGGAGGAGCCGGGTCTCATCTACGGCAAGGCCTGGATCAGGAAGAGGGACTTCGCTATCGTCAAGATCGAGTGGGACCAGCGCTCGCTGGGGAATTACGGCAAGATCCTGGCGACGGCCAAGGCCATCGGCCGCCAGGCCGAACCCCAGGTGTCCGTCGTCGGCTTTTACGGCGTCGAGAAGAACGGCATCCGCTTCCCCGACCGCCTGGTCATCCGCGAGGACTATCGCTCGACGAGAGGGATCCACCGGTACTCGGAGGCGACCATCCGCTATGAGGAGTACAAGTTCTTCGTCGTCGAGACCGAAGTCCGCTATTGACTCGCTCCAAGGGTCCGATGTCGACGGCCGTCTCGCCCGCAACGAGCCGGTTGACCGCCTCCCCGGAGAGGCCGAGCCAGGAACCTAGCTTGGCGGGAACGAACTCAAAGGCCTTCCGACATCGATGCCCGGTCCGCCGGCAGCGCTTACTCGTAGCGCAGGGAGTCGACCGGGTTGGCCCGGGCGGCCCGGAGCGTCCGGGAGCCGACCGCGACAACGACGACGACGAGCATCGCCGCCGCCGCGGCCAGGAAGACCCAGGGACTGAGCGGCGTCCGCTCGACGAACCCACCGAGCCATCGGCTCATGAAATAGTATCCCGCCGGCCAGGCGATGAGCAAGGCCGTACCGGCCAGGGCCAAGTAGTCCTTGGTCAGGAGCGTCGTCAGCCCCGAAGCGGAGGCGCCCAGGACCTTACGGACGCCGATCTCCTTGGTCCGCCTCTCGGCGCTGTAGGCCGCCAGCCCGAAGAGGCCCAGGGCGGCGATGACGAGCGATAGCCCGCCAAAGACGTTGAACAACCGGCCCTGCTGGCTCTCGTCGGCGTACTGACGCGCGAAGTAATCGTCCATGAACTCGTAGTCGAAGGTATAGTCCGGCGCGAACTTCCGGAACGACTCTTCGATCCCGGCCAAGGCTTGGCTTACCCGAGGGCTGTCGACCTTGATGAAGATGAAGCTGTTCCAGGGTTTCCAGACCCGCATCATGAACGGCCGGATACCGGAGTGCAGGGACCGGTCGTAGAAGTCCTTGACCACGCCGACGATCCGGGTGCGCAGTCGGGCCGGGTCCATCGAGGGCTGGGACCAGATGATCGTCCGGCCGATGGGGTCCTCCCAGCCGAACATCCGGGCCGCCGTCTCGTTGACGACGCAGGTGTCCGCCTCCGCGTCGTTGAAGTCGGGGGAGAAGCCCCGGCCGCGGACGATGTCCATCCCGAAGACCTCGAAGAAATCGTAGTCGGCCATCAAGTAGCCGATGCGGGCCGGGATGGACTCGGGATTGCCGTCCCAATCGACCCCGATCGTCTGCCCGACGTCGATCGGGCGCTGCCCTCCGTAGGCCGCGGCGAGGATGCCGGGGCGGCCCAGGAGGTCCTGCTTGAAGGCGTCCATCTGGCCGTAGATCTGGAGGTTGTTCTCCAGGGTGACGACCTGGTCCTTGTCGAGCCCCAGGTCAAAGGACTTGATAAGACGGAGCTGCCGGGAAACGACGATGGCGCCGATGAGGATCACGACCGAGGCCGCGAACTGGAAGACCTGTCTCTTATACACATCTCCGAGCCCCACGAGACCGTACTAGATCTCGTATGCCGTCTTCTGCTTGAAAAAAA
>OGCK01000104.1_pt1 | contig 15264 bp, 18 predicted proteins | sample 1570051 | NCBI WGS metagenome assembly OGCK01 (sample SAMN06266181, study PRJEB24510) | hot springs metagenome | isolation source: hot spring sediment | place: USA: Zodletone Spring, Oklahoma | collected 2013-12-03 | reverse complement strand
TTTTTCAAGCAGAAGACGGCATACGAGATCTAGTACGGTCTCGTGGGCTCGGAGATGTGTATAAGAGACAGGCGTTTTGATCCGCTGCATTCAGAGAAGCAGCAAGCAGTGTTGAGAGCAATAGGGTTGATAATTTCATTGTCTAGTCCTTTTTTATTATAAATTATAATTATTGAAATTATAAGTTTACATTCTTAAAATAAAATTTAATTCTTGGTTCTCGGAGTGATTCTTGTAGCGGTGAGGAAGATATACTCCTTACCGGTTAATGTCACCCGAAACTTATGTTGTTGTAGATACTTTTTTGCAAAGATCACATCATTGAAGAGCAAAGAGAGCTCACTCATACTATAGTTGGGCGCCTTCGCCCCATAGAGCATCTCTCCTCCGATCCATCTGCAGTTTGGAAACCCCAGGATCAAAGCACCCTGCTCTTTGTTCAGGTAATTTTGAACCAGATCCATCAAAAAGGTCTTGAAGTGAATCGAAGGGCTTTGCATCGTACCGATAGAGATGATCAGGTCAAATGTACCGAGTGAGAGCGAGTGCAGTGCATTGATATCCTCGGCATAAAGGACCACGTTCTCTTCTGGTAGTAGATTTCTGGCATAGTTTATGGCACTTTGCGAATGATCGATTCCCACGAACCTTATCTTTTTATAGGTATCGTTATCCAGATGTGCTTTGATCGCCAGGAACTCGTCACCACGGTTTACGCCGAGGTTCAAGATGCGCTTTTTCCCATGAAGCTTGACATTATCCAGCGCCTGAAGATAGTAGTAGAGAAATGCCGGTTCTTCCATTTTATTGATATTGAAAAATAGTGAATCGATACCGTATTTCTCTTTTTTATCCTCTGCTTCTGTGTCATGAAACGTATCTGTCTGCAGTTTTTCAAAATGCAGCGTAACAAATGGGAAGGTACTGTTTTGTGGAGTCAGCATTTTGCAGTGCAGAAGCTGAGCAAGATCTGTCCAGCTTTTATATCCATGATAGAGATATTCCTTCTCTTCTATCACAACCTTTTCTCCGGCGTATCGACCCCCTTCATCTGGGTCAAGTACATCAAATGAGATCACATCACCTTGCTGTAGCGATGCGACCTCCTGCTTTAACTCTGCAAGGATCTCCTGCAGAGTCTCTTTGGTAAATTTCAAATGTATGCCTTATAAGATAAAATTACTTACATTATATAATAAGCTTTGTAAGAGATTATCTACCGCATTTGCCCATCTTGCCTTTTTGTCCGCTGCCGCACTTCTGGTTCTGCATTTCTTGCTGGTGCGCCTGAAACTCCGCCTGGTCGATTTTCCCGTCTTTATTGGTATCGATATCCGCAAAAGAAGGTGCATTTTCTGCGTTTCTGAGCATTCTGCCTTCTGCGGCATGTTTCTCCATACGTTTTTTGCGCGCTTCCGTAAACTCTTCTTCGGTGATCGCTCCATCCTGGTTGAGATCACAGTCCGAGAACTTCGGCATCTGCATCATTCGTTTGGAGCCCATTTTGCCCATCGAGCCGTCTCCGCATTTGCCCATCTTCCCTTTTTGTCCGCTGCCGCACTTCTGGTTCTGCATTTCTTGCTGGTGCGTCTGAAACTCTTCTGCATCAACTTTTCCGTCTTTATTGGTGTCGATGTCTGCAAAAGCCGGTGCCTCTCCTGCATTTCTCAGCATTCTTCCCTCTTCTGCGAGTTTGCTCATCCGCTTTGTATGTGCTTCCTCGAACTCTTTTTCAAGGATTACTCCATCCTGGTTGAGATCGTACTCGGAAAATGTTGGCATCTGCATCATTCTTCCAGAGCCCATTCCCCCCATCCTGCCGTTTCCGCATTTACCCATGCCCATCATACCAGACCCTCTATATTGTTGACGCTCCTGGGGAGTCATGGTCTGCATACGCTTTTGCATTTCGTTTGCGAGCTCTTCTGTCGAGATCTGGGAGAGGTCAGCTCCAAAGCTGCTTGAAACCAACATTGACGTGATCAAAATATACTTTCTCATAGTGTGCTCCTTTATTATTAAAATGAGATTCTATCTATTATAGTTTCTTATTCTTGAAAAGCAGATAAGATAAAAATCATATACAGAACTTTTCGGTATCATTCCAGTAATAATTTTTAGAAGGATCTTTATCGTGCCACGCTCTTACGATCTTATCGTTATCGGTTCGGGTGCAGCGGGGATGATCGCTGCGATTACCGCTGCACGCGACGGAAAAAAGGTAGTGCTTTTGGAAAAACTCTCCCAGATCGGTGCCAAGCTCAAAGCCACGGGCGGCGGGCGCTGCAATCTGACCAATACGTTGGATAATGAAACCTTCATGGAGCGTTTCGGACGGGATGGACGTTTCATGTCTCCGGCTTTAGAGCGTTTTGATCACCATGCGCTGATCGATTTTTTTAAAGAGATCGGTGTAGAGAGTCATGCTCCAGATGGCTTCAGGGTCTTTCCTGTTACCCATAGCTCTGTGACGATCATCAATGCGCTGAAAAATGAGATGGAGAGAACCGGGGTGGAAGTAAGGTGTGGGCAGAAGGTCGAAACACTTGATCATGACGGTATGAAGGTAAAGGGGGTGCGTACACAGGATACGCTCTATCTCGCACCGCATGTGATCGTTGCCACAGGCGGTATGGGATACCCGATGCTGGGTGCTGAGGGGGATGGCTATCTGTTGGCAGAATCTACTGGGCACAAAGTAACGGAGCTCTATCCTGCGATGATGCCGCTCAAGACCAAAGAGAGCTGGGTGGCTGAATGCAGGGCAGATACGATCGCCAAGGTGATGATGCATGTGGATATGAAAAAGTACAAAAAGCTCAAAGCCACGGGTGATCTGATCTTTACCAAAAACGGTATACGCGGACCGGTCGTGCTGGATTTTTCCCGCGAGATCACACCGCTTCTGCAGAAGTTTGAGGAGGTACCGCTTCTGATGAATCTCACAAAAGGGATGAACGAGGAGGAGATACGTGCCCACTTCAAAAAAGCGCTTGAGAAGGATCCGCATCAAAACACACTCGATCTCGTAAAGACCCTGCTCCCTGAGTCTGTGGGGCTGGAACTCTGTAAAATGACCAATATCGTTCCTGATAGTGCGCTTTCAAAACAGGAAGGGAGTGCAAGAGACAAGCTGTTCAAGCTTTTAGCCTGGACACCGCTTACTGTCACAGGACATGACGGTTTTAAGATGGCGATGATCACGCGCGGCGGTGTCAGCCTCAAGGAGATCGACCCCTATACGATGCAGAGCCGTAAACTGGATGGACTCTACTTCTGCGGTGAAGTGATGAACCTGGACGGCCCGTGCGGCGGATATAACCTGCAGTGGTCATTTTCCAGCGGTTACCTTGCAGGGAAACTATTCAAATAACTTTTGCTATGATGCATCCTGTCAAATTCTGCTGAAAAGTTCGGCATTCAGCAGTTCCAGGCGTTCGGGGGTACCGATGTCCAGCCACTCACCCTCATAGAGCTCTCCTGTCACCTTGCCCTCTCTGATCGCTTTTCTCAGGAGCGGTGCAAGCGGCGCTTTGCCGTAAGGCAACCCCTTAAAGAGTTTGGGCGAATAGTACCCAATGCCTGAAAAGGTATACTGCTTTCTATCTACCACATTCATCCCCTCAAGACCAAAGTCGCCTTCAGGGTTGTGTTCGGGGTTGGGTACGAGGATGAGATGGGCCAGTGTATTCTCCGCCAAACTGATGACATGGTCGAACTCATAATCACACCAGATATCACCATTCACGACCAAAAAGGGCTCATCCCCCAGCAGCGGCAGCGCCTTGATGATCCCCCCTGCACTCTCAAGCGGCCCCTCATTCTGCTCATCCGAGTAGGTGATCCTCGCACCCCACTCACTCCCGTCGCCCAGTGCTTCAGGGATCCGGTAACCCAGGTGTGCGATATTGATCACGATATTGGTGATCCCTTCATGCACCAGACGTTCGATATGCCATACGATCAGGGGTATACCGCCCACTTCAAGCAGCGGCTTTGGGGTTGTATCTGTAAGCGGACGCATACGGGTGCCCAAACCCGCAGCCAGGATCATCGCTTTCATATTGGTTTCTCCTTAGTAAGAAGTGTATACTTTGTTAAACAATTTTCATGTGCCTCTTGATTCACTATTTTATTGTTAAGAGAGGATATCTACAAGCCCTTTGGTCTCTTCATATCTGCTTGCCACATCCAGCACATACTTCAAGGTCAGCGGTATATCTTTGAGATAGCCCTCTTTCCCGTCACGGAGAGCAAGACGGCTGAAGATACCCAGTACCTTGATATGGCGCTGCAGTCCCATGAAATCAAACCATCGCATGAAGGTTGCATCATCGACATCCAGCCCCCGTTTGTCACGGAAACTCAGTGCCAGCTGTTCGATCTTCCGGGGATCAAAGGAGACATAGCAGTCACGGAGCAGCGAGACGAGGTCATAGGTGACAGCCCCTACCCTTGCATCCTGAAAGTCTATGACGATGAGATCATCGTGCGGGCTGAGCATGATATTGCGCGAGTGAAAGTCCCTGTGTACAAAATAGCCCTGTGGCTGAGCCAGGACCCCGTTTGTAATATTATTTAATATCTTATCAAGGGTCTCCTGCTCCTTCTCGTTCAAAGTTTTACCCAGATACCTCTCCAGGTACCACTCCTGCATCAGCTCCATCTCGGCACGCAAGAACGCCGCATCATACTCCGGAAGGCCTTCAGTCTGGGCACCCTGCATCCTTATAATGGTATCGATCGCTTTGTCATAAAAGTAGACGAAGTTACTCTCATCGATCGCTTCAAGCAGGTGCCTGCTGCCCATATCCTCAAGCATCAAAAAACCCTCTTCGCGGTTCTGTACAAGTATCTTGGGGATCTTGACCTTTACATCCCTCAGGCGGAAAGCGATATCCACAAACGGTTCGACAGACTCTTTTTGCAGTGAGGCATCCATAATGATACTGCTTTGTATCCCGTCATTGAGACGGTAGTATCTTCGGAAACTCGCATCACTCGATGCAGGCTCAAGTTTTCCTTCGCAGCAGATATCCTCCAGCCACACTTCTATTTTTTCCATGTCGGTCATTTCCTTCCTACGTCTTCCCCCAGGCGGGAATCTATGGTTTGGGCAGTATGCCACGTTTTGATACCCCTGTCAAGCATGGAGCGGCGGATTATCGATAGATCCCTCCGAGGATCCCGTTTTCTTTTGCGCCGGTAACATCTTTGAGGTTGATATGTTCATTGTGGATCCGTTTGAAGGCAAGCCATGCCATCATCATTGCTTCCAGCATATCCGCGTTCTCTGCGATAATAACGTTGATATTGGGTATCAGTGCTTTGATGCGTTCGACAAGAAACGTGTTCTTTGCTCCCCCGCCGCTGAGTACAGCGATATCTCTTTGAAACTTGAGAAGTTCATTGCATATCGTGACGGCGGTAAGTTCCAGCAGTGTACGCTGCATATCTTCACTCCTGAGTCTCTCTTCTTCTGCAAACCGGCTGATCCACTCCTTATTGAACTTTTCTCTTCCTGTACTTTTGGGATAGGGTTGGCTGAAGTAGTTCTCCCGGAGCATTTTTTCAAGCAGCGTGAAGTTGATCTTCCCTGTTCCGGCCCAGGCACCGTTTTTGTCATAGCTTTCTCCGGTATGGGTCTGGCACCACAGGTCCATCAGTACATTTCCCGGCCCCGTATCGTACCCTATCAGTGTTTTTCCCGGTATCGTGATATTGGCCATACCGCCTATATTGACCACGGCGATACTCTCACTCACTTCTTGAAACAGAAACTGGTGAAATGAGGGTGCCAGAGGCGCCCCCTGACCGCCCAGAGCGACATCTTTCGCCCTGAAGTCGGCCACTACGGGGATGCGTGTACGCGCTGCGAGTGTACTGGGGTCCCCCAGCTGCATACTGAAAGGAAATTCACCTTGGGGTTCATGCCAGAGCGTCTGGCCATGCGAGCCGATAGCTGTCACTGTTTTGGGATCGATATCATAAGTATACAAAAAAGTGTTGACCGCCTCGGCAAAGAGGATCGCCAGTTCGATATGCACTCTCCCGATCTGTGCCAGAGTGGTTTTACCTTTGATCGCTTGAAGCAGTTTCTCTTTCAGCTCAGGCGGGAAAGGGTACTCTTCCGCATGGATCAGCTGGCATTCATACCTGTCGATACGGCAGAGTACCACGTCTATCCCATCCATCGAGGTTCCTGACATGATACCGATATAAGATTCTTTTTTCATGGGCAACGCTTATATGTTAAAGTTGATATATTATAACGTAAAGGGTGTTACCTTTAGGCAATTCATTTCCGGATACAGATCATCCCCTACACGCTGTCTGCACAGATATTGAGTATATATATAGAATAAAAGTCATAAACGAAGAGGAGTGATATCATGTTGAAAAAAACGTTTTTTAGTCTATTGGCTTCTGCTCTCATGGCGGTAAATACAGGAGCGTCGGATGAAATTGCACTTGCATTTTCTTATGATGATAGCGCTTTAACATGGGGGCCTTGTCCGGCATTTATCGGTGAGGGGTGCCAGATAGCCGTACTGCATGGCGATCCGGCCAAAGAGAATCTGGATATTTTCTTCAAAGTACCGGCAGATTTCGCTATCCCGCATCATTGGCATACCTCTGCCGAACGTATGGTGCTGGTATCAGGTAAGCTGAGAGTCACTTACGATAATCAGGAGAGTGAAGTGCTTACGAAGGGAATGTATGCATACGGTCCCTCCAAGTTGCCCCATACGGCCTACTGTGAAAAAGGGGATGAACCGTGTGTCCTTTTCATCGCGTTTGAAGAGCCTATCGATGCCTTCGAAGTGGTGAAAGAGACACCTGGGAAGTAAATTTTTTCAGCTCAATAGCTCATCCAGGTTTTGCCCGTTCCGGTTCATCGGTCAGCTCAGAAGCTGCCTAGCCAGGTCTGCGAAACTGTCACAGATGATGTCGGGCTTGATCTCACTCATAAGATCGCTCTCTTTAAACTTCCCTGTTTTCACCAGTGCGGTTTTGAAACCGGCCTGCTGTGCTCCTCCGATATCCGAGACGATATCATCTCCGACCATCAGTATTTCGTGGGGTTTCATTCCCAGTGAGTCTGCCACCAGATGGAAAAATGAAGCACTCGGTTTGCCGATGATGGTGGCTTCTTTGCCTGTGGCAAATTCAAGTGCCGCGATCCAGCTTCCCGTACCGATCGTCAGTTTGCCGTCACTGTCTTTGAAGTAGCGGCTTTTTGCAGCGCCGATCAGTTCGGCCCCCTCCTCCAGATGACGGAATGCCTGGTTCATACTTTCAAAATGGAAGTTTTGATGGGCATCGGCGACCACGACGCAGTCTACATGATCATTATTATTACTGAGTAACTCCGAAAAATAGGCATTGGCTTCATCTGTCAGGAGGGTATAGGCTTTGTATCCTCTTGAACTCACATAGTCTCTTGTGGCAGCAAGAGCCGTATAGATCTCGCTCTCATCGACCGCAAAGCCGAGCTTTTGAAGATGTTTAACGATCTGAAACGGGGTAGATCGCGTGGTGTTGCTGATCAGTCTGAGAGGGTAGCGTGAGCGAAGTATCTTCAACGCTTCGGGCGCACCTTCTATCGGCTCGCTGCCGACATAGAGCACCCCTCCGATATCGGTCATGATCGCCTTGATCTCTTTGCGCAGCATTATGCCTTTTTCACAAACTCTTGTTTCAGTTTGATGGCACCGACACCGGGAACTTTGCAGTCAATATTGTGTCCGTCGTTCCCTTCGACAAGGCGGATACCCTTGATCTTGGTCCCTACTTTGATCCCGTCGCTGCTTCCTTTGACCTTGAGGTCCTTGATCACAGTGACCGTATCGCCATCCTGAAGAATGTTGCCGTTGGCATCTTTGACGATCAATCCTTCCTCTTCTCCTGCCTGCGTCTCTTTGCTCCACTCATAGCCACATTCGGGACATACGTAAAGCTCTCCGTCTTCATACGTATATTGGCTTCCGCACTTTGGGCAGTTAGGTAGTTGTTCCATGATTTTTCCTCTCTTTCAGTTATTATGGTCTTTCGGGACCGTGATTATAGCGAAAAAGCCAAAAAGTATCGCGCCGCAGATATCCAGGAACATATCTTTCTGGGCATCCCAGATGTCTCCCTGAGATCCCAGAAAGAGCGAACCGGAGGTACCGCCCTCTACGACAGCATAGTACATCTCTATGATCTCATAGCTTGCTGCCCAGAACCCTATCGCAAATATCGCGAACAAAAAAGCCACAAAACGGTTGCTTACCAAAGAACTTCTTAGCAAAAACTCCACGATAGGGTAAGCAAACACCCCGACAAAGAAGTGCCCCACCCTGTCAAAGTTGTTACGCCCTTCAGGAAAGATAAAATCAAGCGACAGTGAAGAAAGAAGCTGGTTACCGTACTCAAAAGGCACCCGCTCAAAGCTCCAGTGCCCGCCTAATGTGTGATAACAGAGGAATGTCCACATAAGCAGGTAGGCTGTGTTGGAAAAGACAAAGCTCCGATGCCATACGGTCAATATACCAACGGCTATAAGAACGGGTATATTCTCGACAAGCCAGGTTGCCCTGTCATAGGGTTCTATGGCCAGTACGCCAAAGAGCAGAAGATAGAAAGCAAGGAGTATCTTGGGAAGATGCGGCATGTTGATTCTTATGTGTGGTTGATCTATCGTAAAACAAGGAGGTTATCCCCTCCCTCCTATGCGTCTTATGCTTTCGGATCCTTGAGGAAGGCCAGGGTCAAGGTATCTTTACCGTCGATCACTTTTTTGCCTACGAAGAGTTTTACGCTGTGGAACAGGAAAAGTTCACCGGAGTAATTCACCCCAAGGATAAATGTGTATTCACCAAATGCAAACCTTTTCAGCCCCATTGCCTGAGGTTGTCTGCTCGGGTTCTCGATAGCAAAACAGATTTCGTTTGGAAAGTTACTCGTACATTGATCCTCACTGACGAGGTGTACTTCACCAAGATCGGAGGTGACCTGTACCGAGAGTTTGTTTTCGAGCGAATGTACTCTCAACTTATAGTCGCCAAATGTAAAATGCATGCATAGTTCCTTTTCTGATTGTTATAAGTCAGCTATTATATCCTGATTTTATAAGTATACTATGACGTGCTTGCATAAATTTTGGACTTACGCCTTTATTTTCATAGTTTATATTTGTACTCTCCGAAGTGAAATTCAACTAAAACGCAGCCAGCAATCTAAGCGAAATAGTCAATTGACATCTTAAATCCTCTATGGTAATATGCGGCCTATGAAAGTGAACAGGTATTATATTTTATCCATTTTGGTGATCATGTTGAATGTCATGATGTTTAACATATATCCGCCGATGTTTGTTGATCATACGGCAGAAACAAAAGTTGAAGAGACCTTGGAAGAAAAAGAGTCGGTCAATGAGTGGATCGCGAGTGCTTCAGGACTTCATCTCAGAGAAATAAAGATCTCAACAAGTTTTTATTGCCCGATACCTATTTCAAGTCAACTCTCTCTAAACAACATATTCAGACCTCCCATTTCCCTGCACGCTTAATCTGCCGACATACTTCACAGTATGATGGTATCTCATCATAACAGATATAAAAAACAACCAAAACCATACAGGTAAATCAGGAGAATATACTTATGAAAAAATTATTAGTACTTGCAATGATTGCAGGATTTTTTACAGGCTGCAACAAAGAAGTAGCACCATCAATGCCGAAAAAAGAAGAAACAAACCATCCAAAAAACACACAAGTTTTAGTCAGCGCGATTCACGAAGCTGCGAAAAAGAATGAGTGGGAGCAGTATACCCCCTCAGCGAATTACGCAAAAGAGACGCTCTATTTCAAAAAAAGAGTTAAAAATCAACAATACCATACCTATCGCTATCAAAATGGGCGAGGAGAAAGATATACGACCGTATATGCAAAGGTTCACTACGGAAAAGATCAGGTCAATGTCGAATTTGCAGATAAGGTCAGCATGAACCTCGGAAGAGTGGGCATAGACAATAAAATGGCTAAAAATCTTGAGGAATTCAAAGATGCCATTGACCTTGAGATCTCAGCATCTGCATAGGGGTTGATCTGCGTCACTCCATATCCCATCACATGATGGGATATACACTTGAGCCTATCGGCTCCTTAGTGCGATCAAAACGAAGAGAGCAATCGCGTTAATTACTGTTGTCTTCGGTTTCTTTTTCTTCGGTTTCTTTTGTAACCGTCTCTACTTTTTCTCTGATCGTTTCGGGGTCAATCTTGAGTTTTGGAGAAAAAGGAGTTACTTTTTCTGTTTTCTGTTTTCTTGCATTTTTCAAAATATTATTGATCTCGACGAGACCCGTATCATAGTTGCAGAGTCTGTCGTATCTTTCAAGGTCACTATGGAGATTTTTGAACGTATAGCTCTCGATCAGTCTGTATTTGTTCGAAAGTAGCTTCTGTGCGTAGCGCTCCCTTGCGATCTCGACACCGCGTTTGATCTCAGGTGAAAGTGCCCTTCTGTATGCGAGTTTCGTTTTTTGGGAATTTACTTCACTGCTTCTATAGAGCTCTTTAGCCGTATCGGTGAGGGGTTTGACGCCAAACACCTCGCTGACCGAATCAAAAAGTGCCATATAGAGCCCGGTGTTTGATGGTGAAAAGGATGTACTGGTGATAGAGCTCTCCAGATATTGGCTGCACTGGATATCTGATTTCTGGATATACTCTTCAAGGTAGGCATTGCGCATCTCTCTGGTCGGTGCGGACTCATCGACAGTAGTCATGAAATAGGTCCTGTCAGTACGAAATCCCTGAATAGATTTTTTATTGTCATCTGGCTGAACCTCCTGGGAACCGCAGCCTGCGACAAACCACATGATCGACGACATCAGGAAAAGAGTTGAAGAGGTTTTTTTCATTTTTGATCTCTTGATAGGGTGTTTGAAATTTTTTTGCTTTGATAAGCATTTTAACAGCGGAATTATACCTTTTTTTGTAAGGTTTTTGAATGGTACCGGTTTTGCTTTTTACACAAAGTTTGCATAGTAAAAATGTATGATGAAGTCAATCTAATTCAGGCAGAAAATATTCAAAAATAGTATCAGCGAGAGAAGGACAAGTTTTATGAAGAAGATAGCAATCATAGGCGCGAAAGGCTTTATCGGAACATTTATGCAGTCTTGCTTCAGGGATGAAGGTTTTGAGGTGCTCCCTCTGGACAGGGAGGATACCGGCAAAAGCGCTGAAGAGATCGCCGAGGTGCTGGAAGGGACGGATATCGTGATCAATCTTGCCGGTGCACCGATCATACACCGATGGAGCGAGGCCTATAAAGAAATCCTTTATAACAGCAGGATCCTTACGACACGCAAAGTGGTAGAGGCGATGAGGCAGATGAAAAAGAGGCCCGAACTTTTCATCTCCACGTCTGCCATCGGTATCTATGCCACAGACGGCCCGATGAGCGAATCCAGCTACACCTATGGCGATAATTTTCTCTCCAAGATATGTAAAGACTGGGAAGCGGAGGCGCAACAGGCTGATGACTTTACCAGGGTGGTGATTTTCCGTTTCGGTGTAGTACTCGGCAAAGGCGGCGGGGCTCTTGCCAAAATGCTGCCTGCATTCAGGCTTGGGATAGCAGGGACGATAGGCGACGGCAGCGAACCCTTCAGCTGGGTACATATCGATGATCTTCTGCGTGCCTATCTTTTTGTATTCAACGATGAAACACAGCAAGGGACCTTCAACCTCTGTGCCCCAAACCCGGTGACCAACAGGGAGCTTACCAAAACACTGGGGAAGATCCTGCACCGGCCGACGGTGATACCATTACCGAAATTCGTTCTGAGGATTCTCTTCTCAGAGGGGGCTACCGTACTGACCGAAGGTCAGCGTGTCATCCCCGAACGCCTGCTGGAAAACGGTTTCACTTTTCACTACCCCACTATCGAAGAGGCACTGCGGGAGGTTCTGGATGCGCCGAAGTAATGATGCTGTCATTCGGGCGAAAGTCTGAATATCTCTCCGCTGTCTGTGGAAAAATAGATGTAGCCTTTGCGATCCTGGGTGATCGCCCTTATCCTTTTTCCGAGCTCTTCAAGTATCCTCTCTTCACTTTTAAGGTTGCCGTTCTTGTCCACCCCGACGATATTGATATGTTTCAGTACCAGGGCTCCGGCAAAGAGTTTGCCTTTCCATTGAGGAAAGAGGCTGCCACGGTAGATCATCAAAGAACCCGGGGCGATGGAGGGGACATAGACTTTGTGGGGCTGCATCATCCCTTTTTTGTGCGTCCCTTCGCCCACCGCGACAGGACCCCAGTACTCTTTGCCGTAGGAGATGACAGGCCAGCCGTAATTTTGACCCTTTTTGACAAGGTTGATCTCATCTCCGCCACGCGGACCGTGCTCGATCACCCAGAGCCTTTTGGTATCCTTGTCATAATAGATACCCTGCGGATTTCGATGGCCATAGGAGTAGATCTCATCCAACGCCTTTGGGTTGCCTGCAAAAGGATTGTCTTTAGGTACGGAGCCGTCCAGATTGAGCCTCAGGACAGTGCCTGCATGGTTGCTGAGATCCTGTGCGTTCTCTCTGGTCCCTCTGTCCCCTACGGTGAAAAAAAGATGCCCGCTTTCATCAAAAGCGATCCTGCTGCCAAAATGGATGTTGTCTGATGTTTCAGAGTGTGTGACGATAAGCTCTTGCCACCCTGTCAGGCGGTCTTGCAGCAGTTTTGCCCGCGCCAGTGTCGTTGCACCCTGCGAACCTACATCCTTGACATAGGTGAAATAGATCCAGCCGTCATCTTTAAAATGCGGCGAGAGTGCCACATCGAGTAGACCACCCTGCCCTTTGGCCCGGACTTGGGGAAGGCCTTTGAGCCTCGTGATCTTTTTTGTATCGACAGAGAGCATGCCTGCCTTTCCCTCTCTTTGGGTAAAGAGCAGGTTGCTTTCATCGATAAACACCATTCCCCAAGGCACGCCGAGACCGCTTGCCAGCTTTTCAATCTTGTAGCCTGTATCGGCAGAGAGTAAAGAGACAAAAAGGGCGATCCAAAAAAAATATGCTTTCATAACTCATCCTTTACACTATGGTCCCCTCTCGTTTCAAAAAGTGTATACCCTATCATTATAACCTATTCGCTACCGGTTTTTGATATCATCCATGATCCGTCAGTGGCATATATCATGTAGTGACACAAACGTGCTATAATCAGAAAAAAAGGAGTGAATATGGAAGAGGCTAAAAAAGCAAACTGGGAAAGACTTCTCTATACGATCTTTTTTGTAATCATTGCAAAAATTATTTCCCTGATAGTATGTGTAGTCGTCATAGTACAGTTTCTCTTCAGCTGGATCGGAGGAAGTCCCAATGAAAAATTACTCTCTTTTTCTGCTGCATTGTCGGAGTATGCCAAAGAGTTGATAGTCTATATCTCTTTTAACAATGACAGGAAGCCCTGGCCTATAGGTGAGTGGCCTCACCAAAACCTATAACTTCCAGATCGTAGGACAGGGAAGCAGAGGGCAAATTCGGTTTAGCTCTGTGATCCTATCCTCTATGGTGCCATAAGATCGTCCAGCTCTGCATCGGGCAGGTAGTTGTGATAGATCTCTTTGAAAGTACCCTCCTGTTTTAGCGTATTGAGTGCGGCTACCCATTCCTGATAGACCTCTTCAGAGGTATCTTTGGAGAGGGCGATATAGAAATAGGTTTGAGTCACTGTAAAGAGGGGTTCGAGATCCTCCATACTGTAACCGGCATTGTGCACGATCTCCGATACTGTCAGATCGGTAAAGATAGAGAGATTCGCCTCACCTTCCATCAGCTGGCGGACATTTTCCTCGGGAGATTCAGAGCTGATCAGATTGGTAAATCCCTGCTGCTGGAGATACTGCTCGGTAAACCAATCCGTTGTTGTAGCGATCGATTCAATCAGCTTTGCATCCTGCAGGGAGTTGATCACGATACCCGATCCTTTTTTGGCATAAAAGATGACGTTGTTTTTCCCAACCGGGCCGACCCAACGGAAAAGTGCTTCGCGTTCCGCCGTCCGTTCTGCGCTAAACAGGATGACATTGGGATAAAGCAGCGCCATGTTGTAGGCATTTTTCCATGAGGTCAGACGGATATTATCCGGAAGATCCAGCCGTGAGGCGATCTCGCGTACCATGTCCGTCACAAATCCTGCCGCTTTTCCCTCTTTCATAAAGGTGATAGGCGGGTACTCCTCCGTCATTAGCTGGAATATTCCCGGAGGCATCTCTTCTGGCAGCCATTTAGCATAGATAGCGTCAAAACTCCCCTCACGCTTCATCCCATCCAGTGCCGTCTGCCATTGTGCCACAAGTGCAGAGGGTGTACTCGGCGAGAAAGCGATATACGCCAGATCCGTCGATATCGTAAAAAGGTTCTCTACCTCTTCCGTTGCAATACCGGCACGGTGCAAAAGTGCAGGCATGGCGATGTTGGTACTGATGTAGAGTTGTACTTCCCCGTTATAGAGTTTTTGCAGTGCTGCCCGATCATCCGGACAGCTTATCAGGTTGGCAAACCCTTCCTCTTTGAGCATCTGTTCCGTATAGTGCCCCTTCACCGCCGCAATAGAAGCAGCTTTTTTGGCATCTTCGAGCGTTTTGATGACGATACCCGATCCGCTCAAAGCATAGAAATTGGTATCAAGCGCCGTCACAGGCCCTACCCATTGCAGGTGTTTTTTGCGCTCCGGGGTCATGACTGTCGTAAAGAGTGCGGTGTTTGGCTCTGTCAGAACCTTTTCATACCCTTCTTCCCATGGGACAACATCAAGGGTCGCATCGGTATGAGTGATTGTAAGAAGTGCCTCCACCACCTCTGTCACCTGTCCCGTAAAGTTGCCTTCATGGGTAAAGTTCAGCGGTGCATACTCTTCGCTTAATATGGTTAAATGATCAGTGGTGTTTTTCTTGCTATTGCATCCTGCGGCAATCAAAATAACCAATGCCCAGAAATATGCTATCTTTTTCAGCATGGTTTGTTTCCTCCTTTTTTTGTAATCCATATGAAATTATTATAACTTAATAAAGTGTATTGGATCAGATTATGAGAATTATATGTTCAAAAGGGAATAAGCGATCTATATTTAAAGAAAAAACCCCTGGTCCGCTGTTAAAGCCTTCAGTTCCGTAAGTTCTTTCAGGGATGTATAGATGAAAAGAGAAAATGAGTGAAGGTATACCTGTCTCTTATACACATCTCCGAGCCCACGAGACCGTACTAGATCTCG
>OGCK01000102.1_pt1 | contig 15459 bp, 12 predicted proteins | sample 1570051 | NCBI WGS metagenome assembly OGCK01 (sample SAMN06266181, study PRJEB24510) | hot springs metagenome | isolation source: hot spring sediment | place: USA: Zodletone Spring, Oklahoma | collected 2013-12-03 | reverse complement strand
TTTTTCAAGCAGAAGACGGCATACGAGATCTAGTACGGTCTCGTGGGCTCGGAGATGTGTATAAGAGACAGCTACATAATAAGGTCGGTTAAGAAATTTCATGAAATCGTCCATGAATAAAGCAGCAGGCAGAATCCCTCTGTTTGCATATTGTGCAGAGATCATTAAATAGAATCCTTTGTGAAATGATACTATTTTCCCCTTCTTCGATAACCTTTTTAAAGCACTTTTAATGGCTGCTCCGGAATAGTTCGGTAATTCCTCCTCCAACTGGTTTAATGAAAATGATATTCTTCCCCTTTTTTCGAGGTTTTCAATCCATCGACTTACATTTATGTTAAGCTGTTCTATCATATTGTTAAAAGTGATATTTTGCGAAAGGTACCGATTTTCGGCCATTTTCGCAAAAAATCTATTCAATTCTTTTTTGTGTGAAGAGTCATTGAAAGCTAACTGAAAAATAGTATAAAATCTGGTTCAAAATATATTGCTGGAGTACGAAATGATCATGCATTAGTGGCCGAAACTTTCTGACCTGCATCAATTAATATGATGTTTTTATCGTTATCAAGATTCAATTCCCTGGAAACCAGTGATAGGTATTCTTCCCTGGCCCGGTTCATCAGCTTCAAATCATTCGGCTCAGTGATGTATTGATCAGCGATGCCGGCCTTGGCATTTAGCCTTTTGGCATAGATCCCGGCCAACTCATCCGAGGGTACCAACTCGGCCAAAAGGGCCCAGCGGTTATCCTCTTTTAGTTGCTGATGAATTGGATGTTGAAATTCTTGCAATGTCAGCTGGCCTGATGGGTTATATTTGATCATTAGTGCAAGGGATTTTCTTCAAATTACCCACTCACTCGCACTTTCCCTTGCGTTTTACCACAATGCTTTTAACCTCAATCTTTTATCACTTTACTGGTAGCGCAATAGCTGCACATATTGAGGTTCGTAAGGATGTGTTTTGCAGGTTAAAGAATAACGTAAAGATTTGTTGGAGGATGATCCATTGGATGTTCGTACTGAAGTTCATCAAAATTGCTTTGAGCCAGGGAGAGAATAATGATGAAAAGCTACTGGCTAAGATCCAACAAGAACTGAAGTCAGAGACATACCTTCCAATGAAAAATCGGATAAAACCCATTCGAAAGGAAAAGGAAAATTCAGAAAACTGGGTATTCCCACGATCAAAGACAGGATAGTTCAGGGAGCAATAAAACTGATCCTTGAACCTGTTTTTGAAGCGGACTTTCAACCCGGATCATTTGGTTACAGACCGAAGCGGACAGCGCACCAGGCGATAGAACATGTGGCTAATGCCATTGGCTCTGGCTTTCGGGAAATACACTGCATATAAGCACCGGTTGCAACAACTTCAACGTTTCGATTAACGAAGGCCGCCTGAGAATTACCGCCTGTTTAAGAATGGATTCCGCGACAAACCAGAAAAGCATTCGGGATTCCTCATCGATCAAGAAAAAAGCAGCCTTCATATCAGAATCTGTCAAAAGATTTGTCAATGTCACGGAGGGTTTGGTTTCAAGAAACGGTTAATGGCAACCCAAATCCCATAACCCGGGATCGCATGGGTCTTACCGGGGAAAAAACCTCAGAAATCGTTGATCACCGGTCTGCAACCGGATTTCAGAAATGGTAATCCATGGCTGCATTATCTATGACCAGGACCCAGTCCACCCCGGCCACAGGGGTCCTGAATATGTGTGGTGATGTTCCGTTAAAATCGCCAATTTTCTCTGCAACACCTGTCCTCGGGTTGAACCACCATGCCCTGATCCTTTCGGCCTTCAGCGGGACCGGATCCACGGTAATGCTCCTGTTCGAAGGCAGGTAGATAAACGCAAAATCCTCCCCCCTGAAAGCCTGCAGATGGTTCACTTCATTGCCCCGGTCCGAGACGATCATGGCTGGATCCGGCGCGCCCGTGATCCTGGGCCTGGATTCCATGAGGTTCCTTACATGGATCATGTCCCACGCTCCCGGAAGATCGAGCACCCGGTGCCAGTAGTTCCTCGCATTCCCCACCGGGGTCCTTCCCTCGCCCAGCATCTGCCATACGGGATGGCACCCGTAGGTATGTCCGTGTGCCCCTGCAAAAAGGGCCCAGTATGCCGCCCGGCGCACGTCTTCATCATCGAACCATCCGTATTCCCCGTCCCAGTTAACCGGGTGGTCCTCGTAGCAGGGTTCTCCATCCATACAGGGCCTTACCGGCTGCAGCCCGTAATCAGCGGCGACCATCCGGTAATTGGATATGTATTTCTCCGAATGCCCGGACTGGAACATGTTGAAATCCAGCCATTCACTGTCATGGAAACAGGCCGAGGAGGAGGAACCTCCATTGGGATGAAATGTCATCAGGTGCTGCTTATCCGCCGATTTGATCCCTTTCCCCAGGGCATCCCAGACCCCGGTTGCACCATCGCACGGCCTGTCACCACCGTTGATCCAAATAATATTGGGCACGTCTTTATACCTGTTACCCAGCCACTGCCCGTATGCATAAGCATTTGTTTCGTTGAATACCACCGGTCCAACGCCCCATCTTTTGTCCACCTTATCTCCCCAGGTGGGAAGCAGTCCTATGAACAGTCCCTTCTCCCGGGCAGTCTGAATAATGAAATCCACATGTTCGAAATACCGTTCATCGGGACTTTCCGGATCATTGCCCAGAAGCGGGGTGTGACCATAGGGATTCGGGTCATTCAATCCGTCGAGCTCTGCAAGCACCACCGCCTGGATGACCGTAAAACCTTTTTCTCTCCTGTTCTCCAGATACCGGACCGCCTCTTCCCGGTTCAGGCGGTGGAACAGTTCCCATGCCGTATCGCCCAGATAGAAAAAGGGGGTGCCGTCTTCAAAAATGAGAAAACGACCATTCTCCGTTACAGTCAGCTTCCCATGTGAAAAATCGACAGAAGGACCTTCCCAGGTTGTTTCCTGGCCATTGGCAGTCAGTACAATGCTGCATAACAGTAGCCAGCCAGTAATCGCTCGATTCTTCATGATCCCATTCATTTGATTTCCCGGGCCAGATCCTTCAGCATCTGGATGCAATGGATCATGGCCCGCGTGTTGTGGTAGGTGGTTTTCCAGGCATGGCTTTTACGCTGCGTGCGGTTCTCCGGGAAGGTATCCAGCCCGTAGTTATACCAGCCTCCGTGCTCCTGATCTATCAGATACCGGTCCATGTAATCCCACATTTTCAGGAAAAGTCCGTAATAATCTGCCGGATCTTCGGGGTAAAGCGTATGCATCAGCAGCAGCGCATTCAGCCCTTCCGCCTGGGCCCACCAGGATTTATGCCGGCTGATGATCTTTATTTCGCCGTCCACCTGCTTCCCGGCATCGAAAAATCCGCCGCGAACGGTATCCCAGCCCCACTCCAGGGAGTGGTCCACCAGTCGTTTGGCGATCCGGAGGGTTGCTTCATCCTCCCCCCGTCCCAGCACCCGGGCAGTTTCCAGCAGGAGGAAAGCCGTTTCCACGTCATGGCCGAAGGTGATGTGCTGGGTATACCAGTGACCCCCTTCTTCATCCGGTTCCATCTTCGAACCGGGGACCAGGGTCCAGTCCGGGTAGAAAAACAGCTGCAGGTATCCTTCCGGGTGCACGAAGGTATCCCTGACCAGGAAGAACATTTCCTCCAGCCTTTCCCGTACCAGCGGGTCCGGCCATATCCCGTAAAATGCGGTCATGGCCTCCATGAGATGGATGGAGCTGTTATAATCCTTCAGATTCGTTACCGCTGCATCATTCGGCCTGTGCTCCCGGTTGCCCTGTTCCAATACGGGTGTGCCATCCCGCCTCAGGCGTTCAAAATAGCCTCCGTAAATGGGATCGTGCGCACCCGCTTCCATCCAGCGGAATGTTTTTATGGCCAGGTCAAGTGCATCCGGGTCCCTGCTCACCGCATAATATTGCGACAATCCGTACAGGGCAAACGCCTGCCCGTAGATCCTTTTCTCCCCGTTGTAGGTGCCGGCAGGTTGGCCTTCTCTGGTACAGGCGTAGTAGAATCCTCCGAAATCATGATCCCACATATGATCCCGTATAAATCTGAACCCGTGGGCCGCATATTCCAGGAATTCCTCATTTTCCGGATCGTGCTTATGGACAAAAGAGGTGGTCCAGAGGTGACGGGATTGCTGCACCAGGACTTTTTCCCGGTAGGTTTCAGAACATGTCCAGTCGTATTCAAGATCAGCGATGTATCCGCCATAGGCGGAATCGATGATGCGCGGGTACCATGGTCTGAGGATATTTTGGGCAAGACTTTCCTCAAATTCCTTCGCAAGTTCAGCGGATGCAATCCGGGGTGAGGAGGTGTCATTTCCGCTTCTGTTTTTCAATCCGCAGGCAGGCAGAAGCAGGATCAGCAGGGCAAAAGTCAGCAGGTTCAGGACCGTTTTTTCTGGTTTTAGGGGCCGGTCATTCATGATATATTTTTCTAATCAATGATTCTTGTTCAGCATATGTGATTAATAGGGTTTGAAGTTACGTAATTCGGCTGAAGGATGATGGTCAACCGGGGAAAAAGAAAGTTATACCGGGATCCCATTATCTATTGACAATCGGCCTGCCGGGATATAAATTTGTATAAAAGACTGTGCTGTGAAAGTCCATGTGGTATGCGAGACCCCATTTGGAATGAAAGGAAATGGGGTGCATACGGCTTACATTGATTCACTGGAATTATTGAGGGAGGAGCAGGACCTGGAAGTGGTGGTGAACAATGGAGGGGAGGGGGATGTCTTTCACAGCCATTCCTACGGTCCGTACTATTTCTGGAAGGGCAGGAAATATAAAGGCAGAAGGGTGTTTACAGCACATGTGATCCCGGAATCGGGCAATGGATCATTTCCATTCTGGAAGTTCACCATGCCTTTGAGCAGGTGGTACCTGAGGAAGGTGTATGAATATGCGGATGTCTGCATCGCCATCTCTCCTGCAGTTGCCCAGGCCATCCGGGACCTGGGGGCACACACAAGGATTGTCCGCCTGGTCAATCCGGTACCCGTCGAACGCTGGAAGTTTACGGAAGAAAAAAGGATCCGGGGAAGGCAAATGCTGGGCATCACAGGAGAGGATTTCGTGGTGCTGGGGGTGGGACAGCTGATCGGAAGGAAGGGAGTGGAAGATTTCCTGGATGTGGCGGAAGCCATCCCGGAAGCAAGGTTCGTCTGGGTGGGTGGAAGGCCGTGGGGACCACTGTCGGAAGGACTTGTGAGGATCCATGCCCGCATGAACAGGGCGCCCGGCAATGTCTCCTTTACAGGGATGCTGGACCTGGATAAAATGCCTTTTGTTTACGCGGCGGGGGATATGCTGATCTTTCCATCCTACCAGGAGAATTGCCCCATGGCCCCGCTGGAAGCTGCAGCGTGCGGACTGCCTGTGGTTTTCAGGGACCTGAAGGAGTATGCCCTGCTGTATGACAATCCCTACCTGAAAGCCGGATCCACGGAAGAATTTATCAGGTTGACCCGCCGGCTGATGCAGGACAGGTCCTTCTACACGAAAGCCAAAAGCAAGTCTGAAAAGCTTGTCCAACAATTTAATAAGGATACCATCCGGAAAGAACTGATGAATTTGTATCATTCACTGATCATCAACTGAGTGCGGTTAAACTGATTATCCGTATCTTCGAATAAAAACCAGTCATGCAAAAACCCAGCTTATTATGTTGTCTGATCCTTGCCATCGCATGGATGAATACTCCTTTGCTTATCGCCCAGGAGAATTATGAGCCTGCCCCCGGGAACCTGCAGAACCGGGAGTGGTTCCAGGATGCCAAATTCGGTTTGTTTGTCCACTGGGGTGTATACTCCATCATGGGCGGTGGCGGTGATGAGGGCATCGCCGAGTGGATCATGAACCAGAAAAAGATCCCCATCGAAGCTTATGAAAAACTACCCGGTTTCTTTTATCCCGTCCATTTTGATCCGGCCGAATGGGTGGCCATGGTGAAAAAGGCGGGGATGAAATACATCACCATCACCAGCAAGCACCATGACGGATTTGCCATGTACCATTCAGAGGTCAGTCCCTATAACGTGGTGGATGCCACACCTTACGGAAAGGATGTGATCGGCATGCTGAAGGAGGAATGCGACCGGCAGGGGATCAGGTTGTTCTTTTATCATTCCCAGCTGGACTGGCACCATCCGGATTACTTCCCGCGGGGACGGACCGGTCAGGATTATACGGGGAGACCGGAATCGGGGGACTGGAATGTCTATATCGATTACATGAATGCACAGCTGACCGAGCTCCTGACCCGGTACGGGGAGATCGGGGGGATCTGGTTCGACGGCATGTGGGACAAGCCGGAGGCGGACTGGAATCTGGATGAGACCTACGCCATGATCCACGAGCTGCAACCAGGTGCGCTCATCGGGAGCAACCACCACAAAATGCCTTTTCCGGGGGAGGATTTCCAGATGTTCGAGCGGGACCTGCCCGGGGAGAATTCCATGGGATTCAATGAAGCGGGCATCTCCGACCAGCTCCCCCTGGAAATGTGCGAGACCATGAATGGTTCCTGGGGATTCAACATCGTTGACCGGAACTTCAAATCCGTGAAAACACTGATCGGGACCATGGTCAGGGCTGCCGGGTACGGGGCCAATTTTCTCCTCAATACCGGGCCCATGCCCAACGGGAAGATCCAGCCCGAGAATGTGGACACCCTGATGGCCATCGGCAAATGGATGGAGACTTACGGAGAGACCATTTACGGGACCCGGTCTGGTCCGGTGAAGCCCGCTGACTGGGGGGCCAGCACCCGGAAGGGGAAGATCATCTATTTGCATGTGCTGGAACATGAAGGAGGTCTTCTGGAGATCCCCGGATTCCAGCCGAAGGTCAAATCGGCCCTGTTTTTTGACGACGGATCCGAAGTGCGGATCAAAAAGAGCGGCGACGGGATTTCCCTGACCATTCCACCGGAAAAACTGAAACCGGTGGATACGGTCATCCGCCTGGAACTCCAGTAAACATTTATCAGGCGGGAGAGGGATTCAGTATTTGCTATAGTGGAGCCTGCCGGTGGAAAGGTCCACCTCCTGGAAGTTGGCTTCCCTGTGGGTGAAATTCAGGGGGATGGACATGAAGTACCTGACCGGTCTCCCGTTCAGCCGGGCGGGCTCCCAGCTGCCTGGCAACTCGTTGATTGTTTCTACAAGGTAATTATTCAGCTGCCTGGCGATTCCCTTCAGGATGATCACTCCCTCGATCTGTCCTGTCTCCATCACTACCCAGCCGATCACCACCCGGTCCTCGATCTGGGAGAGGTCGATCCCGCTGTTCTGAAGCTTTTGCAGGAGATAGCCATTGAAAAAAGCATCGCCCCGCTCATATTCCGGTTCCCGGTCTGCCGAATAGAACACGGAATCGATATAGGGAGATCCGTCCGGGAGCCAGTTCCGGTTTGACATCAGCTGATTGTCCCGGTACTCTGATACGCTCTTCACATTGCCGCCTGGATGGTATTCGGTGACGGTCCCTTCCAGGTGCAGGGGCAGCACGGCGGAGGTGGTCCCGGTTCTTACCAGGCTCTCCCGGACATATTCGCTGAAGAGGTAATCTCCCGATCCCAGGGGTTCCATCTCCCTGACGATCCTCTGCGGGAAAAAACTGTTTTCCCGGAGGCGGATCACCTGGTTTCCCCCGGAGGCGATCCTGACCTTCCCGCGGCTCTCCGGTTTCCATTCATCGCCCGCCTTTCTGAAGGTTTTCATGAGATAGGAGCCTTCCGATCTTTTGATCACTTCCTTCATCATCACCGCTTCTGCCTGGCGGGTGACGGGTCTTGAGTTGGGCCCGTAATAATACGTTCCTTCCTGTCCCCGTCCCGGAAGGATGGAAATAGCCAGCAGCCATATGACGGGAATGGTTCGCTTCATGTAACGGGTACCGATAAACCCTCCCAAGATATAATATTTAAATTTTTTTGAATACATTTGTACTTCCAAAAATCAGAAATTTTACCATAAGTAACTCATTTTTAATCATTAAAAAGAAATTCCAATGTCAGATGTAAAGCATGTGTATACTTTCGGGGACAAGAAAGCCGAAGGCAAAGCAGATATGAAGAATCTGCTGGGAGGAAAAGGCGCCAACCTGGCCGAAATGAACCTGATCGGTGTGCCGGTGCCTCCCGGATTTACCATTACAACCGAAGTTTGTACAGAATACAACAAATCAGGAAAGGACAAAGTGGTTCAAATGATCAAGCCGGAAGTGGAAGCTGCGGTGAAGAACATTGAGAACATCATGGGAACCAGCTTCGGGAGCAACGAAAATCCATGCCTTGTATCCGTCCGTTCGGGAGCGCGGGTTTCCATGCCCGGCATGATGGATACGGTCCTGAACCTTGGAATGAATGAAAATGCAGTGCAGGGACTGATCGCCAAGACCGGCAACGAGCGTTTTGCATGGGACAGCTACCGCCGTTTTGTACAGATGTACGGGGACGTGGTGCTGGGCATGAAGCCCGAGTCCAAGGAGGACATCGATCCATTTGAGAAAATTATGGACGAAGTGAAGGAAGCAAGGGGCGTGGAGAACGACAATGAGCTGGAGGTGGAGGACCTGAAACTGCTGGTGGAGAAATTCAAGGAAGCGGTGAAGAAGCAGACCGGTCACGATTTCCCGGTGGACCCCTGGGAGCAGCTATGGGGTGCCGTAATGGCTGTATTTGACAGCTGGAACACCCCGAGGGCCATTTATTACCGCCAGTTGAACAACATCCCCGAAGAATGGGGGACTGCTGTGAACGTACAGGCCATGGTATTCGGGAACATGGGTGAGAACTCCGGAACAGGGGTGGCATTCACCAGGGATGCGGGGACCGGTGAGGACATCTTCAACGGGGAATACCTGATCGATGCCCAGGGTGAGGACGTGGTGGCAGGGGTAAGGACCCCCCAGCAGATCACCAAAGAAGGATCGCTGCGGTGGGCCAGACTGGCCAAGGTCTCCGAGGAGGAGCGTGCGGCAAAGTATCCCTCCCTGGAAGAAAAAATGCCATCGGTATATGCCGAGCTGAACGACATCCAGCAGAAACTGGAGGACCACTACAAAGACATGCAGGATCTGGAATTCACCATCCAGGATGGCAAGCTGTGGCTGCTGCAGACCCGGAACGGCAAGCGTACCGGAGCGGCCATGGTGAAGATCGCCATGGACCTGCTGCGCGAAGGGAAGATCGACGAGCGGACCGTGCTGCTGCGCCAGCAACCTTCCAGGCTGGACGAACTGCTCCATCCCGTGTTTGAAAAGAAGGCCCTTTCGAAGGCGAGGGTGCTCGCACAGGGGCTTCCCGCCTCACCCGGGGCGGCCACTGGACAGGTCGTGTTCTTTGCCGACGAGGCCGACAAATATCCTGCTACCATCCTGGTGCGCATCGAGACCTCTCCTGAAGACCTTGAAGGGATGAACATTGCCAAAGGGATCCTGACCGCCCGCGGGGGGATGACCTCCCATGCTGCCGTGGTGGCCAGGGGAATGGGTAAATGCTGTGTGTCAGGAGCAGGAGCTGTCAGGATCGATTACAAAGCAAGGACCATGACAGTGGACGGAAGCGTTTTCAGGGAGGGCGACTGGATCTCGCTCAACGGCTCCACGGGAAATCTGCTGGAGGGAAAGATCCCGACCATCGATCCCGAGCTGAGCGGTGACCTGGGGTCCATCCTGGACCTGGCTGAAAAGCATACCCGCATGGATGTCCGCACCAACGCGGATACTCCCCATGATGCACGGGTGGCCCGTGATTTCGGTGCCAAAGGGATCGGACTGACCCGTACCGAACATATGTTTTTTGAGGGCGAGCGGATCATGGCCATGCGGGAGATGATCCTGGCCAATAATGAAAAGGACCGCCGCAGGGCACTGGGAAAATTGCTTCCCTACCAGCGGGAGGACTTCGAAGGGATCCTGGAAGCCATGGAAGGATTCGGGGTTACCATCCGTCTGCTGGACCCGCCGCTGCACGAGTTTATACCCCATGATGAGGCAAGCCAGAAGGAAATGGCCAGGGAGATGGGGGTTTCGCTTGAGGATATCAAATCACTGGTCAGTGACCTGCATGAATTCAATCCCATGCTGGGACACCGGGGATGCCGCCTGGGGAACACCTATCCCGAGATCACGGAAATGCAGGCAAGGGCGATCATCGAGGCTGCGGTGAACCTGAAGAAGAAAGGGGTGGATGCACGGCCCGAGATCATGGTCCCTCTGATCGGAACCTGGCAGGAGTACAAGATGCAGGAAGAGATCATCCGCAACACCGCCAAAAAAGTGTTTGAAGAGAAAGGCGCAGAGGTCGATTTTCTGGTGGGAACCATGATCGAGATCCCCAGGGCTGCTTTGACAGCCGACCTGGTGGCCGAGCATGCGGAATTTTTCTCCTTCGGCACCAATGACCTGACCCAGATGACCTTTGGATATTCCAGGGACGATGCGGGCAAGTTCCTTCCCATTTACATAGAGAAAGGGCTGCTGAAGGACGATCCGTTCCAGACACTGGACCAGGAAGGTGTGGGTCAGCTGGTGGAAATGGGAACCAAGAGAGGCCGCTCCACGCGTCCGGACCTGAAGGTGGGGATCTGCGGCGAACATGGTGGCGATCCCGCTTCGGTGGAATTCTGCCACCGCGTCGGGATGGATTACGTGAGCTGCTCTCCTTTCAGGGTACCCATCGCCCGTCTGGCGGCTGCACAGGCAGCGCTGAGATAAGCGTTCGCCACGCTGCCGAAGCGGAAACAGATTAAAGCGGTAAAAAATTTGATTTTACCGCTTTTTTTATGATCTTTGATTAACCACTTTCATCGTGATTCCGGCTATAAACTTATAATCTATAACAAATCAAAGAATCTGGCTTTAAATTGTAAACCTGATGACCGAAATTTTAGAAAAATTACAACTCGAGCAGTACGGCATCCGTCAAGTGAAGGAAATCGTTTACAATCCCTCCTATGAACAGCTTTACCAGGAAGAAATGAACCCGGAGCTGGAGGGACTCGAGAAGGGGGTGGAGAGTGAATTCGGAGCTGTGAAGGTGGATACGGGGGTATTTACCGGCCGTTCCCCAAAAGATAAGTATGTACTGATGGATGACACCACCAGGGACACCATCTGGTGGCGTTCGGAACAGGCAAAAAGTTCGGATAACAAGCCCATCAGCCGTGAGGTGTGGGACCATTGCTACCGCTTGGTGACAGAGGAGCTGTCGGAAAAACGCCTCTTCGTGGTGGATTGTTTCTGCGGGGCCAATGAAGACAGCCGTCTGAGCATCCGGATGATCCTGGAGGTGGCCTGGCAGGCCCATTTTGTGAAGAATATGTTCATCCGGCCCACCGAAGAGGAACTGAAAGATTTCAGGCCCGATTTTGTCATGCTGGATGCCCCCAAGGTCACCAATCCCCTCTGGAAGGAGCAGGGACTGCACTCGGAGGTCTTTGTGCTGTTCAACCTGACGGAACGGATGGCGGTGGTGGGAGGCTCCTGGTACGGAGGAGAGATCAAAAAGGGGATCTTTTCCATCATGAACTATTACCTGCCCCTGAAGGGGATCGCTACCATGCACTGTTCGGCCAATGTGGGAAAGGATGGGGATACAGCCATTTTCTTCGGTTTGTCCGGAACCGGAAAAACCACCCTCTCCACCGATCCCAAAAGGGCCCTGATCGGAGATGATGAACATGGCTGGGACGACCAAGGGGTGTTCAATTTTGAAGGGGGGTGCTATGCCAAGACGATCCGGCTGAGCGAGGAAAATGAACCTGATATCTACAGGGCCATCCGCAGGGATGCGCTCCTTGAGAACGTGACCGTGGGCGGGGACGGGAAGGTGGATTTCGACGATGATTCCACGACGGAGAACACCCGCGTTTCCTATCCCATCTACCACATTGACAACATCGTGAAGCCCGTGTCACGGGGGGGGCATGCAAAGAAAGTGATCTTTCTCACTGCCGATGCCTTCGGGGTGATGCCCCCGGTGTCCAGGCTTACACCGGAACAGACGGAATACCATTTTCTTTCCGGTTTCACGGCCAAGCTTGCGGGGACCGAAAGGGGGATTATCGAACCCCTGCCTGTCTTTTCTGCCTGTTTCGGTGCGGCTTTTCTCACCCTGCATCCCACACGGTACGGAGAGGAACTTGTGAAACGAATGAAGGCGGCCGGCTCCACAGCCTATCTGGTGAATACGGGCTGGAACGGTACCGGGAAAAGGATCTCCATCAAAGACACACGGCGCATCATCGATGCCATCCTGGACGGAACCATCGACAGGTCAGAGACCATGAAGATCCCCTATTTCAACCTGGAAGTTCCCGTCAGCCTGGAGGGGATCGACAGCAGGATCCTTGATCCGAGGAACACCTATGCGGACCGGGAGGAATGGGACCGGAGGGCCCTGGACCTGGCAAGGAGGTTCATCGATAATTTCAACCAGTTCACGGATACGGAGGAGGGGCGCTTGTTGGTGGCCGCCGGTCCGCACATCTGATCCGGTAGTCCGGCTAACCGAACTGTTCCTCCAGCTTCTGGCGGAGGATTTTGGGAGGGATGTTTTTCTGAAGGATCCCGCTGTCAGCCAGTGAGATCTGTCCGGTCTCCTCCGATACGATGATCACCAGTGAATCGGTCACCTCGGAGATCCCCAGTCCCGCCCTGTGCCGCAGCCCGTACTCGGGTGGCAGATCTCTTTTCTCGGTCACGGGAAGGATCACCCGGGCTGCCTTTACCTTGCTGTTTTCAACGATCACCGCACCGTCGTGGAGGGGACTGGTCTTGTTGAAAATACTGACGATGAGCCGGCTGGAGGTCTCTGCATTCAGGATGTCGCCGGTTTCGGCGTACATCTCAAGGTTTGATTTCCGCTTGATCACGATCAGGGCCCCTGTCTTTTCCTGTGCGAGCTGCATAACGGCTTTCAGAATGGATCTGATCCTGACCTGGGATTTGGATTCCAGCGAGATGTTCAGGAATTTTTCAAAACTGATCCTGTTGCCGTCCACGTACCTGGATCCGATGTAGATCAGGAACCGTCGGATCTCCTGCTGAAAAACGATGATCAGGGCGATGACCCCCACGCCGAGCACCGAGCCCAGGATGTTGCTGAGAAGCTCCATCTTCAGCGCCCTGACGCCCCACCAGAAGATATAGATGATGGCAATCCCCAGGAAGATATTGAAAGCCACAGTTCCCCTGATCAGCATGTAGATCTGGTACAGCAGCAGTGCCACCAGGATGATGTCGATCACATCGAGGAAGCGGATATGAATGAATGCAGGGATCATTGATACGGATCTGATGTCAAATTTAGCAAAAGATGTCACACAGAGGCTGCACCGCTTTTCACAATCTGTTGAAAGATCTTCACGGTCTCCACGGCTTCCTTCACATCATGAACCCTCAGCAGGCTAGCTCCCTGAATAAGGGCCACCATGTGTGCGGCAGTGGTGCCGTTCAGGGCGTGTGCGGGATCGGTCTCCAAAACCTTGCATATCATAGATTTACGAGATATTCCGACCATCACCGGCAGTTCCAGCATCCGGAAGGATCCCAGATTGGATAGGAGGGTGTAATTATGCTCCAGGGTTTTTCCGAAGCCGAAGCCGGGATCGATAATGATGTCATTCACGCCCAGCCTTCGGAGCCTGAACACCCTTTCTGAAAAAAACTGCAGCAGGTCGTCCACCACCTGTCCGTATTCGGGTTGGTTTTGCATGTTTACCGGGGTGCCCTGCATATGCATGATGATGTAGGGAATGCCCAGTTCGGCCATTGTGGTGTGCATCGAGGGGTCCAGGTTGCCGGCCGAGATGTCATTGACCATACTGATCCCGAAGCGCCGGAACATCTGCCGCGCCACCTCAGACCTCCAGGTATCCAGCGAGATGACAGCATATGGGATCTCGTTTCTCAGCGCTTCCAGGACGGGCGAAAGCCGGTTCATCTCTTCTTCTTCGCTGATCCCCTCCGCACCCGGGCGGGTGGAAACCGCTCCCACATCGATGATATCCGCTCCCTCACCGAGCATGTCCCGTGCCAGCCGGACGGCCGATGCCGGATCCTGCAGCCTGCTTTCGCTGTGGAACGAATCGGGCGTCACATTGATAATGCCCATTACCCGGGGAACGGAAAGGTCAAGGATGCGTCCCCCCAGGTTCAGTGAAAAATACCTTGAAAACAGGGATCCGGTTGTGGAGAAGTTGTTCATGAATGTTCTATAGTCAGGGCGATATTTTGTAAGTTTGGAATCTGAATCATCAAAATTACATTAAATAATCCGAAATCGGCCCATGCGGTTTGTCGTGATTGAAGGGCTGGACGGCTCCGGGAAGTCCACACAGCTGAAACTGCTTCACAAGCACCTGGAGGAACAATCCATTCCTTTCAGGTACGTCCATTTTCCCAGGCTGGAGGAGGGTGTCTACGGGAAGCTGGTTGCCAGGTTCCTCAGGGGGGAGATGGGGGCCATCGACCGGGTGGATCCATACCTGGTGGCACTGATCTATGCGGGTGACCGGGCCGATGCTGCCGGTATGATACGGGGCTGGATCAGCGAAGGATACCTGGTAATCGCCGACAGGTATGTGTATTCGAACATCGCCTTCCAGTGTGCAAAGGTGGCGGACAGGGAGGAACGGGACCGGCTGAGGGACTGGATCCTTGATTTCGAATTCAGGTATCATGCACTCCCCAGGCCCGATGTCAATCTCTTCCTCAGCGTGCCGCAGTCATTTACAAGAGAACAGCTGTTCGGTCGCCGGAAAGGGGAGGACCGCGCCTATTTGAAGGGCGAGCGGGACATCCACGAAAATGACCTGGATTTCCAGGAGAAAGTCAGGCAGAATTACCTGTCGCTCAGGGATCATGTGGACGACCTGGTGCTGATCAGGTGTGAAGATGAAGCGGGATCCATGAGAGATCCTTCGGCCATTTCGGAGATCATTCTGAATCAACTGGAATTGAAGAGATGAGATTTGCGAGACTAATCAGCCGTATCCTGCTGGGTGCTGTGTTTATTTTCAGCGGATTTGTGAAAGCGGTGGATCCGCTGGGTTCCGCATACAAATTTTCAGATTATTTCCATGCCTTCGGGCTGAAGTTCCTGGACGGATTGTCCCTTCCGCTGGGGATCCTTCTGCCGGCCCTTGAACTGGCACTGGGGATCATGCTGCTCCTGGGTTACCGGAAAAAAATCGTCACCTGGGCGGTGACCGTTTTCATGGTCTTTTTCACCCTGCTGACCCTTGTGCTGGCCGTATTCAATCCCGTGGAGGATTGCGGCTGTTTCGGGGATGCACTTGTATTGACCAACTGGGAGACCTTCTTCAAGAATGTGGTGCTGATGGTTTTCGTGGTGATCCTTTTCCCTGACCGAAAAAGAGAATACGAGGGCGGACAGGCTACCCGCGAGTGG
>OGCK01000101.1_pt1 | contig 15621 bp, 16 predicted proteins | sample 1570051 | NCBI WGS metagenome assembly OGCK01 (sample SAMN06266181, study PRJEB24510) | hot springs metagenome | isolation source: hot spring sediment | place: USA: Zodletone Spring, Oklahoma | collected 2013-12-03 | reverse complement strand
TCGTGGGCTCGGAGATGTGTATAAGAGACAGGATATATATTTATAATATTTATCACTTGCTAAAATAAACAAAACTTAACCCAACTCTTTCATAAAAGCAAAAAACTAACCTGAAATACTTGACAATTACTATCATGCATGGTAATATTTCTTAAAAATTAAATAGTATATTGGGAGTGTACCTAGGGTTCCGTTTTTTAAAGAAGTCTGGACCGAGCGGTACAAAGCATTTATTAATAAATGCCACACTTTTAGGAAAAAAGCCTGAAGGATAGGTTCCATAATTTAGAACTAATCCTTCAGGTTTTTTTATACAAAAAAATTTAAATTACAGGTAATCTACAATTCAGAACTTACGTATAGACTTATTTAATGCGGGAGGTGATGATAGGAGAATAAATACGTGTTTTGTTTCTACTTGGAGTCATTAAAATTAAATAGTAAAAGAGAGGTAAAATAATGAATAAGAAATTGTTAATTTTATTAATTTTAGTATGTTTTTTATTTTCTGTTTCAGTTGCTTCAGCCAAAATAATTAAAATTGGTGGAGTAGCTTGCCTTACAGGTGGTGCCGCTACTTATGGTGCTTCTACTCGAAATGGTTGTGTATTAGCCTTTCAAGAAGTAAATGATAAAGGCGGTATTGATATCGGGGGAGAAAAATATTTAATTCGTTACATTTTTGAAGATGACCAGGGTTCTCCCGAAGCAGCAGCTAATGCCTTTCGAAAGCTTATTGACCAAGATGAAGTAGTAGCCATTCTTGGCTCGGTAATGAGTAAATGTACCTTAGCCGGTGCACCTATTGCGCAAGATGCTGGCGTTCCGGTCATTAGTCCTACTTCAACTGCTGTTCAAGTTACCAGAACCGGTGACTATATTTTCCGATCTTGCTTTCTTGATCCTTTCCAGGGTGCAGTAGTGGCAACTTTTTGCACTAACGATTTAAAAGCAAAAACTGCTGCAGTAATCTTCGATAATGCCAATGATTACACTAAGGGATTAGCTGAAGCTTTTAGAGAAAGTTTTGAAAAATTAGGCGGTAAAGTAGTTGCTTACGAATCATTTACTGATGAAGATAAAACTACTGATTTCTCTGCACAATTAACTAATATAAAAGCAGCTAATCCGGACGTAATCTTTTTAGACGCCTATTACTCTGCTGCAGCTTTGATGGCAAAACAAGCTCGAGGTTTAGGAATAACCGTTCCTTTTGTGGGAGCAGATGGATGGGATTCAGCAGAATTTCCTAAATTAGGTGGAGAGGCAGTAGAAGGCGGATATTTCTGCAACCATTATTCACCCGAAGACCCCAGACCCATTGTGCAGAACTTTGTAAAAAAATATGCAGAAACTTACGGAGCAACTCCGGATGCCTTAGCTACTTTAGCTTATGATGCTGCTTTAATCCTAATCGACTCCCTGAACAGAACTGGTTCTTTGAATAAAGCAGACCTAAGAGACGCTATTGCTGCAACTAATTTAGAATGTGTTTCTGGTCAAATCACTTTTGACGAATATGGTGATCCTATTAAAAAGGCGGCGGTAATCAAAGTGGAAAACGGCAAATTCGTTTTCCAAAAATTTGTCCAACCGTAAAAATATGAACCGATCCAAAATTTTTTTTGGATATTAGATTATTTTCTACAACAGGACATTGCTTTTTGCAATGTCCTGTTGTATTATATAAAGCAATAATAAAAATAATTTTATAATACAAATAGGATAAAGATGACCAAAAAACAAATTTCTTCCTCTTTAAACAAAAAAATATTAACCTATGAAAAACTACCTAATTGGGCAAAATATACTTTTATTTCCGTTATTATCCTGATCTTTTTGCTTTTATATATATTATCTTTTGGATTTCAGTCCTTTTTTCAACAGTTGGTAAATGGAATCCAGTTGGGAAGCATTTATGCTCTGATAGCTTTAGGCTATACTATGATCTATGGCATTATCAAGTTGATTAATTTTGCCCATGGCGACCTTTTTATGTTTGGCGCCTATATCTCTTGTTTCTTGGGTAATTATCTAATTGCCCACAACGTTGGTTTTCCTTTTATAATCGTATTGATTTTTTCTATGACCGTAACCGCTCTGTTGGGAATGATTATTGAAAAAATTGCTTACAAACCTTTAAGGTTTAAACCTAGATTAGCGGCCTTGATCACTGCTTTGGGTGTTTCTCTTTTTTTGGAGAATTTTTTTGCTCTATCACCGCAAAATGTTCCCTTTCCTCTAAACAAGATTGTTTTTGGTCCTAAATTTATCCCCTTCCCCGCATTAATTGTCGAAAAAACTTTTAACATCAGCGGAATAACTATTAATAATATAAAGATTTTAGATGTTGCGGTAACCATTATTCTTATGATGGCTTTGCAATATGTTGTCAAGAAAACTATGATTGGAAAGGCAATGCGGGCGGTAGCCTTCAATAAAGATGCTTGTCTGATGATGGGCATAAATATAAATAACATTATCTCCATCACTTTTGGTATAGGAATTTCTCTTGCTGCTGCTTCCGGAACATTATATGCTCTAACCTATGGGCAATTGCAATCACCCTACCTGGGAATCTGGCCAGGACTTAAAGCTTTTATTGCGGCTGTTTTGGGAGGTATTGGCAGTATTCCGGGAGCCATGCTGGGAAGTTATGTAATGGGCATCTCCGAAACCTTTGCTACTTCTATTAATTCAAATTTTGGGTATGGAATTGCTTTCATAATACTGATAGTAGTTTTAGTCTTTAGACCGGCAGGACTCTTGGGTAAATTCACCAAAGAAAAGGTATAAACTAATGAAAATTATTAAGAATATTTTTTACTTAATTAAAAAATATTACAAATTTATATTAATTACAGCTCTTATTTATTTATTTTTTGAGATATTTAACGGTACTATTCCTATTGCCCCTCGCCTGTTTACCCGTTACTACATGCAGATTATAATGTTTGCCTTGATTAATATTATGATGACTGTCAGCTTGAATTTGATTAATGGATTTACCGGCCAATTCTCTATCGGTCATGCAGGTTTTATGTGTATCGGGGCTTATACTTCGGCTTATTTCACTACTATTTTATTTAAGGCAGCAAACATGGCTTATTTCCCTCAATTAGCACTTTTTATTTTTTCTTTAATTATGGGAGGATTGGTAGCCGCCTTTGCCGGATATCTCATCGGACTTCCCACCTTAAAATTAAGAGGAGATTATTTAGCGATAGTAACTTTAGCTTTTGGCGAAGTAATCCGTTCAGTTATTCGCAGCTCTGATGAAATTGCTGCCTTTTTAAACCAAATAGGTTTAGTAAGCTTTTCGGACACTATCGCTAAAATAAGTGGACCTCGGGGACTATCTTCTATTCCAAATCTTTCCAAATTTTGGATAGTGTATACAGTCTCAATATTATCCATAATAATTATGCGTAATTTCATTTACTCTACCCATGGGAGAGCTTGTCTTTCTATAAGAGAAAATGACGTTGCAGCAGAGACAATGGGTATCGATACCACCCGTTACAAAATCATTGCTTTTAGCATAAGTGCTTTTTTCGCTGGAGTAGGAGGTGGACTTTTCGCTCATGTCTTAAGATTTATCCATCCAGATAATTTTAGTTTTATAAAATCAATTGATTACCTCATCTATCTTTATGCTGGAGGAATGGGAAGTATCACTGGTTCTATTATTGCTGCCACCGGTCTTACTATTCTTCCGGAATTCTTGAGAGTTATTAATTTTCAGCAATGGAGAATGGTGATTTACCCCTTATTTTTAATTATATTAATGCTAAGAAAACCTGATGGCATCTTTGGTAATCGTGAATTTTCATTTTTAATTCCTAAAAAGAAAGAGGTAAATTAAATGACGATTTTGGAATTAAAAGATATGTGCTGCTATTTTGGTGGATTAAAAGCCGTTGAAAAATTTAATACTAAAATCAAAAAAGGGGAATTAGTTGGTCTTATTGGACCTAACGGTGCAGGTAAAACTACCGTATTTAATGTTATTACCGGTATCTATCCTCCTACCTCCGGAGAGATTTTTTTCCAAGGAGAATATATTGGAGGACTGCCTTCCCATAAAATTACTCAAAAAGGGATTGTTCGCACCTTTCAAAATATTCGTATTTTTCCAAACTTAACTGTTTTAGAAAACATTATAATTGCCTATCACTTCCGCACTCATTACAGTATTCTTTCAGGCATACTAAGAGATGAAAATTATCATCGTGAAGAAGAAGAAATGAATAAACAGGCGTTGGAATTGCTGCGTCTTTTTGATCTACATACTTATTACAATAATCCCGCTGGAAGTCTCCCCTATGGAGAACAGAGAAAATTAGAAATAGCCCGAGCTTTAGCGACTAAACCAAGTATACTTCTACTTGACGAACCGGCAGCCGGAATGAATCCTTATGAAACTATCAAATTAATGGAATTAGTAAAGAAGATAAAAGAAGATTTTCAATTAACTATTTTTTTAATAGAGCATCATATGCAATTTGTAATGGGAATTTGTGAAAGAATTATGGTAATGGATTTCGGAGTACAGATCGCAGAAGGAACTCCCCAGGAAATACAAAAAAATCCAACGGTAATCGGAGCTTATTTGGGAGAAGAAAAAAAAGATGTTAAAAATTCATAATTTAGATGTATCTTATGGCCCAATTCGCGCCCTCAAGGGCATCTCTTTCGAAGTCAAAGAAGGTGAAATTGTAACTCTAATTGGGGCAAATGGAGCCGGTAAATCAACTACTTTACGCACCATTTCCAATCTTCTTAAGCCCCAAGGTGGAAGCATTACTTTTTTAAATAAGGATTTATTATCTGTACCGGCCTACGATTTAGTAAAATTAGGCATAGCTCATGTCCCGGAAGGAAGAATAATATTTGGGCCTCTAACAGTTCAAGAAAATTTAGAACTTGCTTCCTGGGGGAGAAGAGATAAAATAGCTATTCAGGAAGATTTAAATAAAGTTTATGATTTATTTCCCTTACTGAAAGAACGAAAATTTCAATTTGGAGAAACCTTATCGGGAGGAGAGCAACAGATGTTAGCCTTAGGTCGTGGCCTAATGGCTCGAGCTAAACTTATGCTATTAGATGAGCCATCTATGGGCTTAGCTCCCCTCTTAGTTCAGGATATATTCCGAGTTATACGGCAGGCAAATGCAGAAGGCACTACTATTTTATTAGTAGAGCAAAACGCCCATATGGCTTTAGAAGTAGCTCATCGGGCTTATGTATTGGAAACGGGGAATATTATCTTAGAAGGTCCTGCGCATGAAGTCGCCAAAAATCCCAAAGTCATTAAAGCTTATTTAGGATAATTTCACCCCGAATATATTTACGCTATAAAATTTTAGAAAATTTATTGTACTATTCTTCAATCTAAATCTGTCTTATCTTCATTCCTTCTTTTTTTCACAATTTTTCTCTTCTTCATTATGTTGCTGCTTATTTGTTGCTTTTTCTATAGAATTAGATAAATATAAAATTATTTTAAAAAAAAGAAGGATTTTTTATTTTTATGTCGTATATATAAACGGTTGCTGTTTTGCCTGTCATTTAATACTGGAATTTCATTTTACCGAAATATTTTTATTTGCTCGCAAATTGTAACTATTTGATTATCTAAAAGAAGGGGGTGAAGTGGCTTGAATAAATAGTGAATTGCTTATCTTGGAAATATCGTGAAATATTACACTTTTTTTATTCAAGAAACAATCATAAAAATTTTCCAAAAATAAAAAACAAGGAGGCTTTTTAAATGGAAAATAAAACAAGGGGAAACTGGGGAACACGAATCGGATTCATCGCCGCAGCTGCCGGTTCAGCCGTAGGTTTGGGAAATATCTGGAAATTCCCATATATTACGGGAATGTATGGTGGAGCAGCTTTTGTAATTGTTTATTTACTTTTTGTCATTTTAATTTGTATCCCAGTGATGAATTCAGAATTATTGATAGGACGTCTAACCGGAAAAAACCCGGTGGGTGCATTTAAAGAATTAGTACCGAAAAGTTCCTGGTGGATTGTGGGAGCAATGGGAGTATTAGCTGGTTTTATCATTCTTTCTTACTATTCAGTTATCGGTGGATGGGCGGTAGCCTATATCTTCAAATCAGGCGCTTATATGGCAGCCGGAGCAGGGACTGAACAGGCAAATGTTTTTGTTAACTTCATTACTTCTCCTATTGCACCTATTGTTTGGCATGCCATATTTATGGCCATTTGTATAGGAATCGTTATGGCAGGTATTGAAAAGGGAATCGAAAAATATTCAAGAATCCTCATGCCTTCTTTAGTAGTATTACTCTTAATATTAATACTTCGTTCAGTAACCCTCCCCGGAGCAGGCAAAGGATTAGCTTTCTATCTAAATCCGGATTTTAGTAAACTATCTGCAGAGGGAATTTTAGCTGCTTTAGGGCAGGCTTTCTTCTCATTGAGTTTGGGTATGGGTTGTATGATAACTTATGGAAGCTACCTTAAAAAAGATTCGAATATTCCAACTGACTCTTATTGGATTTCCGGAGCTGATACACTAATCGCTTTCCTAGCGGGCCTTATGATTTTCCCGGCAGTCTTTGCTTTCGGTTTAGAACCGGGAGCTGGACCAGGATTAACCTTTATAACTATTCCAGCTGTTTTTGCTTCCATGGGAGCGATTGGTCACCTCTTTGGGATAATATTCTTCCTGTTGCTTACAGTTGCTGCGATTACCTCAGCAATATCGCTCCTCGAAGTTGTTTGCGCTTACTTTATTGATGAAATCAAATGGGACCGTAAGAAAGCAACCCTAATTATGGGAATCACTATTTTCTTATTAGGTGTTCCTTCTTCTTTGGGTCAAGGAGTATGGTCGGGTGTAAAGATTCTTGCCGGAAGAGATATTTTGGATTCGCTTGATTTTGTTGCTTCTAACATATTACTACCTTTAGGTGGTTTCTTAACTCTTATTTTCATCGGTTGGTTCTGGGGAACTGATAAGGCAATTAAAGCAGGGAACGAGGGTTCAAAAGGTCCTATTACCTTGGGAAATGGTTATCGTTTCTTGGTCAAATATGTTGCACCTATTGCTCTTTTCATAGTATTCCTAATGAAAATAACAGAATTTTAAACTAAAGGAAAAGAATAAAAATACCTGTCCTTCAAGAAGGACAGGTATTTTTATTCTTGAAGAAATATTAATCTATCTAACTTCCTAAGTGTCCTAAAGATTAAAGGGTAAGTAAAGTTTGAATTCCCAAAGTACCTGTTTTATTTTTTCTCTAGTTTCTTTTAACGCTTCTTCTGCGCTTTTTTCTAAATAAATTGTTTCTTTATCATCTAATGAAATTATCCTGTTATTCCGAATAAGTAGTGTAGATTTATTTCCCTCTACCAAAACATTTATTTCATAAGGAACTAAATCGATACTAAGAAATCTATCTAAATTTTGACTGGTTTCGACTATTTTAGAAAATATTTCTTCTCTCTGAGGATAAATCAAATCTAACACCGGTATATCATCGATATAGATAACACCTGTATAAAGGGAATTTTTTAATATATATTTAGAACTCACCTTAAGGTAATCCGTAGTAGCTCGCCTATTAATATCTATCCCCTTTTTTACAAGCATGTCTTTTACATAATTAATCCTGTTTTCAGTATCGGGGTGAGTCTGAAATATCCCTAAATTCAATTCAGGTTTGAACATTTCACTGGTATACAATCTTTCTAAAAAAGTTAAAAAACCTACCGGGTTATATCCTGTCCTAATCAATAGCGCTGCAGCAGTTAAATCTGCTTCCTCCTCATATTCTCGTCTATACTGATTCAGAAAAGTAATAGTAGTCAACTTCCCCAATAAAGCTACATCCGGTTCTCCGGTTAAAAGAACAGCTAAAATAGTGAGTAGACTATATTTAGTATTATCTCTGGTTTGTTTTAAGGCGTGATTGTGGACTATATGGGCAATTTCATGAGCTAAAATACCGGCGAGCTCATCATCCGATTGGATATGATCAAAAAGATCATAAGTCACGTAGATATATCCACCGGGGATAGAAAAGGCATTAGGTCCATCCACTTTTAATATTCTGAAGTGAAATAGCATCTCTTTTATTTCAGAATTTTCAACCAATTTATTACCTATCTCAGTAATTAATAAATTTTTACTTAAATCTTCAATTACTTCATATTTTTTCTCAATATCTTCAGAAAGTTTTTTCCCTAATTTCTCTTCCTTGTTTATATCTCTCTCAGTAGAAAATGAAAAAAAACTTAGCAGTAAAAAGGCTATTAAAATAACTCCTAATATGAACATTAATTTATTTATTGATTTTCTGTTTTTTCTCATTTTTGAACAAATTCTTGAAAATGCTCCAAAGCAAAACTCAGAGCACTCTCAAGCCCTTCAATTTTCTTCCCTCCGGCTTGCGCAAAATTAGGAGCCCCACCTCCTTGACCTTCAATAAATTTTGCTGCTTCCCTTACTAATCCATTCATATCATATTGCAAAGCCCGGGAGCAGGCAAATAATATCTTCGCCCCTCCGCCTTTAATCCCTGATAATACTACTACATTTTCGTCTAAATTAATAATCTTCTGAATTAATTCTCTTACTTCTTGAAAATTATCTTCCCCGAATATCTTTTTTATAATTTTTACTCTGTTATCTCTTAAAGAAGATTCTTCAATCAATTTATTTGCTTCATATTCCTGTAATGTTACTTTATATTTTTTTAATTCCTTCCCGGTTTCTTTTTTTTCCTCAAGCATTCTTTCTATTGCTTCTCCCAGTTCAGAATCCTTAATAGTTAATTTATTCGAAATGTCTTTAATTATTTCATTCTTTCGGAAATAATCTTCCCACGCACGCTTACCGCAGATAAACTCCAGACGGATTTTGTTTCCTCTCTTTTCCCATTTGGTAATTTTAATCATCCCCACTTCTCCGGTGGCTCGACAGTGAGTTCCTCCACAGGCAGAAATGTCGAAATCTGCCACTTCAATTATTCTTATTTCTCCTGTTTTTTCAGGTACTTTTCTCAAATTCAATCTCTTTAATTCCTCTTCTCCCTCCACAAAATAACAATTTACCAGCCTATTATCAAAGATAATTTTATTAGCACATTCCTCTGCTTTTTTGGCTTCTTCTTCGGAAAATTTTTCCTTTGCAATATCTAAAGTACAAATTTTTTCTCCTAAATGAAAAGATAGGGTTTCAACTCCCCACATCTCCATTAGAGCTCCAGATAGGATATGCTGCCCTAAGTGTTGCTGCATGTGATCAAATCTTCTCTTCCAATCTATTTTTCCTACTACTTCGGAATTTATATTATCTTTTAGTTCTTTTTTTAAAATATGAATTATCATATCGCCTTCTTCTACTACTTCAACCACAGGAATATCCTGGATTACTCCTTTATCGTAGGGTTGACCCCCTGAAGTAGGATAAAAAGCGGTTTTATCCAAAATAACTGCCGGATGATTGTTTATTTTAACCTTCTTTAATATTTTGGCTTTAAATTCTTTTAAGTAAGAATCTTGATAATACATTCTTTTGGTCAATATTTCTCTCCTTCAAATTTCAAAAAATTCCTGAGCATTTAATGAAGTAATTTCGGCAACTCTCTCTAAAGATACTCCTTTTATTTCTGCAATCTTTTCGGCAATCAAAGGAATATACTTCGGTTCATTAGGTTTCCCTCGAAAAGGATGTGGAGTTAAATAAGGTGAGTCAGTTTCTAAAACTAAATTTTCCAACGGTACTTCTTTCACTATATCTCTTAACTTAACTGCATTGCTAAATGTTACTACTCCTCCTATTCCGAGATAATAACCTCGTTCCCTGCATATTTTTGCCATATTTAAATCTCCGGAAAAACAATGCAAGAGTATTTTTATTCCTTTGGTTTCCTCAGCTAGAAGTTTCAAGATGTCCTGATGGGCTTCACGGTCGTGGATAACAAGAGGTAAATTTAATTTCCTAGCTAGATTGATCTGTTTCTTAAAAGAATTAAACTGACAGGGCAAGGGACTGTGTTTCCAATAATAATCCAAACCTGTTTCGCCAATAGCCACCACCTTATCCTTCTTAGCTAATTTCTCTAATTCCTCAAAGTTTTCTGCGTCTAAAAATTTTGCTTCATGAGGATGAAAACCTACCGCTGCATACACTCCTTCAAAACGAGAAGTAAATTCCAGGGCAACTTTACTGGATTCCAAATCAATACCTATGGTAACCATTTTAGTTACTTTATTTTCTGCTGCTTCTTGTATTACTTCCTGGGCATTCCTCTTTATTAAATCAAGGTGGGTATGGGTCTCTATAAAAAATATGCTTACCCTAATCACTTCCTCTGTTCTTTTGTTTGTTATTTTACCAATCTTTTAGTTATTTATCAATTCGATTAGCTATTTCCAAATATTTATACTTTTGTCTTTAATTTACTTAGTTTGACCGCTGTACCATAGGCTAAAAGTTCGGCTGCACTGCCTATAACGCTGGTCGTCACAAAACGCACATTAATAATGGCATCTGCTCCCAGTTCTTCTGCCTGAGCTATCATACGGTTCGAAGCTACTATGCGAGCTTTTCCCATCATCTCGGTATACTCAATCAACTCACCACCAAGAACAAGTCTCACTATAGCAGATAAATCCCTTCCAATCCAAATGGCAAAGATAGTATGTCCTTTGACCAAACCTAAATTCTTAGTAATCTCACTACCCGGTACTTCTGCAGAATTCTGAAGCAATATACTAGTTTGTGCCTCACCACTTGCTAATTCTTCTTCCTGAGCTTTGCTCTTTTTCTGTTCAAGGGCTACTGTTAGTAAAACCAGCAGGATACCTCCTAAAAGACAATAAATAGAAATCTTCAGCCACCACGGCAAGGAAGGCTCCTGATATATATGCCAAAGCCCTCCTACAAAGATAGCAGTAAAGAGTCCAATTACAAAAGCAAGTGAACCAATCAATCGAAAAAATCTCATGATTTCTACCTCCTTATAGAGAATATTTTTTATAGGTTCCAAAAGCTATAGTCTTCTAATTGCTGGTGGGTACTTCACTAATCATCACGCTGTTACTTGGCTCGTATTGAGGAAGAAGATAATGTTCCCGCTCCTGCCTAAAACTCTTCAATGCGGGGGTATAGCAGGCAACGATCTGCTGTGGTGTGAGCCCCTCTTCCAGGTAGCAGCCGATCTTATCAGTTCCCATTATTTTGTCGAAGGTAACAACACTGTTTGATGTACTCTTAGGAACCTTAAAATCTCCCAGCATAAAAGCGTAGGCCAGTGCATAAATACCACTCTTCGCCGGATTAAAGGAGTAAGGATCACGGACCTCCAGACGGACACCCCCCGCCGTCCCACGTACTTCCGGAGTAAAAAGCACTCCGGGTAATCCCGCCCCGTTGAGCATTTCGGCAAAACGGATGGCATCGAGACCTTTCCCGCCAACCCAGCAGAATTTCTCCGCTTGAAAAACACCTGTCCCCTCTCCCAAACCGGTCACCATATAACCATAAAGGGAGCTAAGATCGGGAATGTTAGGAGAAGTTTGAATAAAAGGTAAGCCAGTATCCAGGAAAACCATATTCCGATGGTAATCTTCCATGGGAACAATAGTGAGATCTGCCCCGATATGACGATTAAAGAAAAGGGCGAGCTCCCCGGCGGTCATGCCGTGAGCCATAGGCAGGTTGTCCACTCCCATAAAAGATTTATAAGGGTCTTCCAGCACAGGACCTTCCACGATCATCCCTCCCAGGGGATTAGGGCGGTCGAGAACAATTAACTGTTTGTTATACTTCTCCGCAGCTACCAGGCAGTACTGGAGCGTGGACATATAAGTATAACTACGAGCACCAATATCCTGAATATCAAAAAGAAGTACATCGATTCCCTGCAACATCGCCTGCGTAGGCATCCTGGTATTGCCATAGAGACTGTAAACAGGAACTCCGAAACGGGGGTGTATGTAGGACTCCACCCACGCACCTGCTCTAATTGTTCCGTCGATTCCATGCTCGGGAGCATAAAGAGCGACCAGTTTAGTGCCTTCGGTAGCAGCTAAAATATCGATAAAACTAATCCCCCGGCTATCCACACCTGTTTGATTGGTAACTAACCCTACTTTCTTCCCGTCAATAAGATAATGATAGCTTTCCAATAATACCTCATTGCCTAATTTTATCGCTGCCCTTGTATAACCTTTCTCTACAGCTGAAAAGCTTAGGGCAATTACTACAAGGAATAGTAAGTAAAATATTCTCCTTATTTTTTTCTTACTCATACTCATGCTTTTTTCTGGCTTTCAAAATCTGAGAATGCCCAGTAACCTAAAATAATCAGGTTTATCGGCGAAATAATAGATAGTACCCCAAAAAGAATCGGGTTCTTTCCGTGTTTGGCTGCTATCTTGCCAAAACATACAGCAATATAGATACATATTATCGCAGTTATTATCCAACCTAAAGTATTCATATAAACCGTTCCTTTCTCTTTTAAACTTTAACTTATTAGGCTATATTATCTACTAATATAACAGAAAAACTCATATGTTGCCAGCTATCAGTTTAGTCATTTCTTCATTTAAATCCCAATTTAGTTTCTTGTACATAATATTTCTTACCTTTTTTAATAATGGTATGTCCTTCTATCTCCAGCAGCTCTTTCTGTCTTTCCACGCCATGGGGATATTTTTCATTTAGTTCGTAATTGTTTTTAACAGTGCGCCAGTAAGGAACATTATTTTTAGTTTCCTCCGCCGCGTTAGCCGCAGTCATGATGAATATGCCTGTAGTCAGGGTACAACAATATTTTGTCTTATATTTTTGTGCTAATTTTTTACAAATCTCATTTAAAGTAATGAGTTTACCTTTTGGTACTTTTTTCATTATCTCATTTACTTCTAATGCTGGAGCAAGAACAACGCTATCACCCGGTTGAGCACCCATTTTTACCAATGCTTTTCCACAAGGAAATTTAGGATCAAATTTCAATATTTTAGGAAAATTCTTACTATCTTCTAATTTTTCTTGCCAAGATTTGCGTTTGTAAGACATATTTTACCCTCCAAAGTTTAATTTATCGAATTTCTCTTTGTATAATAATAAAAGCACTAATCATCTCCTACTCTTAGTTAAAGAAAAAGACCTTCTATAGTAACCTCTATCCTTTAACTATCATTTGTTGACCAAATTTTATCATCAAGCACCTCTTTTGGTGATATAATTATATCAGATTAGTTGATTAATTACAGAGTATCAATCACTGTCCCCTAACACGTTTTATTTTGGAGTATTCTCCGAGCTTATAGTATAAATATTTTCTTTTTCCAGATATGAATATCAGGAGGAATGAAAATGGAAAAATTATTTGGTTTATGGGTCGATCATGAAAAAGCTATTATTGTCAGTTTGATAGATGGAAGCCACAAGGTTACCAATGTAGAATCAGATATAGAAGGACGATTTCGACTAAAAGGTGGTTCCCGATCTAATACGCCCTGGGGCATACAAAGTGCTACTTCAGAAAGCAAAAGAGATTTTCGCTATATAAAACATCTTAATATCTATTTTCAACATATTATTGATTTACTTAAAGACGCAAAACAAATCTATATTTTTGGTCCGGGTGAAGCAAAATTTGAGTTAAAGAAAAAGATAGAAAAAAATAATATTCTTTTAGACAAGATCTCCGATATTGAGACAACCGATAAATTAACTGAACCGCAGATTGTAGCAAAAGTAAAAAAATATTTTGAGGAAGAATAAGAAAGGAAAAAAGGAGTTAGGTCTCGACATTTGACCTAACTTCTTTTTTACGGCAATTCCTGGGTTCAGGCTTCACGAGTTTACAAAATCTAAAACGTAGAAATGTGAAGTTGCTAAGGTTAATTTCTAATCTTATTCTCAAAAAAATTAGAAAAAGTTATCGAATTAGTGAGATGGTAAGCCCTTACCACAGGCATAGCTAAATTTCTAGATTAGTTCTTGAAATATAATTTCAAGCTCTTTATTGAACTCTTCTATTGATTTGATATTTGAAATGAATAAGTACCTAACCTTTACATTATTTTGCCTAGAAAATTCCAATACTTTTCCATTTGCTGTAGGTATAGCTTCTGGATACATATCTTCTAACCTGCTCTTAGGAACTTTGCGGATACTTATAAATAAAATGTTTCGATTAACTTGTTTGAAAAATTCCAAATGACCTATTCGAAGCCAATTCATTGTTTCTATGTAATTCAAAAACTCTTTTGTAGCAGACAATGTAATAAATAAAAATATATATTTTTTAGATTCATTGAGGGTTTTCGAATAAAATTTATCAATACCTGGCATATAATCATAACTGCTTATATTTAATTTGTTTCCAGCCCAAGATCTTTTTTTTAAATATTTTAGTAGATGCGTTTCGATTTTTATTTGCTTCTCTTTTTGAGACAATCTTGAAAAATCTAATCGGCTTTTCTCTTGTTTGCGCTCTTTTTCGATTCTTTGCATCAATGGTTTTGAGATAAATTTTAACCGCGATAATAATTTTCTCTTAAAAGTATCAATTCTGCTTGTTGAACTCCATGGAATTATATTTTTCATTTGCAAGTCAAAATGTACCTTAAAATTACCATAAACATCTTCTGCTTTGGGTAAAAAGTGGTCTTTTCGGGCAATAAATATCACAGATTTTCCAAGACCTTTGAAATAGCCTGCTTCATAATATACAGATGGGCGCGCATATGTTAAATCAGCAATACAAATATCGCATTTTGAGATTAGTTCGATAATTTTATTATCTATATCATCGTTGTGTTCGATTTGGTCAACCCTGTATGGCCTTATTTCCATTGATTTGAGAACTGGAAGTACAGCATTCTGATAAATTTTATCTACATCTTCTTTTCCAAAAGCACATGCCACAAAACAACTAATTTTTTTCAATTTGACTACTCCTAATTTATGAGAATCCTCTAACTTTATTTTAATAATATTTTCCAATGATGATCTGGAGTCAGATTTCACGAGTTCACAGAATTATAAACGTAGAAATGTGAATTTATAGAGCTTGATCCCTTATCTTAACTCTCTGCTCCATTCTTATCGGAGAAAATAACGATTTTAACTATTTATCCTTATCCATATTTTTATTTATTCTTTTTTAAATTTATTTTAATTTTTGCAAAATAATTTTGAGCATGAATAACATAATTTAGAAAAAGATTTTTTTTCTTAGCTAAACTAACAAATTTTTCAAAATACTCATTAGCCAATAAATAATCTTCTTTTTTAAAAAAGTTTATTAATCCCAAGCAATACCATAATTGAATCTTTTCTCCTTTCCTTTCTAAAATATTTAGGATAAATTCTTCAACTTCAATTGGAACAATCAATGCTGCGGAACCCTTGAATGCTTGTTGATAAACATGATAAACTTGCGCCAAATCATTCCCGTGATATGCCAATAAAAAAGCTTTACTATACAACCAAGTAGCGTCTTTTTTACTCTTTGCTATATTAATTTCATTTAACGCACTTTCTATATCCCTGTCTCTTATACACATCTGACGCTGCCGACGAAGAGGATAGTGTAGATCTCGGTGGTCGCCGTATCA
>OGCK01000098.1_pt1 | contig 15745 bp, 17 predicted proteins | sample 1570051 | NCBI WGS metagenome assembly OGCK01 (sample SAMN06266181, study PRJEB24510) | hot springs metagenome | isolation source: hot spring sediment | place: USA: Zodletone Spring, Oklahoma | collected 2013-12-03 | reverse complement strand
TTTCAAGCAGAAGACGGCATACGAGATCTAGTACGGTCTCGTGGGCTCGGAGATGTGTATAAGAGACAGATCCATTATCTTATTGGAATTGGTGTGGCAATTATGGTCTTTCTGATACGAGAGCTAATAAATCATGCAAAGTATGGATTATTATTTCGAAAGCAATTAGTGTTAGATATAAAAATACTTGTGGAAAATTTCTATCAACATTTGCCCAAGCTATCAAAACAAACACAAGAAATTAGTGCTGCACTTGATGTTTTTCAATCTGGAAAAAAACCAGATATAAGCTTATTTCCTATTTGGTCTAATGAATTTAGCCTTATTGGCCAACTTTATCGGAATTCTTCATACTTGAATGTCGATGTTTTTCAAGAAGCTGTATCCTTCTATGATATTGATGGGAGAGTGAATGAAGAAAGGAAAGATTACAATGAAATGGTGAAGAAGATTTCTGAGAGCAATAAATATACAGATAGATCGATTAAATTTATAAAATGTTGTCTTACAACTATGAGTTCTGACTACTGTAGGTTAATTGAATGTGGATGTAAAGTTCTAATTTTAATTGTTCAGAAACATTCTTTTTTAAATGTTGATGTTTCTCTATATCGTAATAGATTATTAAAGACTTCAGAATATGAGAGTTCCAAAAAATAGAAATCTATGAACAGGGGATGTTTCAATTGTCATATTTTAATAGTTTTTTTATAATGTTATTTCATTATACCTAATCCCCTTGGAAAGAAGATGGAGAAAAATATTTTTATTGACATTACTTTTGCAAGATGACAAGAGAGGGTTGAACTAGCTCAGCAATTCAGTAACTTTTAAAAGAACAGGGGAGGGTTCACCGTTCCAATTTACTATCTTAAAACCCTTTATTTGTAAGGGGTTCAGACCCTCTTCAGGCATGCCCTAAAAACGCACGGAGAGTGCCTTTAAACGCACTTAAATTTTCGAAAAATCAGCAATTGTGACCCCCATTTTTAGCCTATTTTTACCTCTCCGAAATCCTAAAATCCTTATAAATAGCCACTTTCAGATTTTAAAGTGGTGGGATTTAGTTAAAAAAGTGCCATTTTTGAGGGGTAAAGTATCAGTTAAGGCAAAATATGCTCGTAGAAGCAATTCTCGTAACATTCTCTTGAAACCCTTATATTGCAAGGCTTTCAAGAAGATATTTTCCCACAGCTTTTACACATTTTCCCCATTTATAACTAAATATTATTAGTTTTAATCCCTCTGTTATTATGGCAGATTCTCCGCACTTGCATCTTGCAACTTTTTTCTCTAAAAAGAAGGATTTTTTAAAAATACGTAGAATAATTAATATAAAAAAATTCTTTATGTTAATAATCGTATAGGAGCAGGTCTTACAATATAACAAATAGGTAGCAGAATATATGGGCATGAATATAACGCAGTGAACAGGAAGATTTAACAAATGGTCTTCATTACGGTTAAAGCTCCGATATGCCAGGTGGATTATTAGAAGCCTATAGTATTTTAATCTGGAGGTGATAATACAATGATAGAAATACCCGAGAGCATAACTATCGCAAAGCAATTGAATGAAACAGTGTTTGGCAAAAAAATCTGCAAGGTCATCGCCAACGCTTCGCCACACAAGTTTGCGTTCTATCACGGTGACCCAGTGGATTATAGCGCACTCCTTGCCGGACAGGTCATCGGAGACAGTATCGGCATCGGCGCAATGATTGAGATCGCTGCCGGCGACCGCCGTATCGTCCTCGGCGATGGAGCAAACCTTCGTTATTATGATGATTCGAGCAAAACGCCGTCGAAGCATCAGCTTTTGCTTGAGTTTGACGACGGGAGTGCCCTTGTCTGTACGGTTCAGATGTATGGAGCGGTTTTAGCTTTTATAGAGGGAGCTTATAATAATAAATACCATCTCGTGGCAAAAGAAAAACCCCTGCCGCTAGCTGATGCTTTTGATAGGGTGTACTTTGATTCGCTGCGTACGGAAGGTTCGGACAAGCTCTCGGCCAAAGCATTTCTCGCTACGGAGCAGCGTATCCCCGGCCTGGGTAACGGCGTGCTGCAGGACATCCTCTTTCACACCGGCATCCATCCGAAGCGTAAAATGGGAACGATTAGTGAGATAGAATTTGGCAGGCTGTTCGATTCGGTAAAAGATACGCTTACGGAAATGACGAGGCTGGGAGGTCGCGACACCGAAAAGGATTTGTTCGGCAGCGTGGGTGGATACAGAAAGCTTCTCAGTAAAAACACGGTTGGAAAGCCATGTTCCGTCTGCGGCACGAATATAAAAAAAGCCGCTTATCTGGGCGGTGCGGTTTACTGGTGCCCTGCCTGTCAACCACTTGATGAATAACGGGAAAGTTGAATAATTTAAGAAAATAAGATGGCGGTTAAAGATGGACGAAAAGCTTATTGCTCCCTGTGGGATGAATTGTGGGGTATGTATCAGTTATCTGGCGATGAAAAATGATTTGAACCGGCAGGGATTTAAAAGATTTTATTGTGAGGGTTGTCTACCTCGCGGCAAAAATTGTCTTCATATGGGTAACCGTTGCGAAGCGCTTAGGAAAGGACTTGTTCGTTTTTGTTATGAGTGTGAAAATTTTCCCTGTACTCGGCTGAAAGCCCTCGATAAGCGATACCGTACCAAGTATCATATGAGCATGATAGAAAACCTCGAATTCATCAAAAAGCATGGTATCAAAAGATTCCTAGAAAAGGAAGAGGTAAAGTGGCGCTGCTCTGAATGTGGCGAGGTGATATACTGTCATAACGGACTGTGCTTGAATTGCGATCTCGATAAGCTGCGCCAGAATAAAAAGTACCGCTGGGGTGAGGAATAAATACTATTTATTTCTCATCTGAATTATAAAAGGGGGTATATAGTTACCGGCATAGATCTGTGTCAGAATCGATTCTGGCAAGGTCGGTGCAAAACTTGGGGTTTTTCAAGAAATAATCAATTAACCACAGAAGATTTCGAAATGTTGTTTATCGCCAGTTCCCTTCCAATCTTCAATACCTTGGCAATTTACTCCGCTCTGTATAAAAATTAACCACTCCAATTTCTTTCATGCGTTGATTGTTAGCGATCCATCGTTCTCTTATTTTCCTTTCGCACTGCTTGTCGCAAGGGAATTCCTCGCATTGAAAACAAAAATCCACTTTTTTATCTTTATGGCAGGTCTGGGCATGGCAATTAATCAGACATTTTACATTTTCGCTTCTGCATCCTCCGCATGATACCTGGGCAAATAGTTCCAGTAATTCTTTAAATTTACTATAGCTTTTAAAAGTAGGAATTATTGTTGACTTTAATTCCGCTAATCGATCGTAGCGTCCTAACAAATTCAATAGTTTTGTACTTAGTTCTTTTATTTCTCCGTCTTGATAATCTGCACACCGGCTACAATCCAGTCCGCATGGAGCAAGCTTCCGAACAACTTCATCATAGGTCATATCATTCAACTCCCTTATTTTATTTCTATTTTTATTATTTCAAGTTTTCTAGTTTTTGTATTAAACTTAGGTTCAAAACGTGCTACAAAACTTTCACCGTATAATACCGGTAATACATAGTAGCCGTATCTACGTTCGGAAATTGGTTTATATACTTCCCATATATATTCAAATCCAAAAATCTCTTTTATTAATTTTCTATCCCATAATAGATTATCTAAAGGAGCAATAAAAGAGGCTTGTGGTTTTACATCAATCCCATTTAACACCTCATGCAATAATGATATTTCTTCTTTCCGGATGTAGAAAGTATATAATATCCTTTACCTTAATTGGTAATATCTCACCTTTTTTTTAAGTCGCAGAAGAGCCTCAGTTCTTTCCTTGCTTTTCATCCAGTTTATACCAAGCCATGCTTCACTATAGCGTCCCTATAGTAATCCGACTGCTCCGATTCGCCTTTTACCTTCCACTCGAAATACTGTTCCAGTGTAGCATTAGGATCTGGCATAGACAGCAACTCAGGTGAAAGATATTTTTTGGTAAAGTCATAAACCTTTCTTGTACCTACTTTATGATGAATAATTAATTCTCCCCAAAAGTACATGCTCTCCAAGGCTGTGCGAGCTGCCCTGGTAGGTGCCCAAGGCCAATCTACTTTATGGTTAAATTTCAAGTCGATAGATGACAAAGGTCCGTTCTGCTCAAGGGCATTTCTTACTTCTGGAAAAATTTTACTGATAAAATTAGATTCACCACCATGCCGCTGGTATGCTTTTTCACGATATCTGCTAAAATATGGCCAATCTTTAACATCATAGACAGCCATATTCTTATCCCATCCATCCAATAATTTTCTTTCGGAATATAAAAGTTCCTGTAGATATTCTGGTTTGAAATTTTCAATTCGAGACTGAAGGACAAGGTATGAATTGTACCCCACTACATTAAGCGGATCAAATTGGATACAGCCGACCCGGCGCATGTATTCAAGTATGCCTTCTTTTCCCAGAAGTGTTCGTGCAGGTATAATTTTTTGGTGTATAAGCATAAATTGGCGTGCTTGCTTTTTAGTTATCTTCATATGAGGATACATTTAGACATTTCTTCGTCCCTTGTTGTTTATTTTACTATTTTTAATCATTATTCAACACTTTGAAATAAATTCAATGGTATTTTACAATATTTCATTAAGACTATTCGGATAAATTTTTGGGATCTATAATTAAAAAGTATTAGTTTTTTCAATTTTTCTATACTTTGATATCAATACGACAAAAGATTTAAAAATCCTTCTTTTTTAGAAATATTTTAAAAAAGAAGGATTTTTAAAGCCTTTTATTGTATTAATAAAGGTAATAAAATTATTTTCTCAAGGATAGTAAGATGAAAAAAATCAAATGTCTTTTACTTAGATCATTATTCATGATGATTGTTTTTTATGGCATTCTTTTTTTGTTTCCTTTTTCTGCGGTTGCCCAGGAGGGATCTTATTTCCAAGAACAAGATGAACTTGAAGCAAATGTGAATATAGAAATTTCCTGGAACAAGCACGATGAGCAGAATGGTAACCTGGAAGAAGCAGGCTCCCTATCCGCATCGGTCAGCGGCAATCTGGTTTTGATGGAAAATCGTAGTGGAGTAACCTTATTTTATCCTGATGAAAGCGGCATGCAGGCAAAGGCAAACTATCAAAATATAACGACGGATAAAAAAACAGGCGAAGTTTATTATACTGCTCAAGGTTCGGGAAGTGTACCAATCCTTTCACTTCAATCCATAACCGATCCCCAAAAACAGGGGCATCTGGAATGGATGGGCTTTACCGGGCCGGCGGGTGTGGCACATGCCATGCAACTTTCCGGGCAAGTTGATCCAGTGGCCTTAATGCAGGCTATGGCAGGAAACCAGAAGATGGATCACTATACCTTTTATTTTACTGTACCTGTTCATACTGTTATTACCGATAAAGATGGCAAGAAAACTGAAGGCTCGGTAGTAATTCATTTTGGGCTGAATGGCAGTGAATTAAAATCGGGATCGAATAGAGGTCATATATCCTGGACATCAGAAGAATTGGAATATGGTTTCCAATACCAGAGTTTTATGGGTATCAAGTATGAGCCGCCAGAATCAGGTGATGTTAAGTATAAAGCAAGCTGGTATTTTGGCGAACCGCCTCCTGCTATTGAAATCCATAGAGAAGTCAATGGAAAATGGATAGATATTACTAATGAGACGGTTCCGGTTGTCGTAGGAGAAAAAATAAAAATTCGTGGCATAATTATACCAGAGGATAAAGACCCTGGAGGCGGGAAATGGACTTTGGATGGACAAGGCCAGACAGCAGATGGGTCGGGTCAGAATTATATCAAACGTTATGAAGCGCATTTTCGCGAAGGAGGTCGAGTGCTTCCCCTAGAAAAATTTGACACACCGGAACTGGAATTTTACTGGGTGGACGGAGGAACCGGCGAAGCACAGTACACCATACATTCCAATGGAGACGAAATTTCAGCCTGGACTAATTTTGAAATTCAAAAACCCAACTATAAGGTTATCATTACTGCTTCTCAAAAAAATAATATCGGTAATCCCAACCGTGGAGAAAAATTGGAAGAAAGTAATTGTTTGGGGAAGGGTGCATATGATTCTGCTCAACCGACTGATTGGTTTTTGCAATATCAAGGAATTCATTTCAAGGCAGAGAATTTGGATCAAGCGACAATTGAAGGGGAAGAACAATGGGTTCAGATTCTTGAAGAAGAATCTTGTTTTTGGAAATACGATGATGATAACATCGTACGCAGCCTGATTACGGAAGCGCTGGATGTGTGCTACCCTTACGAAAGCGGTTCCCGGGCAATGGATGCTCCCGCAATCAAACTTGGAAATAGTAAGGAAGAACCTTTGCAGCAAGTACGTAAAGACGGCGTTACGATAGAGCTGAGAGTCGCTCGGAAAACCCAGAAGAATCGCATGTACCTTATGTTTAAATCGGCTCTCCCGGAAAGTGAGTGGGTTCCTCTTAAAGTCGTTAACTGGACCTGGAATGGCCAGTCAGATTACAATGAATCCGAAGGATGGAAGGACTTTACATATCTACATCCAGATGGTGTCATTGAGCCGGACGAACCGGTCGCCATGGACACAGCGCAATACCCCGAGTGGGAAAAGAATGCAGGTGATGACAGTGCATACCAAATGCAATAAAGAGTTATTGTCTAATAATACTACTAAAAGAGGTACTTAATGATGAAAATTATTCAACAAATCTTCATAAAAAGGTGGAAGTCTATTCCGGAAGAGTACGAAAAGAAAAAGCTGCCAAAAAAGTTGACATTTTATCTATAACAGGGTAAAAATACCATGCAAAACAGAATGGAGAGTAAGCATGAAAATAAATTTGATTGAGATAAAGATAAATTCTTAAGAAAATGAAAACTAATTCAATTTAGAGTGCCCACAAATAGGGGACGGTTTTCGCTTGGTGAGGAGTGAAGCGATTCATGGAAACAAAGAAGAAAATCCAATTCATCCGGGTTATTCTATTGAGCAACGGAGTTGTTGATTTATTTGCAGCAATAGCTCTCTGCTTCCCTGTGTTTAAGATTGCCTTGCCCGGATATGCCTCTTATACCAATCAATTCGCCTTTATTGCTGGTGGATGGGGGATCGCCGCCTTTACCTTTGGGATTGGCAGAATCTGGGCTTCCCATAAATTTGAATTTTATTGGTTTATGGTGATCTTGGGCTTATTAGAAGGAGTTATTCTTTCTTTGTATTCTCTGATCAATGTCTTTTTCCTGGAAATCAGTTTATTACAAGCCATGTTTCCCTTATCAGTGGGAAGTGTATATGGGGTTTTGTATTTGATTTCACTACTATTCCTGTTGCCTTTGGAAAAATCCAACTAGTTAAAAAGGAAAGTAATTGATGGTATTATTGGAAAAACTACAGATAGAAAAATTTATTTAGGCGGTATTGTGGAGGATCACGAATATGAAGTTATGCAGCGCTTGTTTATTGGGAATCAATTGCCGATACGATGGAAAAATCATCCCCAACGATGAAGTTATCCGTTTAGTCAAAAAAGAAATACTGATTCCTATTTGTCCGGAACAGTTGGGTGGCTTATCAACTCCTAGAGAACCTGCAGAGCAAAAAGGAGAAAAGGTCATAACCATATCGGGAGTCGATGTAACTCGTAATTTTATAAAAGGAGCAGAGCAGGTTTTAACATTGGCTCAGCTTTATGGTATTAAAGAAGCAATCTTAAAACAAGAAAGTCCATCCTGTGGTTGTGGCAGGATTTATAATGGGATATTTTCTAACCGACTCATTCAGGGTGATGGAGTGACAACTATCTTATTGAAAAAGAATAAAATTAAAGTTATAACAGAGCAAGACCTATGAAATAAAATGCCCGGGGATGGTTGTATAGCATATAGGTTCAAGTCTTGCAATATTACGAAGTTAGTAAATACAATTCTTTCCTTAACAAAATGGAAACACATCTTAGTATCTCCGATAATTAATAATTTAGTTTTAAATTAGATAAATAATACGCTTTTAGCGGAAGACTTATAGGATTTAAGGAGTTTTTTAAATATAGGGTTGAGGCTTTTGGCTTTTTAAATTCTTAGTTGTTTATATGAAATTCCGAATCACAACTTAAGGAGGTGAATAGATGGGACAAACAAAACCTGATTCAGAAAAATACCCAATAAAGAAATATCCAACCATTAGCGTATGCGGTCTGGATTGTGGTTTATGCCCAAGATACTACACTATAGGGCTATCGAGATGTCCGGGATGTGCTGGTCCTGATTTCTTCAATAAGCACCCATCTTGTTCTTTTATTACTTGCTGCGTCAAGAAAAAGAATCTGGAAGTCTGTGCCGAGTGTTCAGAATTTCCCTGTTCTAAATTCAAGAGTAATGAAGAATATCAGCAATTGAAAGAGTCTTCTTCTTATCCGCCATATAAAAAAGTTCTGCCAAATTTGAATTTCATCAAAGAACATGGCATTAAAAAATTTATAGAACAGCAGAAAAAGAAAATGAAATTACTGGAAACCATGATGGATAATTTTGATGAGGGCAGATCCAGAAGTTTTTTCTGTAAAAAAGTAGCCTTACTCGATTTAGCCAGTTTAGGAAGTGCATTAGATGAAGCTACCCAGAAAATCAAAATAGACCATATCAAACCGGATGATATTAAAATCAAAGCCAAAATTCTTAAGCGCATCCTCAATGAGATTGCGCTTAAAGAAGGGATAGATTGAACTAAGAAAAATCATAAAATCTTTTTAATATTTTTATTGAAAATATTTGACAATAATTTCTAAAATGTTTATATTATATTATTATTGAATTAAAGAGGTTCATAGGGAAAAAATAAAGAAAACTAAGGAAGAGCGATTTAAACATATTACTTTTTCAAGAATACAAAAAAATATTTGAAGGCGGGCTACATTTATGAAAGTTACTGCATTTATTGGTAGCGCAAGGAAGAAGCATACTTATAATACTACTGAACTTTTACTGCAAAAACTAAGATTACTTGGAGATATAGAATATGAAATAGTTCAGTTAAGTGATTATAACTTGGGAACCTGTAAAGGCTGCATATTGTGTATGAATAAAGGTGAAGAATTATGTCCATTAAAAGATGATAGAGATAAACTAATTGAAAAAATTATTGATTCAGACGGTGTAATTTTCGCATCTCCTAATTATTCATTTCAAGTATCTGGATTCATGAAAATATTCCTCGATAGACTTGGATTCATTTTTCATCGTCCGCGCTTTTTTGGAAAAGCATTCACCAGTATAGTGGCGCAAGGAATATATGGAGGAAATAATATTGTAAAATATTTCAACTTCATTGGAGGTGGATTTGGTTTCAATGTTGTCAAAGGTTGTTGTATAAATTCGCTTGAACCGATGACAGAAAAAGGCCGGAAAAAAATTGATAAGATAATTGACAAGCAGAGCAAAAGATTTTATTCAACATTAATAAAAAAAGAATACCCAACACCATCCTTATTTGAGCTTATGTTGTTTAGAATGGCACGAACGAGCAAAAAAATAATGCTTAATGAGAATTTCCGGGATTATACCTACTGTATGGAAAATGGATGGTTCGAATCAGATTACTATTATCCGGTAAAATTAAGTGTATTTAAAAAATTGGCCGGCAAATTTTTTGACATAGTGGGAACTCGAATAACCGGGAGTAGATAGTCAATAGCAAGTTGTCGGACATTATACTTAATAGCCCGAAAAAGCTGCAAGTTGGCTGTGATTTAGAGATCAAAAGTTATCAATGGGAGGGGCTAGCATTTTCAAATGGATAATATAATAGGACTCTTAAAAAGTCTAAAAAAAACACCGCAATTACTTAAGGTAGATCTAAGGACAAATTTATTTTTACTGAAGTATTTCGGAAAATTCAAGATAAAAAAAATAAATAACGATTATATACTACACTCGCATCTTCCGCCGATCAACAGCCCCGCATATACAAAATTTGTTAACCAACACCTGGTCAAAAATATTGCAGGACCTTCCCATGCCCAGATCGGGCTGACCAATGCCTGCCCGCAGAAATGCTCTTACTGCTATAACAAGATACGATCCGGCAAAGTCATGGACAATGATACCATCATCAATTGTATCAATGGGCTCGGTAAGATGGGTGTTGCCTGGCTTGGGCTTACGGGAGGCGAACCACTTCTGAATAAAAACATCGTTGAGATAATAGATCGAACGGACAAAGATATCGCCATAAAGTTGTTTACTACCGGATGCACACTTACACCGCAAAAAGCTCTGGAGATGAAAAAAGCCGGGTTGACCTATGCTTCCATAAGCCTGGACAGCAGCAAGGAAGAAGCTCATGACCATACCCGTGGGTATAAAAATGCATTTAAGGAGGCATTACGCGGAATCGAAATTTTTCTAAATGCTGGCCTTCACACCAGTATCTCAGCGGTGCTGACCAAGGAAATGATGAACCAGGAACGCATATTGGAGTTCCTTGGGTTTCTGGAGAATCTCGGCGTTCATGAAGCCTGGCTCAGTGAGGTAAAACCGTCGTCCGAATATTTCTGGCATAATGAGTTCGTGATCAGCCGCGATGAAATTGATTTTTTAATTAAAATACAGGATCAATATAATAAAAAAGACGGAATGACGGTCAATTACCTTGCTCATTTTGAACACGGTAGTCATTTCGGATGTAACGCTGGTGTCAAAATGCTCTACATTGACGCCTTCGGAGAAGTCAGCCCTTGCGTCTTTGTACCCGTGACCTTCGGGAATGTCAGGGACATGCCACTCCCGGAGATTTTTGACACAATGACAAAACACTTCAAACCCGACAGGGAATGCTTTATGAACAAAAATTATCCGGTCATAAAAAAGCACTACCGGAATATTTCCCCCATACCGACCGAAGACGCGCTCGCCATCCTTGAGGAGATCCAGCATACAGGAATTCCGGATTTTAACAGGATACATGGAGATAAATCATGAAAAAAACCGTCAGACTGTTCGGCTTTTTCTGTGCCATCACATTCGCTATAGTCGGGGTTGTCTTTTTTTTGACGCCCGAGGGAGTTCTCTCGTTTTTTAATTCTCTCTCACCGGCATTTCACTTGAATCGGGCTCCCGTCGTTTTTCCGGGTTTTTTCCTTATATTATCGGTCGGATACATGTATGTCGTGACTTTTATTGCCTGTCAGATATTTCGGAATCCTGAAAATCCTCTGTTTCTACTCCTCCTTGCGAATGCCAAAATAGCGTCTTCCTTGTTGTCTCTCTTTTTGATTTTCAGAGATAATCTTTACCTCATTTATTTTGCCAATTTTTTGGTAGACGGACTGATTGGAACTGCCGCGATATATTTGTATCTTAAAATAAAAATATGAATATCAAACTGTTTTTGTCACAATTTTACCTTCCAGCTTTCTACAGGAAACGAAAAACGGCGGAACTTTTCAGGGTCACGGCAAAGACCTTCGGCGTGAAACCCGCAGCGGTTTTACCGGCTGAGTCCGAAAGCCCCGATGCACTTCTAGAAAGATATGCAGAATTCTCGAAAAATCAGGTGCAAGTAATATTGAAAAATAAAAGATTGGTTGAAGGGGTAAAAGCCGGGTTGTTTGCCGGAGCGCGCGAGATGGGCGTATCCTTGAGAAACGAATTAAACCTGAAAAATGACCGTGATTTTCATATTGCCACGCGGCTGATCTATAAAGCGCTGAAGATCGACCTTGAATTCGGGCAGAATGGGGAGATCGTGATTAAAAAGTGTTTTTTCAGCGGATTTTATTCTGAGGAAATTTGCTCCCTGATTTCATCCCTTGATTCGGGTCTAATTGCGGGACTCTCCGGAGGTTTGACAATGTCTTTTTATCAACGCATCACCGAAGGTTGTTCATGCTGCCGGGCGGTGATTTCGAAATGAAAAAGGTCATTATTATTGGATCCGGCGCCGGCGGGGCTACGGTAGCAAAAGAGCTTCAGGGAAAATTTCAGGTCACTTTAATCGAGGCCGGCGGTTCTTTTAAACCTTTCGGCCTTAACCTTCCTTTTCTGGAACACCTCAGAAGCGCGAATATTTTTCTTACAGAAAAAATGATTCCGCTGGTATTTCCACCATACCGGATCTCTAAAACGAAAGATCATATGACACTGGTCAACGCGGTCGGCATCGGGGGAACGACCACTTTAACCTGCGGCAATGCTTTACGAGTTGATGCCGGTCTAAAGAAAATCGGCATCGAACTTGACCAGGAATTCTCAGAGCTTCATCATGAAATTACCATCTCCGCCGACCATGAGCATCTGTGGAGGGGTGCTACGCGAAGGCTCTACGAGATTTGCGCGGCAGAAGGTCTGAACCCCTTTCCCATCCCGAAAGCCGGTCATTACCGAAAATGTCGTAATTGCGGCCATTGCACCCTGGGTTGCAGTTATGGCGTAAAATGGGATGCTTCGATATTTGTCTCCCAAGCTGTGAAGAAAGGCGCGGTGGTTATTGATCATTGCGTGGTAAAAAAAATATATATTAAAAATAATAGGGCAACAGGTATTTCTACCAACCATGGTCTCTTGACTGCCGATCTGGTCATTGTCGCTGCTGGGGGATTCAATACTCCCGTCATTCTTGAAAATTCAGGGATTAAGACTGATAAAACACTCTTTGTTGATCCTGTTCTTTGTGTGGCCGTAGAATATACAGACGCCCTACAAAACAAGGAAATATCCATGCCTTTTGCCGTGCAGATGGACGGATACATCATTTCTCCCTATTTTGACCAGCTTAGTTTTTTCTTCAATAAAAAATGGAGAATACCCGGAAAAGATATTCTCAGCCTCCTGATTAAGCTCGCCGATACGGAAAAGGGCACCCCTAAAAACAAGATATTAACCGATAAAGACAGACAAAAACTTGACCAGGGTGTAAATCAATGCAAAAAAATATTTTCAAAACTTGGGGTAAACCCGGATAATGCCTTTCTCGGGACACTCAATGCGGGTCATCCGGGAGGTATGCTGCCTTTGACGCCAGATGAAGCCGGCTCATTTCACAATCCGCGTTTGCCAGAAAACGTCTATGTGGCAGACGCATCTCTTTTTCCTTCCTCGCTGGGGAATCCTCCTATGCTAACCATTATGGCTTTAGCTAAAAGAATCAGCAACATCATTTTGATGAAACATTAAAATGGACTTTAAAGATTGACGGGTATAAATACAAATGGGCAGGGATAAATTTAAATAAAGTGAAGAAAATTTTCTTATTATGGGAGCAATCATTATGCGAGATAAACGATTTGTTGCCGTACATCGTGGCGGACCACTCACCAAAGATCATCATCGTCAATTGATGAGATGGGCAAGGGGATGTTCAGAACACGTATTATCAATGATTGATGATAATATTGATCAGCGGTTAATTAAGGCACTCTATGTGGCCAAAGAATGGGAAGAAGAAAAAGCAGCAGTAGGGGAAGCAAGAAATGCCTCTGTCAGTGCCCATGTCCTAGCTCGGGAATCTTCAAACCCCATTATTATAGCAGTAGCTCGCTCCGTTGGACACGCAGTTGCAACTGCTCATATGGCTGACCATTCATTGGGAGCTGCCTTGTATGCTTTGAAAGCCGTGAAAAGTGCAGGTAAATCAGTAGATGCAGAAAGAAAATGGCAAAACGAACGGTTGCCTTCAGAAATTAAGGAGCTGGTCCTAACTGCCAGAAGTTTGAAAGAGGAGCACTTTAGAATATAATGAAACTTAGGAATACAAAAGAACTACAAAGAGCATGAAATTAAAAATTAAAGCCAAAATTCCAAAGCCTATCCTCGTCGAACATCGTATATGAGCGGAAGGTGTGACGTTATTCTAAAATGGGGGATTTTAATGAAAAATATTAAGACTATCGTTTATGACTATGGTGGAGTAATTAGCAAAAAGCAAAATAAGAAACTTGTCTATAAAATGTGTAACATATTAAATATTCCGGAACAGCAATTTTTTTCATTTTATGGACAAGAAAGAAAGGATTATGATTCAGCTCTTATTGATGCAAAAACATACTGGATGAAAACTATTAAATTAATAGGTGGACAAATCAAATCAAAGGATATTGATAGATTAATTGAATTTGATGCAAAGAGCTGGTTGGATATAAATAAAGAAACGATAGAATATATTAAATCTATTCAAGGTAAAATAAAATTAGCTTTGTTATCAAATATGACATTTGATGTTCTTGAAAAAATAAAGACCTTATATTGGATTCACTATTTTGATTCAAAAATATTTTCTTGTGAAGAAAAAGTCGCTAAACCGGATGAGAAAATATATGAAGTTTGCCTAAAAAAAGTGAAGATAGAACCTCAACACATTTTATTCATTGATGACTCTGAAGTAAATCTTATTGCTGCTCAAAGAATGGGAATCAATATTTTAAAATTCACAGATTGTGAGAATATGAAAAACATAATAGAGAATGAATACGTTTGGGAGAAAATAGAAAGAAAATAGGGTCAGACACCCATTTTATTTGAGATCACTTCTGCAAGATGACAGAAGAAAGAAGGTTGAACGAGCTCAATAATCCGGAAATTTTTAGCGTAAAACTTATAGCCCCAAAAACACACGGAGAGTGCTTTTAAACGCACAGTAATTTTAGGAAAATCGGGAAAACCTCCATTTTTGGCTTATTTTTACCTACTTAAAATTACGAAACCCCTATAAATTGCCACTTTCAAAGTTAGAAATAAGGAAATTTTAGTTAAAAAAGTACCATTTTTGGTGATAGTGCACTCTTAGTGAGTAAATAACTCAAAAAATATAAAACCTTGACTAAATAAGGATTATTTGATAGATTTAGTTCATTGTTTCACTATATATTAATTGAATTTTGTAATGATAAAAAATAATTCGATAGAAAAAGATTTTATTAAATTAGGTGGAGTAGAGTATTGAAAAATAAATTAAAACAAGGAGGAGATAATGTATAAAAAACTTTTTATACCTGGACCGGTTGATGTTACCGAAGATACCTTGCAAAAGATGGCTACCCCTATGATAGGTCATAGAACCAAAGAGGCTTCAACTCTACAGAGAGGCATTAGTGACAAATTAAGAAAGCTGATGTATACCCAAAATGAGATTTTACTTTCTACTTCTTCCGGCAGCGGACTGATGGAGGGATCTATTCGTTCTTGTACTCAAAAAAGAGCTGCAGTATTTTCCTGCGGTAACTTTGGAAACCGTTGGTTTGCCATGGCAGAAGACAATAATGTGCCTGCTGATAAATTTGAAGTCGAATGGGGATTGCCTAATACTGCGGAATCAGTCGAACAAATTTTAACCACCGGTAAATATGACCTGATTACTGTAACTCATAATGAGACTTCCAGCGGGATAATGAATCCGGTTGAAGAGATTGCTAAGATAATGAAAAAATTCCCCGAAGTACTGTTTTGTGTTGATGCAGTAAGTTCTTTGGGTGGAGCCAAGATAGAAGTGGATAAGTTGGGCATCGATATCTGTATTACTTCCAGTCAAAAATGTTTAGGGTTACCTCCCGGTCTTTCTCTATGTTCCATTTCAGAAAAGGCCTTAGCGGCGGCCAGAAAAGTAAAATTTAGAGGAACTTATCTTGATCTTTTACAGATCTATGAGTATATTCCTGTCTCTTATACACATCTGACGCTGCCGACGAAGAGGATAGTGTAGATCTCGGTGGTCGCCGTATCAT
>OGCK01000095.1_pt1 | contig 16106 bp, 13 predicted proteins | sample 1570051 | NCBI WGS metagenome assembly OGCK01 (sample SAMN06266181, study PRJEB24510) | hot springs metagenome | isolation source: hot spring sediment | place: USA: Zodletone Spring, Oklahoma | collected 2013-12-03 | reverse complement strand
AATGATACGGCGACCACCGAGATCTACACTATCCTCTTCGTCGGCAGCGTCAGATGTGTATAAGAGACAGCTTCGATATTGAGCAAAATATCTGTTGAAATATTAAAGATCTTCGATAATTGTATCAATTCCTCAGTGCATATTCTACGCTTGCCATTTTCTATTTGTGAAACGGCAACTCTACTAATACCCATCCTCTTTGCCAGATCTTCCTGAGAAAGCGCTATTCCCTCTCTTATCTTCTTTATTCTATTAGAAATTTTTTCCTTCAAGATATCCACAAAGGAAACCCCCTTCCTTTTTGATATCATTTTAATATATGTTATAAAATATGTCAAGTATATGTAATATTTTCTTACAATGGCCTTTATAGATATGGATAAGGAAGGGAAAAAGCTGAAAAAATTAGAAACCTGCCCTTTATAAAAAAAGATCCTTTACAAGGCGAATAATTTTAGAATTCATTTTTCATAATCCTCACTATCTACAAATATCTTTATTAACTTATACTTTTGTCATGATGTGATATATTTTACTTTTCTTATTCCTATGGCTTCCCGGGCATAAACATCATCTCGACAAAAGTTTACTTTGCCAATGGTAATCGGGAATTGTCAAACAAAGAACCGTCCCCTGTTTTTTTAACCGATTTCTAATAAATCTTCTGGTGTTTTTTCTTCAAGTAATAATTCAATCCCTTTATCTTTAATTTTCTTTTCTTTCTTTGTTGGTTTTATAAATTCAAGAAGTTCTGGGAATTGCTTTAAATACTTTACATTTATTATTGATGGTTTTTCCTGTAATACTTTTAACCCTCTTTCTGTAATTCTAAAATGACCTTTTGGAGTATATTCCAAAAGCCCGGCTTTCTTTAAATATGTTCTAGCCCACCCAACTCGATTATTGAATACAGGTTGTTTGCTCTTAGATAAAAGCTTTGATTTTTCCTCTTTGGTTAAATTAAAATAGTCTGCTAATGAATTTCTTACTTCCTGTAGGGTATGTTCTTTTTTATCTTCTGATATTTTAAGTAAGGGAAGCATAATACTTTGAAAATCTGGTATCATAATGGTACCTCTTTTTATTTTTTAATTCTTTCTTGTGTAAAAATGTTTTTACAAAATTTAAATAATTAAGAAAAATGTATCAAACAACTATACCTAACACACTATAAAACATTATGCTCCTATTCTTTAGACCTATTAAAAACTGCAAGTTGTTTTGCTAATATATTATCATGACAATCTTTTGGTTTTTTAAATAATTTTATCCCAGAATCTGAAAATATTTTTTGACGACTAGCAATCATCGATTTTAATAATAGATTTTCTTTCAAAGTTGGATCAATAAGTGGTGATAAAGTAACTCCGAGTTGTATATAGCGAGAAAAAAAGATATACCAAATTATTTCAAACACAGATTTTTTTTCGGAAGCCTTTTTTATTCCAAGCTCTATTATTCCACGTAAATATTTTTTTAAATTATATTTTCCATTATTCATAAGATAAATAACTTCAATAATTGTCATAACATAGCATACGATTTTTTCTGACTCCCTTTTTAATAAAAAGAGAAGGCTAAATGTTTTTAGAATTTCTTTTTTGCGAACTTTTAAATTATTTGAGAAATATAATTTTAAACTATAGTTTTTATCAAATAATTCGCTTAAAAATTTTTCTATTATACTTGTCCCAGGATATTCTTTATGGATATCAAGCACTTTTAATAGTGTAAATTCAAAAGATTTGAATGATATTCTATTTTTCTTTCGGAGCGAATAAGGGAAATATTCACGGTTATGATGCCTGAATAACCCTTCTGGTAAATATAGAATTTGAGTTTTATTTTCGCTAATAAGTAAATTAAATTTATGGAGCTCCTCAGAAAGAATGCTTAATATTTTTTTAGCTTCTTCTTCTTTATTTGCAAGGATTCTGTAATCATCTTTGAAACGTGTGCCCAAGAAAGCAATTTTCTCATTTTTCAATCTTAACGAAACGTTTTGATCAATTTTTGCTAAAAGTATTTCAGCAATTAAATCACTGACCGCCGAACCAACAGGAATACCATTTGTTTTACTGTCATTTGCATATTGAACTAATTTATCTATTTTATTTCCAATTAATTTACAATCTTTATCCGAAAATGCTATCTCTCTGCCATGCAAAGCCCATCCAATACTATGCGTATAAATTGAATTATAAAAATTTATAATATCTGTTCTTATTAGGACTTTAAATCTATGTGCTTCAGCAACTAAGTCTCGTTCGGCCATCTCAATCCATTCATAAATTAAACGACCCGATCGTAATGGACTAAGCTCTCCTTTATTTTTAGCATTAACTGGTATAGGTATACTATAAGTATAAATTAAATTATCATTATTAAATATATGGTCAATAATATTAGTCCAATCTTGAATTAGCCAATAGACAATATCATGATAATTGTGTGGATGTTGAATGCCATAAACACGAGATGTTAAAAATGATTTTGGATATGATACACAGTCAAGATTTCTACGCGGTTGATTTTTTAAATCACTAATATATGGAACATTTTTCAGAACAAAATTGTCTACTTTAAAAGAAGGAGGAAGTATATTTTGTTCAGGAAAATATCCTTCCTCTAGCAGCCAAGTAGCAATTTTATTTTTATCAATAGCTTTTAAAAGACTATATGTTTCTTTATAATGTTCTTCAGGTAATGTCATATTTAATTCATTGTTTTTCATCTTATACTCTCTGATCGAATATTAATATTTATAAAACATAAAATAATTTTAATATGTGTCAGGGTATTTCCCCTGTTATATTTTATTATCAACATAACTTTCCCTATGTTATTGTTTTTCTCATTTTTCGCCTCCAAAGAAATATTTATCTTACCATTGAGGCTGATATTTTGTTATCTTTTCTGGCATCAATAAGTACAACGTATTTCTCGTTCGAGATACCTATATCCTCAAGAATTCTTTTTACTTTCTTCTCTTCTTGTTCTGAAAAAAATAAAATTACCTTTATTGTGTTTTCTGTATCATGCGCTTTCTTATATATCTCTACCTGATTGGCTAAATTCTGTGTAAGTTTGGTATTTGAAGCTAGTTTAAATTCAACCAAGGTTTTATCGGAAGCCCCTTTGGAAATCATAAAGTCAACTGGACCACGCCCTTCATTTGCCTCCCTTGATATGGCTGACAAGCTGGCAAACCAAGTTAATCTAAACATAATATGAATGTCTGACTCACGCTTAATGGGTTCTCCTTTAAAATAAAAAATACGATAACCGTCTTTATTTTCAATAATATCCTTTAAAAACGAAACACGTCCATAACTTTCTTCTAAAGTATCACCGTGTTTTTCGTAAAACTTTGTTTTTTTAGATAATTGATTTATAAACTCTGAAAGCTCATCAACAAAAAGATTCTGCACTTCTTCTACACGTTCTTTGCTAACTGATTTTGCTTCTTCTCCATGATCTTCTTTATATTTTATATAATAATCCAGAAATTCAGGATATTTCCTTATTACTTCATTAACAGCCATGGCAATATCTTTTTTTCTAAAAGCTTTTTCTTTGCCTTTTTTTGTATATTCCGGTTCTGGAAGTGAATTAAAAAAATATTCATTTAATCGATACCTTAATTCTTCGTTAGAAACAATGTCAACAATATCATGAAATTTGTCAATTAAATCATGCTTATTTATCCATGTGTAATCTTTCGTTAACAAATCCTTAGGTGTTAATAAAACAAAATCTCTATCATAAACCGGCAACACAAAGTATTCAGGATCCCATGTTTTCGTTTTATAATTAAAAGAATCATGTGAAACACGAAATTTTTTTAGATTTGATTTATCTATATTCTCTATTGCAAATTTTTGAGTATATTTAAGTAAATATCCTTTAATTAAATTGGTGACAAAATCGCTTATATTATCTCGACCTGTATTCTCTTTAATTAAACAAAGCTTTTCAATATGTGAATCGCGAGAAATCTTGTTGTCATCAAAATTTGAAAATATTCCATGCAAATTGTCATTAAGTGCCCGTGCAAAATCCATACCTGGGCCTCTCCCCTTATTACCAATTTTGCTGTAACCGAGCCATGTTTGCTTAATCTCAGGAAAACAATACCAGCTACGCAAAGCACCGTCAGACATTTTTCCTATTTTAATTGATTGATCACGTAAAAAAGCTACATAGTGTAAAATTTCCCTATGCATTTCTTGATACTCTTTCTTGTCACTGTGAAATAAAAGAAAGGGATCTATAAATAAGGGGAAATCATTAATAAGAGAAATATTAAAGGCACCATATTTTTCTATGACATAAGGATCTACATCAAAAAAATCGGAAAAATATACTTTCATTCGAAATACCTCTGCATTAGCGCGTTGAAATGAGTGTCCATTTCCTCTAGGGACGCGCGCATTTTTTGTTTTGTATTTTCGACTTGTTCAACAATTGAAGCGAATTTGTTTTCTATTTCTATATTAACATCAATGATTGGCCATTTTTTTATAATTGACGTATTTACAACCCCCTGAGCAGATCCAACTGAGTAACCAAATTTGGCTGAACGCCCATAAGTAAAATTCAAATATGCTGATAAAAATATTGAATTAAATCCTTCACTTTTACCAACAATAACCACATTTGCACAATTTGCACTATCTAATTCTTTTGGTACAACCGCAGCCATTCCTCTATTGACACCTACTCGAGAAATTAGAACATCATTGGTGTGAATTTGTGATTTCTTTAATTTTCTATGAAATTCTTCGCCAATATAAGCTAGTTGATTTAAATCAATAAAGTTTCTTTTAATATTTTGCGTTCTTAGAAAAGGAATACCTCTATCAATATAAGCAAAACTTGTTGGCCCAACATGACCGACAGTTATTTTTTTTGTTAACTTTTCAAGATAAATAAATTCACTTTGGATATTTAAATAACTAGCAAACATTTCGATAAAAACAGATTTGAGATAGTCGTCAAGGGAAGCAAGTTGTTCTTTACGTTTTTGACGAAGGTTACTGGCTGTGTCAAGGATTTGGACAATTTTTTTTTGCTGTGCAATTTTATAATGAGGAACTTTTAAATTTTTAAAAGAACTATTACTAATGGCCATTTGAGTGGCTCCCGAACAATACTTATCCTTTAAACGTTGAAATGTTTTCGAACGAAAATAGTGATAAAGATATCTCCCATCAAAACCATCTTTAGGTTTCAGAGTTAAGAAGCCTGTGGAAACAATCAAATTTTCTGAATCACAATCTATTAAAAAAACTTTATTAGTTGCTTTCATTCGAGCTAGAATTAAATCTCCCTCACTAACCATTAAGTCAGCCCTGCTCGGTTTATTCTCATAATCTACAAACAAAAAATTATCTATACCTTGATTGGACAAATTACCAGTAGCCAAATAACGTTTTTTATCATCAAAAAGCTTGACGCGGTTACTCGTGATTTTAACTGCTTCCAAAATATCTACTCTATTCACTATTTTTCAATTCCTTTAACACATTTATATTATTCTTTACTTCTAATTCTAATTCCTCAATCCTACTCAAAATCACTTCCGGTTTATCATATTTCATTGGAATATATTCTATTTCCTTATAGCGATTTATACTTAAATCATAGTTGTTTTCAATGATTACTTTTATCGGCACAAAAAAGTGTTTGGTTTTACAGTTATCATTCGCATTTTTATTTCGTGCTTTCCATTCTTTCACGATGTCGGGAATATCATTTTTTTCAATACGAGTTCGCTTATCATCAAGAGAATAGCCGTCTGCTTGCATATCGTAAAACCATATATGTTCGGTTGTCCCTCCTTTGACAAACACAAGTATAGCTGTACTCACCCCTGCATAAGGTTTAAACACTCCTGAAGGCATCGAGACAATTCCTTGTAACTCGCAATCATGAATAAGTATCTTGCGCAAATCTTTATGAGCTCTTGATGAACCGAACAAAACACCATCCGGCACAATGACTGCAGAGCGTCCGCCAATCTTTAACGAATTAATAATACGGTTAACAAAAAGTAATTCTGTTTTTGTGGTATTGAGTGAAAAGTTTTCGTTAATATCACCTTTATCAATACTGCCCTTAAAGGGAGGATTTGCCAGGAGTACATCGTAATGATTATCTTCATTATATTTTTTTGATAGTGTATCAATTCGTTTAATGTTCGGATTAGTAATGCCATGAAGCATGAGATTCATTAATCCAATACGGACCATAGTAGTATCAAAATCATAACCAAAAAAGGTATTTTCTCTGAGTTCTTTCCATAAACGTTCATCAGTCAACTTATCACCAAAACCTCGTTCAAATCCATCTTCATCGGTCGTAATATGGTGCCTGCTGGTTTGCTGTGTAAGTATGTATTGATATGCACCAAGTAAAAAACCGCCAGTTCCACAAGCAGGATCACCAATCGTCTCTCCAAGTTTTGGACTAATCAATTCACACATTAGTTTTATAATATGGCGAGGTGTACGGAATTGTCCATTTTTACCGGATGATGAAATTTCAGATAGAAGAAATTCGTACATATCGCCTTGAGTGTCGTGAAATGTTTGTCCGGCTTGCATTTCTTTTTCAATCTCTGTATAAAGAGCATCAATAATATTTACCGCCTCAACAAGAAGAGTGGGTTTGGGAATAATAAAAACGGCATCAGCCATGTGTTCAGCAAAAGTACTATTTTTACCGTTAATCTGCTTAATAAATGGAAATACTCTTGTCTGTACATGGGATAGCATTTCTCTGCCTTCTAATTGTTTGAAATGACTCCAACGAAGGGTTTGTTTATTGGTTTCTACATTTGTTAATGGTGAAGTAAACATACCTTCAAATATGGAAGTATATTTTTCTCTGGTCCACTCCGCATCCTTTTTAAGTTTGGAGTCTATTTCGTCTAAACGACGCATAAATAACAAATATGATATCTGTTCGATGGCTGTTAAAGGATTAGCAATCCCACCGCTCCAGAAACTATCCCAGAGCTGATTAATTAATGATTTCATTTTTACTGTTAGCATAAAATCTCCTATTTCAATGATACGGGGAGGGGGAATCGAACCCCCTCATGCTCTCTACCGTGAAGCAATATCTCTTATAATACAAATAACATGGCTTGCAACGATACAAGGACAAAGACAAACCTGTCCCCGCGCGAGAGCGTCCACGCACGCTGCACATATTTGAAACATTTTAAATGCTCCTTTCTTGAGTAGATTAGCTATAAAACTAACCGCCCAAGTCATGTCTAATGTAATAGTTAAAGAGATATTGCCTTTCACGCTTTTATAATCTTCTAATAATTATCTTTTATTATACATTTATATATTTTCTAACTTGCAATTTTTTGAGTTAATTCGAGAATTTCATCTATTTCCCGAGGTTTAAAAACACCTCTAATCCCTTCGGGATGCAACTGAGTAAATGGTGCGCTGATAAGGTCTTTCTTCTTTACAATACCGCGTTGTAATACAAATGTCTTTAAGGTTAAAATAAACTGAATTTGCTTTTCACCGTAATTATTGTGCTTAAGTAAAAAATCATCAAAAGCAATGGATACAGTTTCCGTAAATGTTGCTATTTCTTCAATGCCTAAAATGTGCTTAATAAACTGAATAAACTTCGCGCTTCTGTTATCGTAAACCTCCCGCAAGATATACTCAGTTACATGCGGATAATGCTCTTTTAAAATATTAGCCAATTCATCTATTTCTTTATTGGTTACATTATCTCCCTGAGAAATTTTTTGGAGAACAGGATTTGACTTTACAAGTTCGCGAATAAAATCTTCAACTTTACGGCGGTATTTATCGACGGTCATCCGTTCATGTTGAGGCCCAAATTCAACGGTTTCTTTAACAGTTAAAAGATCTTGAATATTGAGTTTTTTCTCTGGAATTTTCTCAGTTTGTCGATATTTCATAAGAGGTGCAAGACGCACGATCATTTCATCCAGATCATCATCTGATGCTGTTATCCAGAAATGGTTTGATTGCACTTTTTCAACCCAGACTCGTTCTTTTGCTACTATATTTACCGTTAACGGTAACTCGCTGACTTTTTCAATGATTATATCCTTAAGAATTTCAAATTTTTCGTCATCACTCATGATGCGGGCTATTTGAGCTTCGGTACCATCCAACTCGAAACGCATCGCCTTAAAATCAGCATTTGAAAGCACACGCATAAGCGGGCTAACATACATGCGTAAGTAATCAAGTTTTCCATCCGTTATATTAATCCAAAAATTGTCATCCATTACTTTTTCTAAGTATTCCTGATTATCTAAAATAACAATGGAGTTTTTCGGTAATTCTTTTATATTCTTCCTAATAGTATTAATTGTTTTTTGTACTATTGCCGCCTCTTTTTTCTTTTGGGAAACAAAAAGCTTATTGATATGTGCTTCAAAAAGTCTGACCGGAAGCGGACGTGTTTCTTTCGGTTCTTTTCCTTTCGGAGTCATCTTGAAATATTCAAAATTCTCCCAGCAATCTATAATTAAAAATTTCTCTTTTTTGGGGCACCAAAATTTTATGTCATCCGGATCAAGAACCCGTGTACCGCGGCCAATCATCTGCCAAAATTTCGTGTAAGAAAATACTGGTTTAGCAAAAACAAGATTTACAATTTCACGCACATCAATGCCAGTATCCAGCATATCAACACTAATGGCAATGCGAGGCATATCTTTTGTTTTAAACCGATCAAAAATACCGCCTTTGCCATGAACACCCTTAACATCTGAAATAATAACTTCCGCAAGCTGCCCTTTGTATTCAGGGTAAAGACCGTTAAAGACCGCACATAATCTATGAGCATGTTTTTTAGAGATAGCAAAAAATATCGTTTTTCCGGGAAGAACTCCATTAGGATCTTTGATACACTCTTCCATAAATTCACGCACAATAACCGCGTTTGTTCCTTTATTTGTCACTTTTTTCTCGAGTTCAGTACCCTCAAAATTAAATTCATCAAGATCCTCCCCTTCTCGAATCAACCTGTTTTTTTCTGCTTCAGCTATTGTTTTGCTATTAATTCCTTCCTGTTGGAACTTGGTTCGTAGTTTTAAAACTTCAAAATCAGATAAATATGGCGGAATATTATAAATCGCTTCTTCATATGAATATGCAAATGTTGGCAAGCCATCTTTACAATCAAATAATTGAAAGGTATTGTGATCTATTGCATTTTTTGGTGTTGCTGTAAGTCCCAGTTGTACCGCATCAAAATAATCAAAAATATTTTTATAAACGTTATAAATTGAGCGATGGCTTTCATCAGCTATAATCATGTCAAAATAATGAGGACTAAGAGGACAAAGATCCTGTTGTATTAGATTAAGCATCATTGGGTAGGTTGCACAATAAATCCTTCTATTAGGAATAAACTTAATTTCACCTGTTTTCGGCCAAATAGGTGCATTAGGTAAATATTGCTTAAAAGTATCCAATGCCTGTTCTCTTAAAGCAATGCGATCAACAAGGAATAAGACCTTCTGAATCCAATTAGACCGCATCAATACGTCAAGAAGTCCCATGCAGGTTCTTGTTTTTCCTGTACCTGTTGCCATAACTAGAAGAAATTTCCGATATTTCTTCTCAACACGTTCGAGCACAGAACGAATTGCCTGAATTTGATAAGGGCGCCCCACAATATTTGTATTAATTAATTCGCTTGAAAGCACTTTACTATTTTCTCGTAAAAACTGCATTCGCTCTAAATCTGTAATTGTGGGAAAGCCGAAGATTTTTCGTGGAGGATAACGCTCAGTATCCCAGAAGAATACATCGTAACCATTCGTATAAAAAACAAAAGGCATTGGACCACCGTCGTTTGATTTTTGTATTTTTTCGGCATAGTTACGTGCTTGTTCTTTTCCAATTTCCGCATCAACTGCTGTCTTTTTTGCCTCAACAACTGCAATTGATTTACCTTCTTTTGAAAGAAGAGCATAATCAACAAAAAGATGTCCTTGGTATGGTGATTGGGAATCATTTATTCGTTGATTAGATAAACCAGGTAAACCACACCAGATATCTAGCTCTTGAGTGACTAAGGAAGGGTTTAAAACATCCCATCCAGCAATTTTTAGCCTTGCATCAATTAACTCTTTTCTTGTTTGTGCTTCGTTTCTAGTCATATTCAATTTTTTAATTCCTCTTAAAAAATATAAAATAGTAACATCGTCACCAACAATGCATCAAGGGAAAGTTTTTTCCACAATTTCAAGATATACAATCAGCTTATTAAATTGTCATTAAAAGTAAAAAATAACTCCTTTCTAATTATGTTATAACTTTATTTTAATACAACAAAAAGTTTATAAAATCCTTCTTTTTTAAGAAAATCATTTTATTTTTACTTAATGTTGATTATTATCCCTTCTTCTTCCCATTCCTTCCATTCGAGTTTGGTTATCTCGGGTAATTGAAGAAGGTCTTGCGGTTCTTTGAATCCTCCGCTTATTGAATCTCTTAAGGTAACTATTTTTTGGGCAAGAGGTTCACTTACTCTTAATGCTTTTATCAGTTCATCCTGAGAGGCGGGGTTAATATTTATGGTTTGAACTTCTGGTTTTGGGGAAGTAGTAGACAAAATTTTAGGATTATCGTATAAGGAGAACCTGTCTGCGTGCATACACGCACAGGCAGGGTAGACTTCGCTTTTGGCCAGGGTGGAAATAGATACAGTAATACAAAGAACAATGATTAAAAAAGCAAGAATACTAAACTTAGTATTACTTTTTAAATATTGCATTTTTTAATGTGCTCTTTTTGATTTAGATTCAGGGGGACACACTTTACTTTTAACCATGCATTAATTGCGAGAGTATAAAAGAAGAATGTCCCCCATGGTTCTTTATTATATATTCGACAAAGGGTTGGAAAAATCCTTCTTTTTAAAAGAAAAAGTTAGCGGTTCTCGGTTTACAGTTGTCAGATAGATAGTGCCACACCCTGATAATCAGAGTTCGTAATAACAGAAAATATCTCACCCCCACCTTAATCCTCCCCCCTCAAGTGGGAGGAAATGCGAGAAAGGTCATTTTTTTATTACCTCCCAATATCCGCCTTTGGCAGTACCAATTCTCTTTAATATTCCTTTTTTCTTTAATTTTGAAATATTATTGTCAATTGCCGTAGTGCTTATTTTTATATGTCCAGAAAGCTCTTTCGTTGTGATATATTTATTCTCTTTCATCAATTCTATAATTTTTACTTCGTTTACTCCCAACTTTACTCCCAACTTTACTGGGACTTTTCCAGTAATAACGGGAAAAGTAATTTTATAATAATCAAAATCTCCCTCTATTACTGGTTTTATTCCATAATGTTGTTCCCATCCTTCAATCATTTTGTGGAAACCGCTGCCTATACTTTCTGCTAATCTAATAAATCTGAATATTTTGGCAATTATAGGATTTCTCGGCAGAGAAAAATCTTCTTCTAAAATATATTCTATTTTTTTGGGGAGTGATCCGGGATTAAAAAATTCAAATCTGTCTGAAAATACTCTAATCCTTGGGTTTGCCCGGCTAAAATAATCAGTATGGATGATAAGATTAACAAGCGCTTCTCTAAGTGCTTGCAAATGTTCGGGATTATCATCCCTGAAACCGGAAACCATTTTAAATGGTATATCAATTTTTTTAGGAAATCTCTCGTAAATATCAAAAAAAGTAGTCCATAGATTTTGTTCGCTGGAAATTCTAAAATTATACTGAGCCTCCCCCGCTTTACCGGACAACAAGATAAGACTATAATCAATTTAATGGAGGTTCAAGTAACATGGAAGAAAAGAAAAGACAATTTACCAAGGAATTTAAAAAAGAGGCAGTGGAGTACAGTCTATCCTCAGGGAAGACTATCGAGCAAGTTGCCGGTGATCTGGGGATTTCTCCTCATAACTTAAATCATTGGCGCAAAGAATACCGCAAGTGTGGAGAGCTGGCCTTCCCCGGTCATGGCAAGGAAAACCTCACTCCCCAGGAGGAGAAGGTTCGGAAATTACAAAAAGAACTAAATGACATCCAGATAGAGCGTGACATCCTAAAAAAAGCTTTGGCCATCTTCACGAAAAAACCGTAGATCGCTATCGGTTTACCCGGGAGAACACCGAACGATTCAGTGTTAGGAAGATGTGCCAAGTCCTTAAAGTTTCCCGGTCCGGATATTACGATTGGCTGAAGTATCCTATAAGTAAGAGAAAGAGCAAAGATATGGAATTAAAACAGAAAATAAGGGAAATATACCAAAAAAGTCGCAGAACCTATGGCAGTCCTCGTATCCACCAGACACTATTACGGGAAGACTATCCTATTGGCAGAAAACGTGTAGAACGATTAATGCAGGAAATGGATATCCGTGCAGTAGCCAAAAGAAAATACAAAGCAACAACTGATTCTAAACATGGCAAACCGGTAGCCGAAAATCATCTCAACCGTGCCACAAGAGAAGGCTGGCTCTATTTGGCTACTATTATGGATCTCTATTCTCGGAAAATCATCGGCTGGTCACTAAGCGACAGATTAACCAAGGAATTGGTCATTGCTGCGCTGGATATGGCCTTAAAACAGCGAAATCTTTCATTGGATTTACTCTTGCATTTAGATAGAGGCAGCCAGTATGCCAGCGAATTATATCAGCTGCTTTTGTTAAAACATGGTATAATCTGTTCCATGAGTGGCAAGAGCAACTGCTTTCGATAATGCTGTCATGGAGAGTTTTTATCGTACCTTAAAGGTGGAATTGATTTACCAGAATAAATATGAAACCAGAAGAAAAGCCCAAAGAGATATTTTCGAATACATCGAAATTTTTTACAATAGAGAAAGGTTACATTCCTCTTTAGGCTACTGCAGTCCGGAGGAATATGAAAAGTTAATGTTAATGAAAGTGTCTTAACTGAGTGTCCGGATTATCGGGGGAAGACCAGAGATCTATATGGAGTTAGGATTCTGCCTACTGAGGAAACTGAAATATTTATATGGCAATCTCTTTCTAATATTCTTTTAATCTTCTCTTTACCAAAGTAAGGATATTTCCTTCTTATTTGACAGACCTGCATCTCTACTTGATGATCCCTTCCTACTTTGGACCTTACTTTATGAGGCCTTCTGGATCTATCTTCTAAGCTCTGAACTCTATTGGGCTGATATTTTTTCCTCCACCGGTAAAAGGTGCTCCTGTTTATTTCAAAATCTCACCGATCTGTTTGAGAGAGTAATCTACGGAACTGTACAGGTTAATGGCTTTATATCTTGCCTTGGCCTTGAGGGATAATTTATCTATATAGTTTAGCTTGGTTATAGCCTTTCCCCAATAAGGTCGGATATAGGACAGTTGAGTAGTTGTTCCGATGCTCCCCTTCATGATCCCTATGCACCTCTTTTTGCTTCTATTTTACTTTGCTTCTTTCATCCTGGCAATGGTGCATATGGATCTGAACTTATTCACTTCTAAGTGCAACTTAAGTATAGGATTATCAAATAGAAAGCCCTCGAATAAAGATTAAAAGCTAATATTTCAGGATTTCAGGGCTAGACAAAACAATTTTCGAAGTTTTTGTATGAGTGATGAAACTGAAAAAGTGTACCTGGCATTAGAAGAAGCAATTAGCATTTATTAGAGAAATTAACTGGTAAAAAAATGGATATTATAACCCTTAATTTACTGGATTATTGAGCATTAACAGCTCTCTCTTCAAAAGGGGTAAGCATTGGGAGGCAAAAGAATTCCCACTTACTTACGCCACCACCTGATTTCGTACCAACGAAGCTGGCGTGCCGTACGATTATATCTTACTCATAGTGTTCTACTGGATCAAACTTTTGTTGCTGGTAATCCTTATATGTTTCAAAGTCACGGATTTTTGAATTAAGAATTTTATACGCCCTCATACGCGATATATTAAGCGATTGCCATTGTAAAAAATAGGGAGAATCGCTATTTTGAGTGCGCCAGTATAATTCGCGAGCAAAACTTTTTCTTAGATCATCATTTGAAAGATTTAATACCTTGATAGTATCGGGTATAGCATCGTCTGAAAGGTGGCTTAAATAGTAAATATCAAGTTTTCCGGTTGCATCAAAACGCTCAATATTCCGTCGTGCTATATAGGCATCGGGATTGAGAAAATTCATAACAGCCAGAAACAAGGCAATCGAGAGAAAAACACGAAAGGCAAAAGTGTGCTCTCGTTTGTCTCTATAGATTTTGTAAAGCAACAAACAGAAGATGACCGCCAACAAAATGATAAATACGTGGCTGTACAATCTCAAAGTTGTAAATCCATATGCTTTTTCGTAAAGCGATAAGCGAGTAAAAGCAGAAGTTATGATTAAAATTACCTGAACAACTAGCGCAGTGCTGAAAATCTTAAATCCTAACGCATGTTCAGTCTCTTTTTTAATAACATATTTTTCTATGGTCAAAAGTAAGAGTAAAGAAATAATAGCTACCGCTATCAGCTCAAAAAAGCCACGTCGTGCATATTCGGCATAGGTAAAACCTTGGGCGGATATATTGCTTTCTCCTCCAAAAAGATAAGTTAATTGAACAAGCATAAAGATGAAAAACAGAACATTAACAGAGCCGAGCAGAATGGAGCTTTCGATATGCCCAAGCGTATGGTTTTTACTATTTTGCTGTACGGTAATTTTACCTTCTTTTTCTCGGAAGGAATAAGTATATGCACCAATATAAACCAGCGTCGCTATCAAAATCAAAATAAACCTAAAAATTATTTCCAGTTCATTATCGATATTGATTAAATTTAAGACATGTTTTTGGAATATTAAATCTGCTGAAGAAAAAAGAAGTAAAAAAACAAACAGAACAGGAAAGGCCATTAAAACACCCTTCGCGATCTGTGAAAAAACTTTTCGGTCTTTATTTACTCCCCGTTGCGAAAATAAATTGGATAGAGTTTGAAATAACGGACAGATAAACATAAACGGTAAAAAAAAGATTTTTATATAATCTTCGATTAAAAAGTTTTTCACTTTTTCGCCGAAAGATACCTCGGTGATTACAAGTAACAACAGCAATGAAGCTACTACATTAAGAAATATGAGCAGGAAGCTAGAACGGATAAAAACCATGGCGCTAAAGAATATAAGCAACGCCAAAAGCCAAAGAACCTCTTTACTTATTTGCTTCTTAAAAAAATACGAAATAACAAAAAGTCCTGCTATGACCAAAACAACATAAAACGGAAACGAAATACCAGGAATTTTACCATAGAAAAAGTAATCAAAAAGCAATCCCAAAAACAAAGATATTCCCGTTATAATTCCGGCCTTGGCCAAAGTATTTGATCGGGGATTTTTCATATCTATCAAAACTCCTTTAATAAAATTTCCCTTAAACATTATTTGCTATTTAAAACATACTTATCTTCTCTAACATAAACCTATTTTTTAACACCAGAAAAGCATTTATATTATTTTATCATATTTCTGTTCTTTAGATTATATATCATACATTATTTCTGTAAAAAATACCCAAAAAAAATAAAAAGGCTCTTAGCTAATGCCGAAGGGTCGGAATATAATAGCTCCCCCTATTGAACGCGTTCAGAACTTTTGTATGAGGGAGAAGAGGGAAAAAGTTTTTCAGAAACTAGAAGAAGTGATAATCATCTGCTAAGGATTAAAATATAGAGTTACTTATTTTTTAATTGATTCATACAATATTATCGGGTATCAATGCTAGTGAATCCAACAACTTCGTACAGTGTTTTTTAATGGGGTAATCAATTTACAGAATAATTACATGCATATAACCTTAATAGTTCCAACCGATCAAATTGTAGAATGCAGAAAAACAGACAAAAACTAAAACAGAAAGAGCAAAGAGTGAATAGAGTATTCTAGTAGGCAAATTCCAATATTTCTTTTGCCAGGATTTTATTGAGAAGTATCCTAATGATAAAAAAGCTGGAATACTCAGAGTTGGTACAATCAGCGCAACCTTAAGTATTAATGGTATGCCATACATCTGTCTCTTATACACATCTCCGAGCCCACGCGACCGTACTAGATCTCGTATGCCGTCTTCTGCTTG
>OGCK01000093.1_pt1 | contig 16375 bp, 13 predicted proteins | sample 1570051 | NCBI WGS metagenome assembly OGCK01 (sample SAMN06266181, study PRJEB24510) | hot springs metagenome | isolation source: hot spring sediment | place: USA: Zodletone Spring, Oklahoma | collected 2013-12-03 | reverse complement strand
GACCTGCTGGATCCGGAATATATCGTGATCAACAAGAATGTGGGGATCGGCCAGACCCTGGGACTGGGCCGGCCCGGGTTTTCGGAGGAGGAGATTGAGGAGATTGCCCGGCAGCCGTTCGCCGAGAGGGTTGCCCCGTTCATCTCCAATGAGTTTCCGGTAAGCGCCTACACAGAAAATGAACGGTTCCCCGACTTCTATACCGAATTGTTCTTTGAGGCCATCCCCGATGAATATGTGGATGTGAAATCGGAAGCGTGGGAGTGGGACCCGGAGGCGGGGGTGATCCCCGTGATCATTCCCCAGGACTACCTGAACCTCTACAATTTCGGTTTTGCCCAGAGCCAGGGCCTGCCCCAGATCCCCAAAGGGGTCATCTCCATGATCAACTTCAGGATCAGGCTGAGGGGAGAGGGACGGGGAAATTTTGACGACTACCAGGGACGCATCGTGGGATTCAGTAACCGTATCAGCTCCATCCTGGTACCCCATGACTTCCTCCAATGGGCCAATGAAAAATACGGCTACTTCACAAAGGCCGAACCTTCCAGGGTGATCATCGAATCCCGCGACCCCACCGATCCGGCCATTATTAAATTCATAGAGGACAAAGGCTATGATACCATCCGGGAGAAACTGAAGAGCAGCCGGCTGAACATCATCCTGAAACTGATCCTCAGTTTCCTGGTGGCCCTCGCCGGGATCATCATCGGCCTTGCTTTCATGGTGTTCCTGCTGAGTCTCCAGCTGATGATCAGCCGCTCGGCCCGGAAGATCCGGAGGCTTCATCTTCTGGGATTCCACTACCATGAGATCAGCAGGCCCTATATCTATCTTCTGCTGATCCTGATGGCGGGTGTGACCGCGCTTTCCCTGCTCGCCACCGGCATCCTAACCAGGCATTTTTCAGGCATGGCCGGGGAATGGAACCTGGAACTCTCCTCCAGGCTTCACGGGATTGTGTTCGGCACCTCGCTCGGACTGATCACCCTGATATTTATTGCCAATACGGCAGCCATTCTGCTTAGCACCAGGAAAATGTGCAAATAGCAGGATAATTTCAGGGATTGTTTTTTTAATTGAAATTAATCACTATTTTTGCATCCCCAAATGAATCATATTTAGACGATGGCGCATCATTTATCGGCAAAAAAACGAATCAGGCAGAACGAATCCAGGCGGCTGAGGAACAAGTATGCCGCAAGGACCACGAGGAATGCCGTGAAAAAACTCCGTCACACCACGGACAAGGCGGTTGCCATGGAAGAGTACCCGAAGGTGGTCTCCATGCTGGACAAACTGGCAAAGAACAATGTGATCCACCATAAAAAAGCCGCCAACCTGAAATCAAAGCTGGCGAATCACCTGAACAACCTGTAAGGACCAGACCTCCTGAAAACATAATTATTCCCAATGGCCGCCTCTTCTGAGACGGCCTTTTTCATTTCCCCTGATAGCCGGATTTCTTACCCTCCGCCGGCAGAATTTCCCTCCAATGGCACTTTCCCTGAGATCCCGCTGAAATTCTGCTTCACTGCCGGCGATGCTGGCTGTGCCCGGCACATTAATCCCAAAAAGAGCATGAACAGTTACAGACCAGGGGCCATGAAGACCTGGGCGGTGGAGGAACGGCCGCGGGAAAAAGTAATGGCCAACGGGATCCAGTTCCTGTCCGACTCGGAACTGCTGGCCATTCTCCTGGGATCGGGGATCCGGAACATGACCGCGGTGGAGCTTGCCAGGCACCTGCTGCGGAGCGCAGGCAACAACCTTCACGAGCTGGGCAGGCAGTCCCTGTCCGACCTGTTAAAGATCAGGGGAGTGGGACCTGCAAAGGCCATCACCATCCTGGCCGCCATGGAGCTGGGACGCAGGAGGGCGGGCATGCAGCAGGTGGAAAGGATCACCGTGAAATCCAGCCGGACCGTATATGACCTCTTCCATCCCCTGCTGGGAGACCTGGATCATGAGGAGTTCTGGCTGCTCATGCTGAACAGGGCAAACAGGGTCCTGGGCAGGTACAAGGTGAGCCAGGGGGGACTGGCAGGGACGGTGATCGATACCAGGATCATCCTGAAGAAGGCCCTGGATCACCTGGCTTCCTCGATCATCGTCTGCCACAACCACCCCTCGGGGAACAAGCAGCCCAGCGATGCCGATGCTCAAATCACGGAAAAGTTGAAAAAAGCTGCAGATATGATCGAAATAAAACTGCTGGACCATGTAATTATTGCAGATAAATCTTACTTTAGTTTCGCTGATGAAGGACTGATTTTATAAGTGGTACAGATTATCTTAACCGTCATCCTCAGTTCCGTCAAGTTTGCGATGACATTCCCGCTGGTGATCCTGGAATTCCAGTTCGGATTTTTCAAAACCGTTTTCTGGACCAATGTGGGAGGAATCGCCGGGATCTACTTTTTTGCCTACCTGTCCCAGATGCTGATCAACTGGTGGAACAGGACCTTCAGGCCAAAGAAAAAGGGAAAGGCCGGCAAATCCCGCGAACCCAAAAAAGTGTTCACCAGAAAGAACCGGAGGATCGTTCGCATCAAGCAGCGGTACGGACTCATCGGCATTGCCGCCAGTACACCCTTCCTGCTCTCCATCCCGGTGGGGACATTCCTGGTGGTGCGGTACTACCGCAACGTGAAGACCAGGTTCATCTACCTGATTGCTTCCAATGTGGTGTGGTCGGTGATCTATACCGGCTTTTACATGTTCTGGGATGACCTGGTGCTGAAACGGATCTGACCGCTCAGGGCAGCGGCCGGACCACACCCGGGTCCGTGCACTGTTTCAGCATCTCCCTGATGGTGATATTTTTCACGGGATGCACCACCTCCGGCGCAATCTCGGCAAGAGGCAGCAGCACGAACTTCCTGTCCTCCATCCGGGGGTGGGGCAGCTTCAGGTGCTGATTCTCCAGGACCAGGTCTCCGAAAAGCAGGAGATCAAGGTCAATGTGCCTGTCGGCGTAATTCCTTCCGGGGGAGGAGGGGGTCATGTCCTCCCATGTGGCTGGTTCCATAACCGGACCGGCGTCAGATTCCGTCTCCGTGGTGACGGACAGGGTCATCTCGCTCCTGCCGGACCTGCCCAGGAACTGCTCGATGGAAAACAATGCACGCACCACCTGGAAAGGATCCTGACAGGTATCCACCGCCAGGCAGGCGTTGATGAATGTATGCCCGCTGGCATAACCCCAGGGCTCAGACTCGTAAAAACGGGACCGCTCCCTGATGCGTCCCACCCGCAGTCCGATCAGTTTTTCCGCATGCTGCAGGCAGCTCATCCGGTCGCCCAGGTTGCTCCCCAGGCCCAGATAAATTCTTGTTGGCCTCAGTGTTTTCATCCGCTCAATTCTTCAGGCGAAGATATCCATTATCAGATGCATTTTTAGTAAATTGCGCACTTTCTTTCCAACGAGGGAAGAATCGGCATTCCCCGCAGGAAACTGCGCGGATGCATTCATTCTTAAATTAACGCATACATCCATGAAACATTTTCTTTCAAGCCTGCTGGCAACCATTGTTGGGATCCTGATCATGACCGTTGTGGTGATCCTGATCTTCGCAGGGATCGTGGCAGCCTCCACATCAAAGGAAGTCACCACCGTCAGGGAGAATACCCTCCTGGTGGCCAAATTCAACACCCCCGTGCCGGACCGCTCGGATAATAATCCGTTTGCACAGTTCATCTCCCTGACCCCCGGCCTGGGTGAACTCATGGGACTTGACCAGATCCTGAACACGCTGGATAAAGCCGGAAAAGATGAGCATATCAAAGGGATATTCCTGAATCTGAGCAGTGTACCCTCTGGTATCGTGATCATCGAAGAGATCCGGAATGCACTGCTTGACTTCAGGGAGAGCGGAAAATTCATCTATGCCTATGGCGATATGTTCACCCAGGGTAGTTACTATCTGGCCACGGCGGCCGACTCGATCTTCATGACTCCCGAGGGATTGTTCCTGTTCAACGGGTTGTCGGCCGAGGCCACCTTTTACAAAAAGGCCATGGATCGCCTGGGCATCGAAATGCAGGTGATCAGGCACGGATCCTTCAAAAGTGCCAACGAACCCTTTACCAGGGAGAACCTGAGTGATGAAAACCGCGAGCAGATTGAAGCCTATATGGGAGCTATCTGGGAGAAAATGGTCTCCGGGATCTCGGAAAGAAGGAACATCTCCGCCGGCAAACTGAACCAGTATGCGGATGATCTGATCAGCCTGGAAAACGGCAAACTGGTGGAATACGGGCTGATCGACGGATTGATCTATTATGATGAGATGCTCAGCCTGATGAAAGAAAAGATGGGGCTGGCAGAGGAAAAAGACATTGAATCGGTCAGCATTGGGCGCTACAAGGATGTCCCCCTGAAAAAGGAGAAAAAAGAATTCACCAGGGATAAGATCGCGGTGATCTATGCCATGGGAACCGTGGTTTCCGGGGACATGGGTGAAGGGTTCATCGGATCGGACCGGATCGCGAAGGCCATTCGCAAAGCCAGGAAGGACAAATCGGTCAAGGCGATCGTGTTCCGCGTAAATTCGGGAGGGGGCAGCATGACTGCATCGGACGTGATCTACAGGGAGGCAAAACTGGCCGCCGAAGAAAAGGTTTTCGTGGCCTCCATGGGTGATGTGGCCGCATCGGGAGGATATTACATCGTGGCCCCGGCCGATACCATCCTGGCAAGTCCCGGCACCATCACCGGATCCATCGGGGTGTTTGCCAGTGTGCCCAATTTCCAGGAACTTATGAACGACAAGATCGGCATTACCACGGATGTGGTGAAGACCAACCGTCACGCGGACATAATCTCCGTTTTCAATCCCCTTGACGCGGAGGAAAAGGCGATCCTGCAAAAAAATGTGGATGATGCCTATGAGACATTCCTCAGAGTGGTTTCCGAGGGAAGGAACCTATCGAGGGATCAGGTGGATGCCATCGCAGGAGGAAGGGTCTGGTCTGGGAAGGATGCCATTAACATCGGACTGATCGATCTGTTCGGGGGACTGGAAAGATCCATCGAGGTGGCCGCCGGAATGGCCGGTCTGGATACATACAGGATCCAGTCGCTGCCCCTGCTTGAAGATCCCATTACACTGATCATGAAGCAACTGACCGGGGATGCCAGGATGCGGATGATCCGCAATGAGCTGGGCGACGGATACAGGTATTATCAGCAGCTGAAGGATGCGGGCAGGATGCAGGGCATCCAGGCACTGATGCCCTTCTCACTGGAGATCCGGTAATAAGATGAAGCGAAATAAGAGGCTGAGCTGGCGGATCGTCCTGGTCCCCCTCTCCTGGATTTACGGCCTGGCGGTCTGGATCAGGAACGGCCTCTATTTTACCGGCCTGCTCCGGCGCACCGAATTCAGCATTCCCTTGATCTCTGTGGGAAACATTACCGTGGGTGGAACGGGAAAGACCCCCCACGTGGAATACCTGGTGGAGCTGCTGAAGGACCAGTACCGGGTGGCCACCCTCAGCCGGGGATACAAAAGGAAAACCAGGGGGTTCCGGATGGCTTCGGCGGATTCCACGGCGGATGAGATCGGAGACGAACCGATGCAGATGAAGCAAAGATTTCCCGGGATCACGGTGGCGGTGGACCGCAGGCGGGTGCACGGGGTGAAAAAACTGATGGAATCGGACCCTGCGCTGGATGTGATCCTGCTGGACGATGCCTACCAGCACCTGGCCATTCTTCCCGGGCTTTCCATCCTGCTGATCGACCATTCCCGTCCCCTGCACGGCGACCGCCTGCTTCCCGCCGGGATGCTGCGGGAACCGGCAGGGAACCGGGACCGGGCGCGCATCATCCTGGTGACCCGGTCGCCCGAAAGAATGAAACCCATCGAGCGAAGGGAGTACCTGAAAAAAATGGACCTTCCCCTGTCGCAGCACCTTTTTTTCACCACCGTCCGCTACGGCGAGCTGTACCCGGTCTATCCGGATGTGCCGCGAAGGGATAAAAGCTGGTACAGGGAACGGAAATCAGCCGTGCTGCTGGTCACCGGCATCGCCCATCCAAGGCCCGTCAGGAACTATGCCCGGGGTATCACCACCCAGATGAAGGAGGTCTGTTACCCCGACCATTACCGGTATACCGCGAAGGACCTGGACAAAATCAGCGCCCTCTACAGGGAACTGCATAAAGAGCGGGAGCAGGTGCTGGTCCTCACCACGGAAAAGGATGCTATGCGGCTTCGCGCACTGGATGCGGACGAAGGGCTCCGGCAGGACATGCATGCTGTGCGCATCCATGTTGATTTCCTCAACGAGGACCGAACGAATTTTGATCAAATCATCACCAGTTATGTTAGCAGCAATAAACGAAGCAGCATCCTTTATCAGAAAAAGGATCAAACAGGAGCCTGAGACGGCGATCATCCTGGGAACCGGTCTGGGGTCCATCGTGGACCGGATCCAGGTGGAAGAAGTGATCGATTACGATGAGATCCCGCATTTCGGGGTTTCATCGGTGAAAAGCCATGCGGGTAAACTCATTTCCGGAAAACTGGGGGACACCTGTGTGCTGGTCATGCAGGGACGGTTCCATTTCTATGAAGGGTACACCCCGCAGCAGATCACCTTCCCGGTCAGGGTTATGAAATTCCTGGGAGTCAAAATCCTGGTGGTGTCCAATGCTTCCGGGGGTCTGAATCCGGCCTTCGAGGTGGGGGACATCATGCTGATCAACGACCACATCAACCTCATGCCCAATCCGCTGGTCGGCAAGCATTACCCGGAATTCGGGGACCTGTTTCCCGACATGAGCCAGACCTATGACCGGGAGCTGCTCCAGAAAGCGAAAGCCACCGCTGCAGAGCTGGGCATCCCCCTGCGGGAAGGTTGTTATGTGGCCGTCACCGGTCCCACCCTGGAAACCCCCAAAGAGTACCAGTATCTGCGGATCATCGGTGGAGATGCGGTGGGCATGTCCACCGTACCCGAAGCGATCGTGGCGCACCAGATGGGGATCCGCATCCTGGCCTTCTCGGTTATCACCGACCTGGGTGTGCCGGGAAGGATCATGAAGACCAGTCTCCAGGATGTGATCGATGCCGCCGGGAAGGCCGCACCGCTGCTGACCAGCCTCATCGACAAACTGGTCGCCCGCTGATGGCAAAAGAGCGGGACGGGTTCCAGAAGGGAAAGATGCTGATCATGGGCGGTGCACATTTCGTGCACGATGTCTATACCTCTTTCCTGGCCCCCGCGCTTCCCCTGATCATTGAAAAACTGGGGATCAGCTACGGGATGACGGGACTGCTGGCCGTGATCCAGCGGATCCCGTCCCTGTTCAACCCGCTGATCGGGATCATCGCCGAACGTCCCGTGATGCGGCACATGGTCATCTTCTCCCCGGCCCTCACTGCCCTGTTCATGAGCCTGATCGGCCTGGCACCCGGGTACATTTTCCTGTCGGTCCTGCTCTTTTTTTCGGGGATCAGTTCCACCTTCTGGCACATCCCCACCCCTGTGATGGTCCGAACATTCGCGGGTACGAGGGTCGGGAAGGGAATGAGCTACTACATGGTGGGCGGTGAGCTGGCAAGGACGGCAGGACCGATGGTCATTTTGGGGGTGATCAGCTGGTGGGGACTGGAAGGGACGTGGAAAATGATGCCCTTCGGATTCGTCGCCTCCCTGATCCTCTACCTCAATTTCAGGAATGCCAACTTCGAACACATTTCTTCTCCCCGCCGGCACCTGGAGGGGAGCTACTGGAAGATCTTCCTCAGGTTTTCGGCGGCGTTCATGCTGACCGGGGGATTCACATTTTTCCAGGCCGGCATGAAATCCGCCCTCACCTATTACCTGCCCACCTTCCTCACCTCCTCCGGCAGCAGTCTGCACGTGGCCGAGCTGGCCCTTACGGTGATCCAGCTGTCGGGTGCCGCAGGGGCGCTGTTTGCCGGGACCATCAGCGACCACCTCGGCCGGAACCGGACGCTCCTGGTCATCAGCCTGGTCACTCCCCTGCTCACCCTGCTGTTCCTGAGCGTGAAGGGACTCTGGATCTTCCCCGTGCTCCTGCCCCTGGGTTTCTTCCTGTTCGCACCCACCTCCGTGCTGCTTGCGACCGTGCAGGAACTGCGGACGGAAAAGAAAGCCTTTGTGAATTCCATTTACATGACCCTCAACTTTTTCATCAGCGTAATGGTCTATCCCGTAGTGGGCACGATCATCGACCACGCCGGGTTCATTCCCACCTTCAGGGCGATCACCCTGGTAGGTTTCGGCGCGATTGCGGTCGTCCTGCTCACCTGGGGGAAGGTGGACAGGCTTACCGGTAAATGATCCCCGCGGCAGCCTTATCCCGGAACCGGTTCCCGGTAGCCGGATGGTAGCCGCTCAGGTGGACGACGCAGATGCCTTCCGGGGTCATTCGCCCGTCATCTCCCCTCCCGTCCCAGGTATAGACCGAAGAGGGACCAGCCACATGGTTGTTGGCCAGCTGCCTCACCAGGTTCCCCCTCAGGTCAGTCACCCACAGGCGGATCACCCAGCCCGTTCCTTCCAGTCCGGGCGAGATCTGCAGGAAATCTTCGTAGTCGTCATGATCCGGACTGAATACCGGCGGGTCCACCCGGAGCCCCTCCCCGCCACCGGTCTCCCTGAGCGACTGGGAATTCTTTCTCCCGGGTGTGGCGTATCCTTCGGCGGAGGCTGCCGAATGCCAGTTGCCCGGATCGGTTCCCGGTCGCTCGTGGGAAATCCTTTCCAGGCTAACACCCCGGGTGTCGTCCATGACGGGCATGTGCATCTCATCCCGGTACTGCACCATTTCGATCACATTCCCGGAACGGTCGGCCAGGAAGATGGTGCCCCCGCTGTTGGTCAGGGAAGGCATTTCCTTCATTTCTATCCACTGGCCCGTATGATCCAGGGCGTAATGCCGCCTGAGACTTTCCGGATGGCGGGTCAGTACCACATATTCCCCGGGTGACAGGATCCGCGATCCCCCGCAAAGGGGCACCAGACGGCTCATGGTCCTCTCCCCCGCGGCCATATCCAGCCGGAGATCCCCCAGCTCGTGGAAGCGGTTGCCCGGATGATGCAGTTCGATGTATTCGGGACAACCTTCTGCCGGATCGTACATGATCTCGTTGATCTGGACAGAGGAGAACTGCGGACCGGATGTCTTTCCCACCGGGATCTCCATTTCAGGGGAGAGGTTTCCGGAGCAGTCGGATACCGGCGGGATCCACAGGATTGCGCCTGTCTCCCCCGGAAGATCCCGGGGGAAATAGAGGATCATGTGGTCGAAAAAGGGGCTTCCCGCAGAGACACTGTCGCAACGAACCCCGGGAGGCAGCATGTACGCCCTGCGCATCCGCTCCGGATCGAACCGGATCAGCTCCGAGAAATGCAGCGACACGGCCCCCGTTCGGGGATGGCCCTGGTACAGGTACCGGGGCGGTTCCCTGTCCTCCTCCGGGGTAAAGACGCTGTTCCGCTCCCCCGGGGTGCCCCCCCGTTCATCTTCGGAATATACCCAGAGCCGGGAGGTGTTGCAGGGCCGTCCGGGATCGGCCGATTCGAGCGACCAGCCTCCCTCCTGCTTCCACTGCTCGCCGGTGCCGGGGTCGGCATAACGCACCACGTGGATAAGGGTGCCCCGGTTGTCGTACAGGGCCACCTCCGCCCCCTGGTTGGGCAGGGAGCCGGAGGGGGCAAAGAGGGGAACCACCCGGTCCGCCGGCAGCTCCCCGGTGGCGGGATCACCCGGCCCCCCGGTCGCGGGACCGGTCAGCTCCACGATGCCGGGACCGCCCAGCACACCGTATTCACCCGGGCCAAGCTTCAGGCTGCCTATTTCGAACCCCCTTCGGTTGACTTCCAGCCGCCACCCCTCTAGATCCAGCGGGAAACGGGAGCCGTTAAAGATTTCGATGTATTCGCAGGCGGGCAGCAATACCTCCGGCTCGGGATCGCACATGATCTCGTTGATCACCACATCTCCCCACACGGCATCCCGGGAGGTGACTTCCCGTCTTCCGGGCGGCAACTGCTGCCAGTCGAAAACCGGACCGGTTTCGAAATCAAACAGGTATTGCGCAGATAAAACTGACGGGGCAAGGAAAAAAAAGAGTAGAAGATTTTTCACTTTTAGAAAATAATGATGATGTTTGCATCCTGACGGTCGAAAAATTAAGCCCATGAAAGTAGCAGTTGTCGGAGCAGCAGGAGCGGTGGGACAGGAGTTCCTCCGGGTACTCCGGGAGAGAGCGTTCCCCGTGGACGAGTTGCTTCTTTTCGGTTCTTCCCGGAGTGCAGGAAGCAGGTATGCCTTCAAAGGCGAACAACTTACGGTGAAGGAGCTGAAGGACAATGATGATTTCAAAGGTGTGCACATTGCGCTTGTATCGGCGGGAGGAAGCACCTCCAGGCAGTTTGCATCCACGGTCACCCGGCACGGTGCCGTTATGATCGACAACTCCAGCGCCTTCCGCATGGAAGCGGATGTCCCCCTGGTCATCCCCGAGGTGAACCCGGGCGACCTCCACTCCATCCCCCGGAACCTGGTGGCCAATCCCAACTGCAGCACCATCCAGATGGTGCTGTGCCTGAAGCCCATCCACGACCTCTCACCCATCCGCCGCGTGCATGCCGCCACCTATCAGGCTGCCAGCGGGGCAGGAACCTCCGCCATGACCGAACTGCAAAAGCAGATCGGGCAGATCGCAGCGGGAGAGCCGGTGACGGTGGAGCATTTCCCGTATCAGATCGCCATGAACCTCATCCCACACATTGATGTGTTCACTTCCAACGGATACACCAAAGAGGAGATGAAAATGCACCACGAAACGCGAAAAATCATGCATGCGGACATCCAGGTGAGTGCCACCTGCGTGCGCGTGCCCGTGCTCAGGAACCACTCGGAAGCCATCTGGGTCGAAACCGAAGATGAGCTGGAGCTGAGCCAGGTGAGAAAGGCGTTGTCGGATGCCCCCGGGGTCACCGTCACGGACGACCCGGAAAACCTGGTCTATCCCATGCCGCTGGGCTCGGAGAGCAAGGATGACGTGTTCGTGGGCCGGCTGCGGAAGGACATCACCTGCAGGGGGGGGATCGCATTCTGGTGCGTGGGGGACCAGATCAGAAAAGGCGCCGCGCTGAACGCAGTCCAGATCGCCGAATACCTGGTCGGGAAAGGCCTGGTCTGAGATCCCTGCGGCTGGTCAGTACAATAGATCGTCATAGGGATACCGGGTCACATGGATCTCCCTGATTTTCTGATACATCTGGTCTTTCAACGCATCAATGTTCGTCTTGTGCAGCGCTGAAATATAAACGGCATCCTTGTTCCTGGATGCCCACATCCGCTTCACCTCGTCCAGGCTCAGGTTTTCACGGCCGGCAGGGGTCAAATCATCCTCATCCTTCCTGACATAGGTGTATGCATCCGTCTTGTTGAACACCATCAGCAGGGGTGTTTCCTCCGTCCCCAGCTCCCTGAGGGTTTCCTCCACCACAGAGATCTGTTCTTCGTGATTGGGATGGGAGATATCCACCACGTGCAGCAGGAGATCCGCTTCCCGCACTTCATCAAGAGTGGATTTGAACGACTCCACCAGGAAAGTGGGCAGCTTCCGGATAAAACCCACGGTGTCGGACAGAAGGAAGGGCAGGTTCTCGATCACCACCTTCCTCACGGTGGTATCCAGTGTGGCGAAAAGCTTGTCCTCTGCAAAGACACTGGATTTGCTGAGCAAATTCATCAGGGTGGACTTTCCCGCATTCGTATATCCCACCAGGGCCACCCTTACCAGTTTCCCCCTGTGCTTTCGCTGCACCGTCTTCTGCCTGTCGATCTTCTTCAGCTGCTCTTTCAGACGGGCGATCTTATCCCGGATGATGCGCCGGTCTGTCTCGATCTCCGTTTCTCCCGGACCCCTTAGTCCGATCCCGCCCCGCTGCCGTTCCAGGTGGGTCCACATCCGTGTAAGCCTGGGAAGGAGATACTGATACTGGGCCAGCTCCACCTGGGCCTTCGCATGGGCGGTTTTCGCCCTCCGGGCGAAGATATCCAGGATCAGGTTGGTCCTGTCCAGGATCCTGCAATCCAGTTCCCGTTCGATGTTGCGCAGTTGTGAAGGCGTGAGCTCATCATCGAAAATGACCAGGTCGATCTCCTCCTCCTCAACCAGTGCTTTCACCTCTGCCAGCTTTCCCGAACCGATAAAGGTTTTCGGATCGGGGGTGTCGAGCTTCTGGGTGAACACGGCGCCGGGCTCGCCCCCGGCCGTTTCGGTGAGGAATGCCAGTTCTTCCAGATATTCGGCAACCTCCTCCTCCGTCTGGTCCCGGTTGATGATCCCCACCAGCACTACCTTTTCCGGTTTGGGCCTGTGGTCGTATGTGGTACCTGTTCCCATCTTTCAGGCTGCAAAAATAACAAAAAAACCGGCGGGACAGAGCGTCCGGCCGGTGGTTCACAGTTCAGTCACAAATGCTTCAGATCACTGGATGTACTGACGGTTGGCATAGACCGCATTCCGGATGGCCGGTTTGATGGTCTCGGTACAGGTCATGACCATTTCCACATCGGACGGGAAGGGGACCTTCTGCTGCTGTGTCTTCTTCAGGGCTTCCTCTGTCAGCGCGGCCGGATCGCCGATCGCCCTTGCAGAAGAATGCTCGAACACATTGGATGCACCGAAAGGCTCCTTCTTGATCAGCCTTCTCTGCGGACGCAGAGCAAGGATCTCCACCTCGCCGCGGATCTCCACGGATTTATGCTGCTTTGTCTCGATGAGGGTGCAGGTGATATCCCTGAATTTCTGTATTTTGATATCGTTCCCGGCCGTGTCCTTCATCACGTTGCCGTTGGCATCCAGCACATATTCGAAACCGTCGGCTATCCGCTTGTTGAAGATCTCATCCGTATCCTCCGTATGGTCGGGTGAAACAGCCACCGACAGCAGTTCAACGATCACCTCGTAATCATAATCGATATCCTTGTCCACATGCTTGAAATGGTATTCCACCCACTCGCTGGACAGTCCCTGCGTGTCAAACGAGATCAGGTCCTCTTCCACCTGGACCGGCAACTGGATGGGACTCTGGTTGACCACCCCGACGATCACCCTGCTGATCCCTTTCATGCGCGCCTCATAGATCAGTTCATCAATATTTGGGTATTGTCCCCCGCTGTACTCCGAAGCCTTCATCAGCTGGAAGTAGGCATCCCGGTAATCGTTTTTCTGAAGCGCGTTCTCGAGGAGTCCTTTGCCGTTCTCATAAAAGAAATCTGCCGCTTTTCGCTTGGCTGCTATCATCTCCGCATCATAGTCCACATATTCGTAACTGTATGTTTTGCCTTCAACGGTGAGCGGGGTTACCGTGCGCACCTTGCGCTGGCGTTCTTTCATCACATTGTACCTGTTGAAGATCTCGTCATAGCTGTCCGGATTGTTCTCCATTTTCAGGAACCTGATCCTGTCCAGGTCCCTTTCATTGGCCAGCTGGTATGCCCTGTCCATTTCGGCTGCCCTTTTGGCGCTGGGCTTTTTGAGCAGTTTCTTCACTGTTTTGTCAATGACGGCATCATACTGTCCGCGCTGTAATTTTTTGGTGGTGGAACCGCATCCTGCCACCAGCAGAACGGCAATGAGCAATGGTAGTGTCCTTTTCATGCCCGGGTGATTTAGAGTTTAAGGCTGATTTATACGAAGCTAATTTATAAAAAAAAAAGCCGACCAATCGCCGGCTTTTTTTAACATGCATGAATATCTTTTACTGCAGCACAAAGTTGATGGGGAAGGTAAAGAGCACCTTCACCGGCTTCCCGCGCTGCTTCCCGGGGGTCCATTTGGGAGATGACATGACCACCCTGATGGCTTCTTTGTCCAGGGCCGGGTCAACGCTCCTGACCACCACCGCATCTACCACCTGACCGGTCCTGTTGACTGCAAACTGAACGATCACGCGTCCGCTGATCCCGTTCTCGGCAGCGATTTCCGGGTACCTCAGGTTCTGAGCAATGTACTTGCGGAACTCCGTGGCGGGATCGCCCCCGTTAAAGGTGGGCATATCCTCCACAATGTAGAAAACCTCTTCTTCTTCAATTTCTTCCTCATCATCGGAGATCACCGTGGTGAAATCGTATTCGGTGTCCTCGGTGGCTTCCATGTCGAAGTCGAATTCGTCATCAATCTCCACGTCATCGTCCACGATGTCCAGCACCTCGGCCACCTTGGGCTGTTCGGGTTTGGGCTCCGGCTTGGGCTCCTCCCTCCGGGTGATCTGCATCATCTCATCTTCGAACTGGATCTCCTGCACCATTTCTGAAGTATCCTCCTTATCGGGACCTTTCGTCCACTCAAAGGCAATCAGAATGATGGAAAGCGCCACAACAAGGCCGACCTCAAGAAATATTCCTTTTCTTCTTTCCAGATCAACCTTTTCTGATTTTTTCTGTTCCATGGGTGTGTTAGGATTTGGGCTTAAAAATACGGATTTACATTTTATATTTCAAACAGAAACTTCATAAAGATCATTCCTCCATCTAAATTACATCAAAAATTCTGCCAAACAAGCTTTTATTCTTCTGTATTTTTTGATATTTTTGCCACCCTGATCGGGGCATTAGCTCAGTTGGCTAGAGCGTTTGACTGGCAGTCAAGAGGTCATCGGTTCGATTCCGATATGCTCCACACAGCATATGAAGCAGTTACAGACTTAAGTGTTTGTAGCTGCTTTTTTATTTGCATACAATGTGCATATAAATCCTTTCAAAAGACGAGATTCTTTTATCCAGAACCCCGTTGTATTACATCTCATTCTCAAGCATAACGGCTAGATTGTATATATCACGGATTCTTCATATCTTCAATCTCTACAATTCAACCTCTGACTAATGACCATCAATTTCACGGAGAAAGCGAATTTCATCTGGAGCATAGCGGATTTACTAAGAGGCGATTATAAACCTCATGAATACGGAAGGGTAATACTACCTCTTACTGTTCTTCGTCGTCTGGATTGTGTCCTGACACCAACGAAAGAGCAAGTCCTTGCAAAGCTCCAGATTGTGCAAAGTATGAACCTGGAGAACATTGATCCCATTCTGAACCAGGTGTCTGGTTTCAAATTCCATAACCGTAGCAAATACGACTTTATTAAGCTAATCGCTGATCCGGAGAATATCGGTGCCAATCTTAGGCATTACATCAACGGCTTCAGTGAGAATGCCAGGGAGACCTTCGAACACTTCGATTTTGAAGGACAAATCGAGCGGCTGGAAAAAGCAGACCTGCTGTACCTGATCGTGAAACGGTTCCAGGAGATTGACCTGCATCCAGATGTAGTTACTAATAACGAGATGGGCTATCTGTTCGAGGAGTTGATCCGCAAGTTCTCTGAGATCTCCAACGAAACCGCTGGTGAACATTTTACACCCAGGGAAGTGATAAGGCTTATGGTGAATATACTGTTCCTCCAGGACAGTGATGTCCTGACCAAAGAGGGCATTGTAGAAACGATGTATGACTGCTGCGCCGGAACGGGCGGTATGTTATCCATTGCAGAGGAATACCTCCGTGAGCTGAATCCTCGGGCTCGCCTGGAGGTATTTGGTCAGGAGCTGAATCCGGAATCCTACTCCATATGCAAAAGCGATATGATGATCAAGGGGCAAAACGCTGACAACATAAAGCTCGGCAACAGCTTCTCCGATGACCAGCTCCATGGACCCTTTTCTTACATGCTCACCAATCCCCCATTCGGAGTGGAATGGAAAAAAGTACAGAAATCCATCAAAAAAGAGCATGAGGAACTTGGGTATGGCGGCAGATTCGGTGCGGGTCTTCCCAGGATCAGTGACGGTTCCCTCTTGTTTCTGCAACACCTGATCTCGAAAATGCGAACCACCAACGGTGGCTCCCGCATTGGAATTGTCTTTAACGGCTCACCCCTCTTTTCAGGTGGAGCCGGTTCAGGGGAGTCTGAGATCCGACGCTGGATAATAGAACATGATATGCTTGAAGCCATCATAGCCCTTCCTGACCAGCTATTTTACAACACTGGAATCTACACATACCTATGGTTTGTATCAAACCGGAAATCGCCTGAGCGTAAAGGCAAGGTACAGCTGATCAACGCTGTCAGTTTCTTTGAAAAGATGTCCAAGTCCCTGGGTAACAAACGGAACTATATATCAGAAAAGCATATGCAGGATATCACAAATATATATGGTGACTTCCAGGAAGGCGAATACTGTAAAATTTTCGACAACGAAGATTTTGGTTACTCCCGGATCACCGTTGAACGTCCTCTGAAAGATGAAAAGGGCGATATAATTAAAGACAACCTGTCTCTTATACACATCTCCGAGCCCACGAGACCGTAC
>OGCK01000089.1_pt1 | contig 16521 bp, 14 predicted proteins | sample 1570051 | NCBI WGS metagenome assembly OGCK01 (sample SAMN06266181, study PRJEB24510) | hot springs metagenome | isolation source: hot spring sediment | place: USA: Zodletone Spring, Oklahoma | collected 2013-12-03 | reverse complement strand
CCTGTGATCAGCAAGGTGGCAGCGATAGCGGCGGCCAGCGGACGTCGACGGGCGGCGGGGCGTGGTTGGGTGATCAGCGTGCTATCCATGGAAAGGTCCTGTCTGTCGGTAAGGGTCGGTTGTCACGGGCCGGATGAGGGCGACTCAGCCGCTCGCGCCGAAGATCGGCCTGTAGTGCCGGACCTCGATCGATTCGTAGACGCCGCCGTGCTGGAACGGGTCGGCTTCGGCCCATCGGCGCGCTTCGTCCATGTCCGCGAAGCTCGCGATGATGAGGCTGCCAGTCAGGCCGCTGCCGGGGCGCTCCGGATCGACGGCAGTGGACCCGCCGTCAGGACGCGTCCCTGATCCGCCAGCCGCTCGATGCGCTCGCGGTGGGCGTCGCGATGCGCGGCGCGCAACTCGGCGCTGTCGGGGACATCGTTGGCCAGGATCGTAAACCAGTGCATTGTAAGGCGTCTCCCTCGGTGGTGGTGTTCACGGCCGCTCGTCGTCTCTCGGGTGACCGGCGTCGGCCCCGGCGTCCACTGGACGCTCTGCATGCAGGCCCAGGTACAGCCCCTGGAGAATCATGAACACGAAGGTCATGCCCATCAAGCCGAACAGCTTGAAGTTGACCCAGACCGCCTCGGGAAACCGGTAGGCCACGAGTATGTTGGCCGCCCCGGAAACGATGAAAAAGGCTACCCACGCCCAGTTGACCCGGTGCCATATCGACCGCGGGACCTGGATGACGTGTTCCATCATTCGCTGGACCAGCGGTTTGCTCCCGACAAACGCGCTACCGAGAAACACCAGCGCGAACAACCAGTTGAGGATGGTCGGCTTCCACATGATGAACAAGGGGTTGTGCAGGATCAGCGTCATTCCGCCGAACAGCACGATCAGGGTCGCCGAGATCCAGTGCATCCGCTCGACCTTGCGCCATACCAGCCAGCCGGCGGCTATCTGGATCACCGAGGCGACCATTGCCACCGCCGTGGCGACGTAGATCCCCGCCAGGTGATAGGCAGCGAAGAACAACAGGATGGGGAAGAAGTCGAACAGGAATTTCATCGCGTGTCGTGTTCCGGTGGGTCCCGTGTTGGCCCGAGGGTATCCCGGTTGCCTGCAGTACACTAACATGGGGCCGCGAGCCGGGGGAGCGGCCATTTCGGCCCTTCCGCCGGGGGCCAACCCAGCCATCATCACCAAGGGGCCCGTGCCCATGAGTCGACTGCTCGAGATCCATCCGCAAACGCCCCAGCCCCGCCTGGTCAAGCAGGCCGCCCAGGCGATCGCCGCCGGGGGGATCCTGGTCGTGCCCACGGACTCGGGTTATGCACTTGCCTGCCGCCTGGAGGACAAGAACGCACTCGAACGGATCGCCCGGATTCGGCGCGACGAGGGGCCGCATCACATGACGCTCTCCGTGCGTGACCTGTCCGAGCTCGGCGTCTACGCCAAGGTGGACAACGTCCAGTTCCGGTTTCTCAAGACCCACATTCCCGGTCCCTACACCTTCATCCTGGCTGCCACACGCGAGGTACCGCGCCGCCTGCAGCACGAGAAGAAACGCTCGATCGGTCTGCGCGTGCCCGAGCACCCGGTGCTAAGGGCGATTCTCGACGCGCTGGATGCGCCGCTGTTGAGTGCCTCCCTGGTGATCCCCGATCTCGGAGAGCCCCTGGACGACCCGGCGCTGTTTCCGGCTGCGGTCAACAACCAGGTCGACCAGGTGGTTTCCGCGGGATTTATCGAGCAGCAGCCGGGGACGGTGATCGACCTGACCGGCGAGGGCGTCGAGATCCTCCGCGAAGGACTGGGCGGCATTCCTCCCGAACTGACCGACTGACCGGACGTGCTGGAACTCTCGCTGCTGCAGAAGATCGCGATCGGCATCCTGCCGATCCTGCTCGCCGTGACGGTCCACGAGGCCGCGCACGGCTATGTCGCCAACGCCTTCGGCGATCCGACCGCGCGGCGGGCCGGACGCCTGAGTCTCAACCCGATTCGCCACGTCGACTGGTTGGGCACGATCGTGGTGCCCTTGCTGATGTACCTGTTCACCCAGTTCGTGTTCGGCTGGGCGAAGCCCGTGCCCATAAACGCCGCGCGCCTGCGAAACCCGCGTCGCGACATGTTCCTGGTGGCGGCTGCCGGGCCGGGCGTGAACGTGCTGATGGCCGTCGGCTGGGCGCTGGTCACCGCGCTCGCCCTCAAGGGGCTCGACGGCGGCTGGACGCTCGCCGAGCCGCTGGCGCTGATGGGGCAGGTGGGCATCTTCATCAACCTGATACTCGCGGTGTTCAATCTGCTGCCGATCCTGCCGCTCGACGGCGGGCGCATGCTGGTTGCCGTGTTGCCGCCACGCTGGGGCGATCAGTTCTCGCGCCTCGAACCCTGGGGGCTGCCGATCGTCGTGGTGCTGCTGGTCAGTGGCGTGCTGGGCGGTATCCTGGTGCCGATCATGGGAACCCTGCTAAGCGGGTTCAATGCATTCGTCCATGTCTTCTGAGGCGCGCGCGCCTGCCGGGTTGCGTTGGGTCGACGCCACGCCACGGGTCTCCGGCGAGCCGATGGAACAGCTGCCGCTGGATCTCTACATCCCGGCCGATGCGCTCGCGATCTGGCTCGAGCAGTTCGAGGGGCCACTGGATCTCCTGCTCTACCTGATCCGCAAGCACAACATCGACATCCTCGAGATCCCGGTCGCACGGGTCACCGAGCAGTACCTCGAGTATCTCGCCCTGATGAAGTCGATGGCGATCGAGTTGGCCGCCGAGTACCTGCTGATGGCCGCCTGGCTCACCGAGATCAAGTCGCGAATGCTGTTGCCGCCCGAGCCGCGCGCGGAAGACGACGAGGAGCCGCTCGATCCGCGCGCTGAACTGGTCGCACGATTGCTGGAGTACGAGCGCACGACCCGTGCGGCGACCTACCTCGACCAGCGTCCCCGGCGCGAGCGTGACTGGTTCGGCCTGTCGATCGAACCGCCACACCGGCTGGCAGCACGGCCGGTGCCCGCGGATCTCGCCGGATTGATCGCGACAATGCAGGGCCTGTTGCGCGAGGGCAGCGTGCAGCGAGCCCACCATGTCCGGGCCGAACCGCTCTCGATCCGTCAGCGGATGACCGAGATACTCGATGCCCTGGCAGGGTGGCGGCGCTGCGAACTGGCCGATATCTTCCGTGCCGACGAGGGGCGCCTGGGCGTGGCGGTCACCACGGTGGCGATCCTCGAGCTGTCCCGGACCCGGGCGATCGACTGGTCGCAGGAGGTGCCCTTCGGGCCGGTGACGCTCTTTCGGCCGGCCGACGAACCGGTGGGGCGAACCGATTCCAGCGAGGCGCAGGATGAACGAACCGGTAGCGAGTGAGCCGCCCGAGGGCCTGGTCGAGCTGGTGGAGGCCCTGCTGTTGGCCTGCAACGAGCCCGTCTCGGTCGAGACTCTCGGCGTGATGATCGGCCAGGAAACCTCGGCGCCGCTGATCGAAGCCGCGCTCGAGCGCATTGCCTTGCGATGGGACTCGCACCGCTTCATCGAACTCGTCTCCCGGCGGGTCGACGGGCAGCGCGTCTGGCATCTGGTGGCCGGGGCGGCCGTCGCCCCCTACCTCAAGGCCGCCGATCCGGCGCGCGCACCCCGCCTGAGCCGAGCGGCGCTCGAGACCCTGGCCCTGATCGCCTGGCGTCAGCCGATCACCCGTGGCGAGATCGAGGCGGCCCGTGGTGTGGCGGTCAATCCACAGATCGTAAAGCTTCTGACCGAGCGTGGCTGGGTTCGGAGCCTCGGGGTCAGGGACAGCCCGGGGCGTCCGGAGATGCTCGGCACCACCCGACAGTTCCTGACCGACTTCGGCCTCGACTCGCTCGAGGAATTGCCGGATTTCGCGCGTTTCGCGGGTCAGGACGACATCGACGTGTGATCGCGACGCCAGGCACGGCTTGAGCCCGAATGCCGCAGGCCGTCTCGAACCTCCCAGGCCGCGAAAACATCCAGGCGCCGGTCAGGCCCCCGCGATGCCGTCCGGTTGGCTGTCGATCGGGTCTCAGGCACTATTTCCCTTCAGGACCACGACGAACGAGGGAAACTCTAGCCCATGCCACTACATGAACTCGCCGGCCACCTGCCCCCACGCGACTTTCTGGTCGACGTGCCGCGACTGATCAGCGCGTATTACCAGGTCGAGCCGCTCGCTGACGACCCGGCGCAGGGCATTACCTTCGGCACCTCCGGGCACCGCGGTTCGAGCCTGAACGCCTCCTTCAACGAGGCGCACATCGCCGCGGTCACCGCAGCGCTGGTCGAGTACCGCCAGCGCGAGGGCATCGACGGCCCGATCCTGGTCGGCTTCGACACGCATGCGCTCGCCTGGCCGGCATTCATGACCACCGTCGAGGTATTGGCGGCCGCCGGCGTGGCCTTCCGCTACCAGCGCGACGATGCGCCGACTCCGACCCCCGTGATCTCGCAGGCCATCATTGCCGCCAATTGCAACGGCGGGGCCCGCTGCGACGGCATCATCCTGACGCCTTCGCACAATCCGCCCGGTGACGGCGGCTTCAAGTACAACCCGCCGCACGGCGGGCCGGCGGATACCGATGCCACCGGCTGGATCGAGCGGCGTGCCAACGAACTGCTGGTCGACTGGCGCGGCATTCGGCGCCGTCCGTTCGACCGGGCGATCAAGAGCGATGTCGCCGAGGGCGTCGACTTCATTCGCCCCTACGTCGAGGCCCTTGACCGCGTGATCGACATGCAAGCGATTGCCCGGGCCGGGGTTTCGATCGGGGTCGACCCGATGGGCGGAGCGGGCTTGCCGTACTGGGAGCCGATTGCCGAGCACTACGGGCTGGACCTGACGATCGTCAACCAGCAGCTCGAGCCGGATTTCCGCTTCATCCCGCTCGACCACGACGGCAAGATCCGCATGGACTGTTCCTCGCCGTACGCGATGGCGGGGTTGCTGAAGATCAAGGACCGCTTCGACGTGGCCTTCGGTAACGACACCGACGCCGACCGTCACGGCATCGTTAGCCCCGAGGGCGGATTGATCAACCCCAACCACTTCCTGGCCGTGGCGATCGACCACCTCTTCGAGCACCGCAAGGAGTGGGGTGGCGCCCTCAAGATCGGCAAGACGGCCGTCTCCAGCTCGATGATCGACCGGGTCGCCCGCGGCCTGGGCCGAGAGGTGTTCGAAACCCCGGTGGGCATCAAGTGGTTCCAGCCGGGCCTGACGGAAGGATGGCTCGGCTTCGGCGGCGAGGAGTCGGCCGGTGCGACCTTCCTCGCGCGCAACGGCGAGGTCTGGAATACTGACAAGGACGGGCTGACCATGGGCCTGCTGGCCGCCGAGATCCTGGCGGTGACCGGCGAGGACGTCTGGGCGCGTTTCAATCGCCTGATCGACGCCCATGGCCAGCCGTTCTACGCCCGTCGCGATGCCGCGCTCAGCGACGAGCAGAAGGCGCGTTTCAAAGCGCTCGATCCCGAGTCGCTCGGCATCACCGAGCTCGCGGGCGAGTCGGTCACCGGCGTGCGCACCCGGGCCCCGGGCAACGACGCGCCGATCGGCGGGTTGAAGGTCGAGACCGCCAACGGCTGGTTCGCGGCGCGCCCGTCGGGCACCGAGCCGATCTACAAGATCTACGCCGAGAGCTTCCATGACGCCGCGCATCTCGAGCAGATCCTCGAGCAGGCCCAGCGCGTCGTCGGCGAAGCGCTGGGCGACTGAGCCGATCACCGAATCCGGGTCCGCCATGGACGCGGGCCGGGCAAGTCGCTATCATGCCTCGCGCATCGCGCCCGTAGCTCAGCTGGATAGAGTGTCGGCCTCCGAAGCCGAAGGTCACAGGTTCGAATCCTGTCGGGCGCACCAGACAGGTGGGCATCGAGATGCCCACAGAATAAAGCCCCCGCGCGGTTGTCGCCGGGGGCTTTTTTGCGCCTCGAGGATGGCCTTGATTCAGGCGTCGCCAGACGAGGCGATGATGTTGCGGTTCTCCTGCAGGCAGCCGCGCAGGTTTGTCAGCGGCATTGGCCGGGCGAACAGGTAGCCCTGGAGGATGTCGCAGCCCCAGCCGACCAGGATCTCGCGCTGGGCCTCGGTCTCGATCCCCTCGGCCACCACCTTGATGCCAAGATGGTGGGCCATCGAGATGATGCCCTGCACGATCGCCGAGTCGTCGGCACTCGCCTCGACGCCCTGCACGAAGCTGCGGTCGATCTTGATCTTGTCGATCGGCAGGTGCTTCAAATAGCTCAGGCTGGAAAAGCCGGTACCGAAATCGTCGATCGAGACGCTGACGGTACTGTCGCGCAGTCGGTGCAGGGTGTCGATGGCCGACTCGGTCTCGTTCATCAGGATGCCCTCGGTCAGTTCCAGTTCCAGTCGGTCGGCGGGCAGGCCGGTCAGCTCGAGCGTGCGATGGATCGTGTCGAGGAAGTTGGGTCGATGGAACTGCAGGGGCGAGAGGTTGATCGCGACCCGGCCGCCTTTCAGTCCCTGGTCGACCAGGCTCTTCATGTCCCGGCAGGCCCGTTCCAGTATCCACTCGCTCAGCGGGATGATCTGCCCGGTTTCCTCGGCCAGCGGAATGAAAGTAGCCGGCGAGACCCACCCGTGCGTCGGGTGGTGCCAGCGCAGCAAGGCCTCGAAGCCGTCGATGTGTCGATCCTTGCCGCGGACCAGCGGTTGATAGAACACCTGGAACGCTTCGTGGTCGAGCGCCTCCTGAAGGTCGTTGCGCAGTCCCACCCGACGCCGCACCTGGCGGTTGATCTCTTGGTTGAATATCTGGCAGGTGTTACGTCCCTGCTGCTTGGCGCGATACATCGCCATGTCGGCCTGCTGGATCAGGGACAGCGGGTTGACCATGCCGGGCTCGCTGATCGTAATGCCGATACTGGCGCTCAAATAGAGCTCGCGGCCATCGACGCGGTAGGCGTGGCGCAGGCTCGGCAATAGTCGTTCGGCGACTCGCAGCGCCTCTTCCTCGTCGGGGATGTCGGCGAGCAGCGCGACGAACTCGTCGCCGCCGAAGCGCGCCAGGGTGTCCTCGGCGCGCATCTGTGCGTCGAGTCGGCGGGCGACCTCGACCAGGATCTTGTCGCCGACCGCGTGACCGAGGCTGTCGTTGATCGGCTTGAATTCGTCGAGATCGATGAACAGCACCGCAACGCGGCCCTCACGCCGCCGAGAGAGATCGGTGGCGTGCCTCAGCCGATCCTCGAACAGGGCGCGATTTGCCAGGCCGGTGAGTCCGTCGTGCGTGGCGTTGAACGCCAGCTGCGCCTCGTAGGACTTGTGCTCCGAGACGTCATTCTGCAACCCGACGAAATGGCTGATCTCACCGGCTTCGTCCTCGACCGGGGCGACGTGCAACTCGTTCCAGAACTGGCTGCCATCCTTGCGGTAGTTGCGCAGCAGCACGCGCACCGATTCTCGCTTAGCCAGCGCTTCCCGGATTTCCCGGACCCCGTCCGGGTCGGTCTGCTCGCCTTGCAGGAAGCGGCAGTTGCGTCCGATCGCTTCCTCGGCGGCATAGCCAGTGATTCGGCTGAAAGCCGCGTTGGTATAGACGATCGGCAAGTCGGGTCGGCGCGCATCCGCGATCACCACGCCGTGGATGCTCGCTTCCACGCTGCGCTCTAGCGTCCGTAGGCGGCGTTCCTGTCGCTTTCGCAGTGTGATGTCCTTGCCGATGCCGTACACGGCCTCGATTCGGCCGTTGACGACCACCGGCAGGTAGGTGACGTCGAAGACGTGCCGGCTGCCATCGAGGTGGTTGACCGCCAGTTCGCTCGACTGGGTGCGGCCCCGAATGGTGCGGTCGATCGCGCGGCGCACCCGGTCGCTATCGCCCGCGTCGACCAGGTCGATCAGTGACAGCCCGTCCAGTTCGCCGGGCGGGCGATCGAACATCGCCTCGGTGGCGTGGTTGAACGCGCGCAAATGCCCGTGAGCATCGAGGGAGAACACCGCGTCGGGGTTGTAGGTGAACAGCGAGCGGTAGCGCTGCTCGTTCTCCTCGAGCGCGCCGCGGTCGCGGTGGCGTTCGATCGCGAGCGACACGAGGTCGGCGGCCCGGGCGACCTGGCGCCGATCGCTGGCCGAGGGCTCGCTTCGGGTCTCGCGATAGGTCGCGAAGGTGCCCAGTATTTCGCCCGCGGAGGTCAGCAGCGGATAGGACCAGCACGAGGCCAGACCGTGTTTCCAGGACACCTCGCGGAGGCTCGACCAATCGGGATCGGTAGCGATGTCCGTGGTGAAGACCGGTTCCTTGCGGCAGGCTGCCTTGCCGCAGGAGCCGATCTCGGCAAGAGGGATCACGGCGACTGCCGCCCGGTACTCGGCGGGGAGGCTCGGGGCCGCCGCGAGTTGCAGGTGGCTGCCGTCTTCGTCCACCAGCATCACCGAACAGTGCGCTCGCGGATCATGGGCCTCGAGCAACTCGCAGATCGAGTTCAGGGTGGCATCAAGTGAGTGGGAGTGCAGGATCATCTGCTGAATCGCCTGCTGCGATTCGAGCTCGCGCTGGGTCATCGACAGGCGGCGTGCGTGGGCCAGACGGCTGCGGACTGTCGCCAGGAGCAGGGCGATCAACTGGGTGATCGCCAGGCCGATCAAGGCGACCGCCGCGGGCAGGACGGCCGTGACCTGAGTCGGGCCTCCCGCCTCGAGGTAGCCTCTGGCCGCCAGGGTCAAGCCGAAGGGCAGGGCGATCTCGCGTTCGGCCAGCAGCGCCTGGTGAGCGGGGGGTTCGGCGAGGCCGCGGAGGTCGATGGCGCCGCCCCCGCCGAGCGAGAGCTGGACGGCGACCGGCCGAGGCTCGCTTGGCATGGCCTTGGCCAGGAGTTGATCGAAATCGATCACAGCGATGAGCTGTTGGCCCTTCTTCCCCGGGAAAGACATCGGGACGCTGACCAGGCTGGTGTATTCACCAGGGGAGGGGACGTCGGCGAGCAGCCGCAGCCGGGGGGCGTTGGCCGGGGCCCTCAGCCAGTCGTGCATGACGTCGTTCGCGAGGAGGTCCTCGATCAACCGCCTGGCTGCCGGATCCCGGCTGCGCTGCCAGATCAGGCTGCCGTCCTCTTCCCAGGTGGCCAGTGACTGCAGGCTTGGCATGTCGTCGAAGTAACGCCCGGATTCCTGCCTGCGGACGAATGCCGCCGTGGGCAACCGGGCGATCAGCCGCCAGCTGGTCGAGAATCGATCGAGCGTCTCGACCCGGTTGGTGAGCACCTGACGACTGATGATCTCCACGCGATCGAGCTCGGCGGTGGCCATGCCCTGCAGTTCGCGGTTGTGTTCGAGCGAGAACTGGTACCAGCCCACGGCACTGAGCAACGAGCCGAGCAGCGCGGCAAGCACGGCCAGACCACCGAGGTCGTCGAGCCGACTGCTCGCGAGTCGAGGCGCGAGCCACATCGCCCCGCCGAACAACAGGACGAACAGGATCGCGACCCAGGCGGCCGTGGAGTGAAATTGCAGCCAGGGGGCCTGGCCGGAAAACATTCCCAGGGCGGAGACGCCGCCCAAAAACAGCATCAGGGCGCCTACCCATTGCCACGGGCGCCGCGCCAACTTGGACCCGCTGGGCAGCATCAGGCACAGGGCGATCGCCACCAGTAGCAGGGAGGCCTCGATCGAAAGCGAGGCCTCGCCGCCAGGGGTCGCTGCGCTGCCCATGGCGACGCCGATATCCCCCGCGAAGTCGACACCCTGCGTCGCGACGCTGAACCCGACCAGCGACAGGATTGCCATGCCGGCGGTGTAATGCAGCGCACGCCAGCGCTGCAGGTGCCCACCCAGCCCCAGCCCAGCCAGCAGGGCGGCCAGAGCGCTTTCCCAGCTGAGTGGCAGACCCAGGGGCCCCGGATCGGTAATCAGTAATGGGGCGATCAGACCGACGCTACCGATGGTGATGCCGGCGGCGACCACCATCAGGAGGTAGGACTTGAGCACGATGGGTGTGTCGGTGATGATGGTTTTCATGGATGCCCGTAGGCGGCTCGCATGGTTGGCATGGCGTGTTGAGAGGCAAACCGGTCATCGACCGCAAGGCGGTCCGACCGGATAGGCCCGGCGCGGTCACGGGACGCGGGGCCGTCGACGAATGCTACCGAGCCCGATTCGGGCAGCTCTGCGCGAATCGATCGATCTTGGATCGGCCCGCGGAACTCGGTTGACCCCGTCGCGGGACGAAAATGTCGGACGCACTCGATCGGCAAAAAGTGTCCCTTGCTACCCATTCTGCCAGTTTCGGCCCGTCAGTCGGTTTTGCCAACTCGACCCTTGAGGGAACTCTGCAAGAATCGATGGTGCCTCCGGCGAGATCGACGAGTGATCGCCGAGGTCAGAGCCACCGCCGCGTTCGCTGTCGGTAGCGGTCGAACGCGTCCCCGAAGTGCCGGGCCAGAGCCGCCTCCTCGCCTCGTATTTGAAAGCGGTCGATGAACAGGACGAATAGCGCCAAGGCGATCAACCCCAGTGGCTGACCCCACCAGCATGCCATGCCTGTCAGCAGCAGCGCATCGCCGAGGTAGATCGGGTTGCGGCTCAGACGATAGATGCCGCCGGTGACCAGCTGGCTGGCGCGCTCCGGTCGAAAGGGGTCGATCGTCGTGCGCGCCCGCCACAACGCCCAGGCGGCGGCGAGCATCAACCCGCCGCCGGCGGCGAACAGGAGTCCGGCCACCCAGTCGAGAGGCGGCCAGTCGACCACCGTGGTCGGCCACCAGGCCGAGGCGGCGTAAGTCAGCCCGATGCTGATCAGTAGGGCGGCCGGGGGAGGTACGAGGCGAGTCAGCATGCGGGGCACGATCCGTGTTTCGGTCTTCGGTGCCGTCATTCTAGGGAAACTCTCTGCGAATGCCATGCCACTGAAGGCTGGGCGAATGGTCCGTGATCGAGGCGCGATGTCGCCAGGATGACCGGTGGTCACGTCAAGATATCGCAACGCGGAGCACGGACGACTTGCGTAGCCCCGTTCAAGGCACGCAGAACGGCAATGCATTCGTGCAGAGTTTCCCCACGGCAACCCCGGTTCGAATCGTTGGTGTTTCGGCGGACGGCCACGCGCTGGCGCGCCGCAAAATCGCCCGTCGTCGGCCCGCGGAGACACCATCGATTTGGGGCAGGGGTTTTGCGGGAAGGGGCAGGGGAATCGTGCTGAGTGTTCGTCCTCGCCTTGACGGCTGATTCTGGCTATCCGGAGGCCATCGCCTGAGCCACCACCTGGGCCATCCCCTGGGCGATCGCCTGGGCCATCGCCGGGATCATCTCTGGGCCATCGCCCGACATCCGGCTCACTTTGATGACCTAGACTGGCCCGGCGTAGCGATGTCACCGCGGTGGCGGTCGGCCTCGGTTTATTCGCGTGGATCGATGGCCTAAAGTCCTATCCTCATCGGCATGTTGCCGCATTCGTTCGATCCATCCCAGAGGGAGTGTCGTGATGTTGTCCAGACTCAAGAGCCGCTCGGTCCTGCTTACCGGCGGGGAGGCTGATGCCAAGCGGGAGGCCGTGCGAGCCTACTTCCATCGCACGATGGACACCTACGAGAAACTTTTCGATGTACTCACAGACGACCGGGCCTTCTACCAACGCCCGGAACCGCTGCGCCACCCGTTGATCTTCTACTTCGGTCACACGGCGACTTTCTATATCAACAAGCTGGTGACCGCGAAGGCAACCACGCGCGTCGACCCGCAACTCGAGGGCATGTTTGCGATCGGCGTCGACGAGATGTCCTGGGACGATCTCAACGACGACCACTACGACTGGCCGACCGTCGAGCGGGTGCGCGAGTACCGCCGCAAGGTGCGCGAGCGCGTCGATCAACTGATCAGCGAACTCGACTGGACCCCGCCGGTGCGCTGGGACGACCACCCGACCTGGTCGATCTTCATGGGGATCGAGCACGAGCGCATCCACCTGGAGACATCCTCGGTGCTGATCCGCCAGCTTGATCTCGAATGGGTGCAGCCGCACGACGCCTGGCCTGTCTGTGATGCGGCAGCAGGTGCGCCGGCTGAGGCGCCCGTCAACGAGCTGCTCGATGTGACCGGCGGCACGGTGGTGCAGGGCAAGTCGCATGATGCGCCCCTCTACGGCTGGGACAATGAATACGGCCATCTCGAGACCCGGGTCGACACCTTCCGCGCCGCCCGCATGCAGGTGTCCAACGCCGAGTTCCTCGCCTTCGTCGAGGCCGGCGGTTACGAGACCCCCGAGTGGTGGACGGACGAGGGCCGCCGCTGGCTCGACTTCCGCGGTGCGACCCACCCGATCTTCTGGGTGCCGCGCGGGGACTCCCAAGGCGACTCTTGGGGGTATCGGACCATGACCCGGGAAATCGAGATGCCCTGGGACTGGCCGGTGGACGTCAACTACCTCGAGGCCAAGGCCTTCTGCAACTGGCTTTCCGAGACGGAGGGCAAGTCGATTCGACTGCCCACCGAACCGGAATACGAGCGCCTGCGCCAAGTGGCCGGCGTGCCGGACGAGCCGGAGTGGGGCGAACGGGCGCCGGGCAACATCAATCTCGAGTACTGGGCCTCGGCCTGCCCGGTGGACCGCTTCGCCCAGGGCGACTTTTTCGATGTGATCGGCAACGTCTGGCAGTGGACCGAAACGCCCATCGACGCCTTCGAGGGCTTCGAGCCGCACCCGATCTACGACGATTTCTCGGTGCCGACCTTCGACAACCAGCACAACCTGATCAAGGGCGGCTCGTGGATCTCGACCGGCAACGAGGCCACGCGTGACGCCCGTTACGCCTTCCGTCGGCACTTCTTCCAGCACGCCGGTTTCCGCTACGTCGAGGGCGAGCCGGTACGCCCGCCGGCCTCGAAGGACGAGAGCTACTACGAGACCGACGCGCAGCTGGCGCAGTACTGCGACTTCCACTACGGCCGCTCGTACTTCGGCGTGGCCAACTTCCCGCGGGCACTGGCCGAGTACGCCCTGCGCCAGATGGAAGGGCGCAACCACGGCGCGGCACTCGACATCGGCTGCGCCACCGGGCGGGCGACCTTCGAGCTCGCGCCGCACTTCGAGGCGGTCACCGGGCTCGACTTCTCGGCGCGCTTCATCCAGATCGCCCAGGCGATGCTCGACGACGGCCAGATCGCCTACGCGCTGCCCACCGAGGGCGAGCTGACCGAAGACCGTGCCGCCTCGCTGGCCTCACTCGGACTGGATGCGCGCGACAACATCGACTTCTGGCAGCAGGATGCCTGCAATATGAAGCCGCACTTCACCGGCTACGACCTGGTGCTGGCCGGCAACCTGATCGACCGGCTCTACGACCCGGGCAAATTCCTCGACGACATCGCCGGGCGCATCAACACCGGTGGCCTGCTTGTGATCGCCTCGCCCTATACCTGGCTTGAGGAGGCCACGCCGCGCGAGCGCTGGCTGGGTGGCTACGTCGAGGACGGTCGGCCGGTCTCCACGCTCGACACGTTGATCAAGCGCCTCGAGCCCAACTTCGAGCTCGTGGGCGAGCCGGCGGACATCCCGTTCGTCATCCGTGACACGGCACGGCGTTACCAGCACACGGTCAGCCAGGTGACGGTCTGGGCGCGGAAGGCATGAGCCAAGACGTGAGCGAGGAAGGCATGAGCCAGACCGATTTCACTCGGCTGGCCCAGTACCCGGGCTCGGGCTGCGAGAAGTACGACCGGCGCGGCGAGATCTTCGGCCGCGAGGACGTCATCCCGCTGTGGGTGGCAGACATGGACTTCCCGGCACCCGACTTCGTCACCGAGGCGCTGGCCGAGCGGCTGGCCGACGGTGCCTTCGGCTACGCCAAGCCCGATGCCGGTCATTTCGAGGCGATCGCCGGCTGGCTCGCTGGCCAGCACGACTGGCGGGTCGCTCCAGAGACGATCGTGCCGGTGCCCGGCGTGGTCCCGGCCATGGCGATGGCCATCCGGGCCTTCACTAGCCGCAGGGCGCGGGTGATCATCCAGCCGCCGGTGTACTTCCCGTTCTTTCAGGTGGTGCGCGACCAGGGGCGCACATTGGTCGAGAACCCTCTGCTCGAGCAGGAGTCGAGCGATGGTGGCCGGCGCTACGTGATGGATTTCGAGGCGTTGGAGGCCCAGGCCTCCGAGGCCGAGATGCTGCTGCTCTGCAATCCGCACAATCCGGGTGGGCGGGCCTGGAACGCGGACGAGCTGGGGCGGGTCGCGGCGATCTGCGCGCGTCACGACGTGATGGTGATCAGCGACGAGATCCACATGGATCTCACCTACCCGGGCATCCGGCACACACCGTTCGCCGAGGTGGCCAACGCGTCCGGTTGTCGCTGGTTCACCGTCACCGCCCCGGGCAAGACCTTCAATACCGCTGGCATCGGCGGCGGCTACGCGGTCATCCCCGATGCCGGCATCCGCGAGCGCTTCGATCGCGAACGCCGCGGCATGCATCTGGGCGAGGGGTCGGTATTCGGCCTGACCGCATTGAAGGCGGCCTACCGCCACGGCTCGGCATGGCCCGGCGAATTGATGGCGCATATTGCTGCCAACCGCGACCGGGTGATCGAGGCGATCGCTGACCTGCCGATCGAGGCGATGGTCCCCGAGGCGACCTATCTTTTGTGGCTCGATTGCCGCGGCATGGGGTTGTCCGATGCCGCGACAGACCCCGAGGACCGTGCGTTACAACGGTTCTTTGTCGAAAAGGCGGGCTTGGGGCTTAGCCAAGGCATCATCTTCGGCGAGCCCGGCCGCGGGTACATGCGCATCAATCTGGCCACGCCGACCGGGGTGATCGACCGGGCCATGGCCCAGCTGCGCGCGGCCTGGCAAGCCCACTAATCACGCAGGCGAGCGTCGAGGTGGTCGACGGCCTCGGCCCAGTCGGCGTCCTCGGCCAACGATTCGCGCAGGAAACGACGCTGGTTCTCGTTCCAGAACGGCGCGTCGCTCAATGCCACCTCGCTCGGCAGGGGCGAGTGACGATCGATGAACGCCTCGATCTCGTCCTCGCCCGCCTTCAGGCCGAGCTGTTCGAACAGTTCACTCAAGGGGTGAAACGGTGGCTGCATGCGATTTCCTCCGCCGGGTGGGTGCCGGCCTCCACTGTGGATTTTGCAACGTATCGTTGGGAGTCTAGCGATTTTTTCCGCGGCTGAAAGCCACGAGTGGGACGGTTGAAAGCCAGGCGCGGCTTGGGCAACCGTCATGAGCCGATCAAGAGCACGAAGGCGTGGAACGAGTCGGCAATTGCGCACGCAGGTGGGTGGGGCATGTCTATACTCTCTGCCTTTTCCCCGGAGAAGATCATCCATGTGGCCCGAGTATCTCCTGTTTCTCCTGAAGACCGTGACGCTGGCGGTTGCCATTATCGTGGTGCTGGTCGCGGTGATCGCCGTGGTGGCGCAGGCTCGTAACGCGCAGGGCAGCGACAGTCGCCTCAAGCCCCTGAAGATCCGGCGACTGAACGACGAGATCGAGTCGCGCGTCAAACGGCTGCGCGAGGCGCTTGAAACGCCCGAGAGTGGTTGGAAGGTCAAATGGGCCGACCTGCGTCGCCGGTTGTCGGTGGGCCGGAAGTCCGAGGACACGGCGAGCGGCGAGAACGAAGAAACACGGGCGAAAGGACAGGAGCGGGAGGGCGACTCCACGACGTCGCCGCGCACCTTCGTGATTCGCTTTAGCGGCGATATCCGCGCCTCGGCGGTCGAGGCCCTGCGTGAGGAAGTTACTGCGGTGTTGCAGGCGGCCGAGCCCGAGCGAGACTGCGTGCTTCTGGTGCTCGACAGCCCCGGCGGCGTCGTGCCCGGCTATGGACTGGCCGCCGCGCAGCTTGCTCGACTGCGGGACGCAAAGATCGAGCTCGTCGCGATCGTCGACCGGGTCGCGGCCAGCGGCGGGTACATGATGGCGGCGGTCGCGAACCGCATCGTGGCCGCACCGTTCGCTATCGTCGGCTCGATTGGCGTGGTGGCCCAACTGCCCAACATCCACCGACTACTCAAGCGCAACGACATCGATGTCGAGCTGCACACCGCCGGGCAGTACAAGCGCACCCTGACGCTGCTGGGCGAGAACACCGAGGCCGGGCGCGAGAAGTTTCGGGAGGAGCTGGAGCAGACGCATCAGTTGTTCAAGCAGTTCCTGAACCGCTATCGCCCGCAGCTTGATCTGGACAAGCTGGCCACCGGCGAGCACTGGTACGGCGAGGACGCGCTCGAGCTCGGGCTGATCGATGCGATCGGCACCAGCGACGACCTGATCCTCGAGGCGGTCGACTCGGGCGATGCCTTCGAGATCACCCAGCCGATCAAGAAGCGTGGCCTGCTCGCGAAACTGAATGCCTCGGCCCAGCAGGCGATGAGCGAGTGGCGTCATCCCGTCTGAGACCTGTGCCGTTGCCTGCGTGGCGCGGCCGACCCGGTCGGCCCCCGCTGGCGTGCAGCGCACAACGTGACAGCCATGGGATCGAGCAGGCGCGGGCCTGCTCCGAGCCCCGGCCTCCTCGCCACTCGGCGGAGTGGACCTTAGCCGGGGCGGCGTTCC
>OGCK01000087.1_pt1 | contig 16592 bp, 15 predicted proteins | sample 1570051 | NCBI WGS metagenome assembly OGCK01 (sample SAMN06266181, study PRJEB24510) | hot springs metagenome | isolation source: hot spring sediment | place: USA: Zodletone Spring, Oklahoma | collected 2013-12-03 | reverse complement strand
AGCGTCAGATGTGTATAAGAGACAGCACGTCACACGGATAAAATCTTCCCTCACATCCAAGCTCCTCTGCTACTGGTGCCAGCTTCTGCTCAAATCTCTCATTAAGGAAGGTGATTGCCATCTGGGCACCCTGATCCTGGCACGCTTTGGCGATACCGTACGCGATCGACTTCTTGTTTGCGATGCCAAGAACGACACCTTTTTTGCCTTTCATTATCATACAAAATCTCCGGATTAAAAAATTGTCGTATTTTATCATATTTGGAGTAAAATGCCGGATAAATAGTATGATGAAAGTTGTAAAGAGATGAAAAAGCTATTGATAATCAACACCGGCGGCACCTTTAATAAGAAGTATGATCCTATCAAGGGAACACTGGAGGTAGTCCAGGACAATACAATCGTGGATGAGATATTGAAAAAATGGCTGTGTGAGTTCGAGGTACTCAGTATCATCGGAAAAGACAGTCTTGATATGACTACCCAGGACAGGATGGAGCTGTTGGCTACGATCAATATGAGCAACTATGATGACTTTATCGTCATACACGGTACGGATACGATGGATATCACCGCCGAGTACCTTGCGGATGCAGAGACAGAAAAGCGTATCGTCCTTACAGGTGCGATGGTCCCTTACTCGATAGACCCTACCGAAGCGACGGCAAACCTCGCCTCAGCGATCGGATACCTGCAGAGAGAGGACAATGAGGGTGTCTATATTGCAATGAACGGGGTTTTTGGAAGTTATACCAAGGTGAAAAAAGAGAGAGTAAAGGGGAAATTTATCTTTCGTTCTTGATGCTAAGCGCTAAACGCTTAACACTTTCACTTATGATTATCGAGTGTAGGCGGTAGAGCGTTGCCGCTTGCCTGCATACCGAGCGCTTCGGGATACTTTCTGTAGTGTTCTCTCACTCTATTTGCGAGTTTTTGTTTGACCTCTACAGTTACGGGGGATAGGAATGCATCAGGAAGTACATCGATGATCGCCTGAAGCAGTTCATCCTGCGGTTTTGGCATTTTGCCTACCCAGCTTTGAAGCAGCGCTCTGTCCACATGTGAGGGGATCGATCCCATAATACCGATATCATTCTGATCATGGATCAACAGTCCCGCAGTCGTACCGCGGTCCAGTGTGAGCACCTGGAAGAGATAGAGCGTATGATAGCGAAGCTGCTGCGCTTTCTCTTCCGCATCATATGTTCTGTAGTAGCCCAACGCCTGAAGCACAATACCGATATAGGTATCGATCACACGCTCACCAAATCTTTTCGCAAATGCCAGATCCTGGTCAAAGTGGCCGCTGTTGAAATTTTCAAGATAAAAGTGGCTCACCCCTCTTGTTCTGCCAAGCACAGGGATATCGAAATAACGATCCCCCTGCGATGTACCCTCCTCATAATAGTCACCTGAAACTTCCTCCAGCATCCTGTCAAACTCTCTTTGTGCAACACGGTCCACCATCGAAGGGTTGAGATCGGCCATGATACGCCAATATCCTTTCCCCTCCTTCATCTGTGTCTATGAGATATGCATGTGCATCGAAGGGGCATGGGGATTTTGCGGGTGGATGATCGTAGAGATCGCTGTAGCAGAACCCAGCTTTTTTGTCTCATCATCATCGTAATGTACCTGGGAGATATTGACCGAACCCCGGTTAAATACCAGCTCGTCCCTTGTCTCGTAACGCACACCGCCTCCGTGTCTGCCTTCATCTCTCAACCACCCTGCAGCTTCACAACCGATATCCCGTCCGAATGCATGACTAAGGTCATCCAGCTTTTTTACAAAATAGCTTTGGATATCCTCAACAAGCTGTTTGGCTAATTTTGCTTCAATAGAGTGTGCAGGGTTCACCATCCGTTTCCTTTTTTATTCAATCTGTTCGGGAGTATAACACATACTATGTTATACTTGAGAAATTCAATAGATGAAAAAAACATTAGGAGTTGACACATGAAGCAGTACGTACTCTTTGCCATCCTGTCCGGATGTCTTCTGACAGGATGTGGTGCAACAAAAGATCCAGTGCCGCAACAGCCGCTCTATAAGGTCGCCGAGTCTAAAAAAACCCAAATTTTCCAAACGACGATAGGCAAACTGGCACTCAGCACCAGAGAGGATCCAAGATACCAGAGAATCACACTGGAAACGGCAGAAAACAAAACATGGTTCAAAGCATGGACCTACAAGCTTTGGAACAGGGAGATCACCAAAAGAGAGTTCATTGCAGAAGGACTCAAGCAATATCCCGAACGTCGATATGAATTTGAATTTATCGCTGAGGGTCTAAATCTTCAGCAGTAGCCTCATCCGCATAGGCAATAGGGTCTTTGACCCCTGCCTGTGCAAATCCCCGCAACCTTAACCTGCAGCTGTCACATACCCCGCATGCCACATCTTCGTTTTGGTAGCAGCTCCATGTATATTCTAACGGAACATTGCGTTTAAGTGCCTCTGCAACGATCTGGGCCTTGCTCATTGCCACCAGTGGCATTCTGATCTGAAGGTTGGTTTCATCTTTTGTACCCAAATTGATCGCGCGTTCCATCTGCCTGATATAGCTTTCACGGCAATCGGGATATCCCGAACTGTCCTCTTCGACCACGCCGATAAAGAGAGCCTCGGCAGCATGTTTTTCCGCAACCGCTGCAGCAATGGAGAGAAAAATACCGTTTCTGAACGGGACATAGGTCACAGGCACCCCCTCTTCCAGCCCTCCTGTGGGTACCTCTATACGCTTATCAGTGAGCGCTGAAGCACCGATCTGTTCAAAAAAATCCAGATCAAGCTCGTAAGACTCCACTGCTTCCAGAATCTCTGCGATCTTCCGGAAAGACTCCAGTTCCTTTTTCTGGGTACGTTGTCCGTAGTTAAAGTGCAATGCGATGATCTCATACCCTTCATCTTTGGCGATCTTTGCACTGAGTGCACTGTCCATACCGCCGGAGATAATACATACTGCTATAGGGGTCATCCTCATATCTTTCCTTCTCGCTAAACATACGAGTATTTTACCAATATTTGGGTAAACTTCGGGCATGATAGAACTAGACAATCAAACAGAACTGAATGTGGATACAGAGGCACTGGAGAAGATCGCTGCACTGCTTACCGATACTCCCGTAGAACTCATCATTACAGACAATGAGACGATCCGGGAACTCAATGCCCGCTACAGAGAAAAAGACAAACCGACAGATGTCCTGAGTTTTCCTCTGGAGCAGGCGATACCGGGTATGCCTTTGGGGTCGATCGTGATCTCTAAACCTTATGTCAGAGAGAAGGCGGAGGAATTCGGGCATGCACCGGATGATGAGCTTGCACTGCTCTTCATCCACGGTTTACTTCACCTCCTGGGCTATGACCATGAGGTCGATAATGGTGAGATGCGTGCAAAAGAACAGGAGCTCATCGAGCAGTTTCATCTGCCGAAAAGTTTGATCGTAAGAACGACAGAATAAAGGACAGGTACCGTGGAATTTTTGATATTTATTATCGCTATGGGTGCACTGATATGGGGTGCTGACAAGATCGTGGAACAGAGCGAAAAGATCGCGATCCGCCTCAATATCTCTGAGTTTGTGGTCGGGGCAACACTGGTTGCCTTGGGGACAAGCCTTCCCGAGATGGCAGCCAGTATGGCAGCCAGTGCCAACCACCATCCCGAAATTGCCATCTCCAATGTCATCGGTAGCAATATCATCAATATCACCCTTGTTCTGGCGATCATCTTCCTGATCGTCAAAGAATTCAATCCTGACCGTGACTTCTTTGCCAAAGACAGCATCTGGGCCCTGCTGCCCATCATGATCTTTCTGCTTATGTCCGTGGACGGTGTCATCTCACGTTTTGATGCGGCACTGCTTCTGCTCCTCATGGTCTCTTATGTGATGTTTCTCCTCCAGGATGCCAAAGGCATCGGGAGCGAAGAGGTGGATGAACTGGCAAGGGAAGAGTTCAGATGGCTCTCTACAATCGCATGGCTGGCAGCAGGCTTTATACTTGTTGTCACAGGCGCGCACTTTGCCGTAGACAGCGCTTCGAGTATCGCAGAAGGGTTTGGCGTGAGCGAATGGGTGATCGGTATCGTGATGATCTCGTTTGGTACTTCTCTCCCAGAACTCGTCGTCTCTGTCTCTGCAGCAATGAAAAACAAAGTGGAGATGGCGATCGGTAACATTATCGGATCCAATCTTGCCAATACAAGCGTAGTACTCGGTGCAGCAGCAATGGTACGGCCTATGGATTTCGCGATGGGCAACTATGTCTTTGATATCTCGACGATGGTGGTGGCCACACTGATGCTAGTCTTTATCGCAGCCAACAGGCTCTACAGTAAACCTGCGGGCATCAGCCTCGTGATCGTTCTGGGACTCTTTCTAAACAACACGCTCCAAAGCATCGCCTGATGCTTCTGCTTCTTTCGGCCTTTGAAAAGCCGGAAATAGATCAATATTCTCTTTGTTAATTGTTTGTTAAATATTTGTTAAATATTGTCTGGTATCATAACTATAGAGTTTGAGGTTGAGGCTATTTCCTCCCCCTTTTTCCCCCTTTTTATAGCCTTGGCTCAAACTCAAAAATACTGCGACTTTTCATTCTGCCAATCAAAAACAAACTTTTAAACCAGATAACAAACCATAAGATCAATGTGATAGAATTTATTTCTTCGGATAAACTTACGGAATTGTTTTAATCATCATTGGCAGCGATATGTGCCGTAGAGAAAAGTGGATCTCTTTTCCCTCGAGTCAAGGGGAATTGGGAGACTTATCCATAATGCAATTTGACTTAGCTGTTTGTAAAAGAAGGTAAGATAAGCTCACTGACGCTGTTGCTCGCGAGTTCATTTTCGATCACAATCCTGTTGATGCCAAGCTCCCTGATCGCTTCTTTCCCTGCACTGGTATGGATTTTGACGATGATCTTATGTGTATCCACATACCGCTTCAGTATCTCGCAGACATTGTAAAGCTTTTTGGGATTGTCAATGGCGACAATGATATTTTTGGCATGGGCGATGTTGATGCTTTTGAGTATCTCTTTGCTTGTTGCATTTCCAAACACGATCGGTTCCTTATCTTTTATGGCACGCTGATAGGTCTCGATATTGTTATCTACCGCAACATAGATCTGACCGTTATCCCGCAAGGACTTAGCGATATTCCGTCCAAACTCCCCAAAACCCAAAATCACGGTATGGTCTTTGACACTCATAGACTCCACAGAAAACTCTCCCTCCTGATCTTTTTGCAAGATAAAATCGGTGATCCATGAGAGATTTTTCAAAATGATCGGCGTAAGAATCATCGACAACACGATCGTCGCTATCATCACCTGTCCGTACGGCGGTCCTACAAGTCCGTTGGAGCGTGCCAGCTCCAGAAGCGCCAGAGAGAACTCCCCTACCTGTACCAGGCTCAATGCTGTTTTGATACTCACCCTTTTGCTTTCACTGAAAGAGGTCACTGCAAAGACGATGAGAAACTTCAGTATCATAATTGCTGCCAAGAGCATCAGTGCGATATGAATGTATTGGAAAATGATATCAAACCGTATCTGCATTCCCACAGTGATAAAAAAGACCCCGAGCAGCAAATCTCTAAAGGGGATCAGGTCAGCTTCAGCCTGATGCTTGTATTTGGTCTCGGCGATCAGTGTTCCGGCGATAAATGCGCCAAGTGAATAGGAAAATCCTAAAGCATGCGCAAAATAGGAGGCGCCTATCGCAAGAAAAAGTATCGTTCCCACAAAAAGCTCATCGGAGTTTGTCTTAATGATCTGATCAAAAAAGGGTTCAAGAAGATATTTCCCGATCAGCCACAACAACGTGAGCAAGATAACAGCACTGAGGAGCATACGGATCATAAGAGAGCTGATATCGCTGCCGTTACTGCTCAAAAAGCTGATCACAAGAAGGATCGGGATCACCGCAATATCCTGCATGATCAATATCCCCAGACTTCTCTGTCCATACCGTTTATTGATCTCGCCTGTTTCGTTGAAGGTTTTCAAAACAATGGCAGTAGAAGAGAGCGCGATGGCAAGAGAGAGAATAAAAGCGACCTGCTGCTCGATCCCGAACATATAATACGCCAACAGATAGACCGTCAATGCGGTCAGGACTATCTGCAGGCTTCCGGTGAGAAATACTTCGTTTTTCATCTTTTTGAGATGACTGATCGAGAACTCCAACCCGATCGTAAACATCAAAAAAACCACCCCAAACTCTGCAACCTCCTGCAGACCGTGATTGTTTACTGCACTGTGGATACCGAAGACATAGGCAATCACTGTACCGGTGATGATATAACCTATGATTGTAGGCAGCTGAAATTTCTTTAGAATGATATTTAATACCAGGGAGGTAAACAATGCAAAGACGATAAACGTAAGCATACCCGCACTTCCTTTTCTCAGATAAAATAACACTATCAAAAGGCTTGAAAGCGGCAAAAGCCCTGTTTCTTCTATAGTGTAAGCGTATCATACTGAGATTGGTTTGACTTTCTTTATCTGTAGCCAAGGTAAAGGTGGATGAAGTGATATGCGTTCCCAGTCAGGAGACCGGGAAGAAGGTGAGATATATTCCCGGTACTACTTCGCGACCATGATATCGCTTGATTTGATGATCGCGACTGCTTTCTGTCCAGACTCAAGCCCCAGCTCTTCTGCTGCTTCGTTGGTGATGATAGATACGATCTGTTCTCCGCCCTCTGTGACAAGAGTGATCTCCGTACTGACCATACCCTTCACTACGTTTTCAATCGTACCTTCCAGCTGATTGCGGGCACTGATGCCGTCGATATGCGCAGTGGAGAGCATCACATGTGTCGCCTTGAAAAGAGCCGTTACCGTATCTCCCTCTTTCAGAGACATCTCTTTTGCGCTCTCAGAAGTGATCACTGAGCTCAGCTTTGCCCCTTTTGATGTCAAAAGTGCGAGTCTCTCATTTACCATACCTGTGGTCATGGATGCCACGGTTGCCTTGATCTGATTTCTTGCACTGATTTTCATTTGTTCCCCTTATTTGTAAAATAAAAGTTTATTATGCACTGCAGACTATAAAAAAAGGCTTAATCGCATCCTTTCCATTCCACGTGAAAACAGTATAGCTATACTGTTCTTTGAATAGATCAGCGGTTAAAACTCTATCCTTTCTATCCCTGTCGGCTGGCCGCTCTCTACGTTTTTATGTACATTTTCCACCGGTTTGACATGGGCATCCCTCCCATAGATATAGCTCTGTTCCTCCACGATCACCTTGTAGGCCTTGTTCATTTCCAGTGCCCTCTTCGCGGAGGGGTAGAGAAGCGTGGAGATATCCTCTCTGATCTTTACTGCCTCTTCCTCCTTCAGCCTCCCTCTCTCATCAAAGAACCTCTTCATGACCTCATCGTTTGCCCTGAATTCATCTCCTGCATGGTTAAGCTCAAGATAGCGCCGGTACTCTCCCCTGCCATCCCGGGTTAGCGGTTCTGGGATCCCCTTCAGTCCGTTGGGATCCTGGCTCCAATGGTACCACCCGTTCTTCTCCAGCTTTCTCGGGAAGACAAAGGTGCTGTCAACGATCGCACCGATACCGCTGTGGCATCCGATACAGTACTGTGTCTCTTCATAGTTCTGGGGCCTGAGGCTTCCTGTTTCATCTTCGATAAATCCCTGGTAGACCCAACCCAGACCGGTTCCCAGCCCCTCTTCGCTGTTTCCTATGATCTTCCTGAGTCTCTCAGGGAACTGATCCTTCTCTTTGATCTCGGAAGCTGCGGAATTTTGCATCTGGGCATAACTGTTCCAGTGTGTTTTTTTGCCGTAGCGGAGCTCCTTCATTCTGGGCGCCATCTTGATGGTACTATCCGTTTCATCGATATCGATATACCTTACACTATGAAGGAACTCCGTCCCATTGGGGTAGAGTCCCGGAGCGATCAGAGACGCATTACTTTGCAGCAGCGCATTGGCCCTGCCGACATACTGCATAGAAAAATCCTTGATCCTGTTGGTCGCGGGATCATAGGTCGGCTTGATCCAGTTGAACTTCACGACATTTGCCCTGCCGAGTGTGCCGTTCTGATCCAGGTCAACCTCCAATGAGACCTCATCCGCTTCATCGATCATGATATCTTTTTCCTTGATCAGAGACTCCACGATCGCCAGGTTCACCTTGTAGACCGTCAGGTTCTCCTCGCCGTTACGGTCCTGCCTGAACTCCTCCGGAAGCCGTATCAGAACATCGTCCGTACTGCCGTTGGTCGGCCAGAATGTTCCCAGGAACGGAGAGTAGGCAAAGGCCCTCCACCCCGTATAATTTCCGCGGGGGTCCCTGTCAAATCCCTCCTCATCAAAAGAGAAATGGCAGTCCGGCGTATATCCGTCCCACTTGCCGTTTTCATTGACATCCCATGCTTTGGGCAGAGCCTTGAGCTTTTCAGCCAGAAGAAGATGCCCCTCTTTATCCCTATAGTTGTCTTCCCTGACGTACTCCAGTATCCGGCTGTCCGGGATCTCTGCTACAGCTTGGGTACGGTCCTTGAAGAGGTTGGTAAAACGGTTGGTCCTGGTATATTCGCTGAAATCATAGCTCTCCTGAAGATCCGCATCGTTGATATAGTTTGGCGCTTTGGAGTTGATATGGCAGGCAAAACAGGGGTTGTGCACCCCGCCCTTACTGTCCTCTGTCTTGGTATAGCACTGGCTGGTCACATAGGCTGCCTTGTTATTGAGCGAATGCATTGCACTGAAATCTATCGCATAAGGAACGATGGTCTTTGCGTTCATTTGATCACTGCTATATCCAGAAACAACAAGTAGACCCAAAAAGAATCCTGCTCCAGAAAACTTCATCCCATACATCCTCATAGCCCTTTCAGAGAAAGACAAAACCTTTCATTTGATCAGTTACTTTAGTTCCTTCAACCCTACGGCCACTCTGGCACTTGACTGACCATCATTTGGAGGCAGCGCATTAAGTGACTAATGAAAACGGTCATATTTCCGTATCTGTTGACACTATTGTACCAGAAAGGTCAGAGTCTCTTTACTGAAAGAGGGATAAGACAAAAACACTATTTTACTTCAAACTCCAACGGGTATTTGAAGATCGGCAAATATTCTGAGTCGTAGTTGTCACCCTCCTCGTCTATCAGCGTCTCTGTTTTCCCCACATGCCAAAGAATCGTCTCTTCGGTATGGTATGGCCTATCGGTAATGGTTTCGCCAAACGCATAAGGGGTTCCGTCCATATGGGTGAAGCTCGTGTTCTCATCACGGTAGTATTTGTACGTAAAGAGTGTTTCACCAAAATAGTCCTTGCCTTTTGTGTAACGTTGTGTAGCTACGACTTTTCTATACCCTTTTGCACCGGCTAGTGACTCTTCCAGTGTCGGGTAAAGAAGTGGTGCCTGGATGTACTCCTCATCGGTGAGATACTCTTTTTTAGCTGTAAACTCTCTCATGAGTTTAAGTCGCAACGATTGGGTCGCTTTCAGCTGTTCTACACTCTCAAACGTTAAAGATGGAAAATTGTCGCTATAGCCATTGGCTTTTGTGATGAGCGTTTTAAGATACGCCTCCATAGATTTTGGCATATCCCCATAGAGCGATGCACCCACAACATGATTTAAGAACTTTCTATACTCGCCCATATCTGCATCACGGTTGATCGGGTCACCTCGATGTGCCTCTCCCGATGTTTCGTTACTTTTGGCATATGGATTTTTTTTGTATCCCAGACAGTCCATCTCTCTCCAGCCAAGGTCCCCTGTAAACTTTCTTGAAAATGACCAGACAGTATCGATCGTATTGCCCGTTCCTGAAGTAAACTGTGCCGGCTCAAAACTGTATTTTGAACTGTGACACCCCACGCACTGCATAAGTTCTTCGGGCGTTTGTCCCCGAAGTGAACCATTTGCATCTTCTATAAACGCACTCATCCACCATCCGGCACCGTTGTCTATCCAGCTCTCTTTTTCATTATAGTACAGTGGCGCATTCTCCTCTTTGATAACTGGTTCATCGGGGTAGTACATTTTCCACTTCACCATATAGCGAATCTCTTTAACATGAGAAGCTCTGGTACCTGGAAATTTTGACGTTGTTCCATCTGCATCCACATCGACATAGTGGAGGGGGTGGGCAAACTCTGTTTTGAGCGGGAAGAGTCCTCTATGAAGCGGCTCATCTGAAGCACCGCCCACATAATGTGTCGTACCATTTTCAATTCTGTCTTGAATTGCCTGCTCTAAGAGTTCAAGGTTTTGTTTATAGATATCCAGGCTATATGAACCGTTTGCATCTTGCATAAACTTTGCATCAAGCCGCACATAGATACCGCTTACACTCCCTGTATGCGGCATGAAGATTCCGTAAGGCATAAAGTTTACAGCGCGCCACCCGGTATTCATCCCTTTTGCATCGCTGAAGAGTGCCTCGCCGCTATTTTGTGTTCGCACAAAACCATCGTCATCAGCTGGCAATGCAGCAGGATTAAGCGCTGGGAACAGCCTGAATGCATCCCCTGCTATACCACTGTTGCTCACTTTGGCATCACCTCTTTTTTTATTGTACGCTGCTTGCCAGTTATCACTTTTGATGTAACTTTGCATATCCCAGCTATCGGCATCAATGTCCAAAGCTGCAAACGCTTCATCGAGTTTGTGTGGTGTTATCGTGTTCTCCCATGGGTTAATGTTCGGATTGACACTAAATCTATCGGCAGGACCAAAAGCGTATTCAAGCTGTAGATTGCCGATGTAGTCATCAAAGCCGGCTTGCGCAAGCGTGCTTCCAAGCCTCTGTTTCGCCGCGGCATTTGAGTGGCAGAAGAGACACGCATTTTGCGTCCCGAATGAGGTCTCTATATAGCACTGTGCAGGGATGTTTGCATAAGGGTTGGTAAAAAGTGTCCGGGCCCTAAACTCTCCCTGCATGGGAGCGATTGTTGTTTCATTGGTCTCCTGGGACTCATTTGAGTCAGAAATACTCTCCGGGTTGCAACCCAGCAAGGCAAATTCACTTACAAAAAGTGAAATAATGAGATAGAGAGATGGTTTTTTCATAGATTTTTTCCTGGTTTTAGTTTTTGTAGATGGATTGCCATTGTATAAGACAAGAGGCAAAAGCCTCTTGAAAGTTATTTTAGACCTGGCATTCCGCCGATGTAACCGAAGTTTCCGCTGAACTTATCAATTTTAGTAGCCAAAGCATCTTTAAGCTCTTGTGGCGTTGTTTTTGTAAAGTCCGCATGGTGTTGTGAATTACTCATGATATATGCATGACCATTTGCATTGTCAACTACCTGAAGCCCTGTACACTCAGCACCGGCAGGAACAGAGAGAAGACGAGAAAGCTTTTGTGTATCTACATTGTACGCCCATACAAAGTTATTTGTATGTGTACCACTATCCTCGCCTACAAAGAGTGTACGCATTTTGTCAGAGAATGTAATATTATCTGTGTTCGCAATTTTGTTTGGATTACATGTGTTTCCAAGTGCATCCGTAGCGATCTCTTCGCCCACTAAGCCTTGCGGAGCCATAATGCTTACACCAACATACTCAGAGTTGATAGGATTGCCCTCTGTATCTTTTTGCCCACCTGCAAGAGTGATCTCATAGGTTGCACCACAGTTATTTTTTGCTACACGAATATGATCAGTTTCAAAAGTGTCATCTTTGAGCATCCCTTTGTCCTGGTAAGAGATAGCCATATATGCTTTTTTGTCTTTCTCGTTAATAGTCATCCCCTCCATTTTATTCCACTCGGTTGTAGCACCTTTCATAGCAGCAAGACGGCGTGGCTCTAAGAATGCTGCTACTCTCTCTTTCCCTTCTTTAAGTTTGAGGTATTCTACACCTGAATGCCCCGCTTTGATAGCTGTATATCCTGCAGTATTCGCACCCGCTGCCACCTGCTCAGGTGTTAGATAATCAAAAATATCTTCAAATGTATGTGTATTTGTCCACCCTTTTACTTCGCTCTCTGTAGCGTGACCTAGTTTGATCCACTCCATAGTTCCCGCAGCTGTAGCGCTGCCATCTGCATTTGTTTGGTGAAACTTTTGTGCATAGAGTGTCCCTGCTGAGAGATCGTTTGCTTTATCCGCTACAAACATAAGCAAGAATACGTTCGTGCCATCATCTCCGTAAAGTGCCGTTTTACCATCGCCAAACACTTTAGCCATCTCCCAGGTACCTTTTCCCATTGCATAACGCTTATGAAGATCGTATGTTCCATCTTTTTTCACTACAACTTCCTGGGTAAATCCATAAGAGTACGGGTTAGCCTCTTTTGAATTATCCCAGTAAAGTTCAGTCATCGCTTTGACACCTGCAGCTGTTGTAGCAGCAGCACCACCGCTTGCTTCTGTAAAGTAAAGATCATAATCCTCTTCTCCGCCTAAGTGTGTGTTCCAAGGTGTTTGTGAACCAAAACAAAAGATCCATCCGCCCTCTACACTTGAGTGGTCGATCGGTTTTTGATCTGCTGCTATGAGTTTCCCATTCGCCTCTTGCTCAATCTCTGTAAGGATCATATTCATAGGTGCTCTTGAGTACCAGCCCTCTTGCTTGTACGCACTTACGCCATTTGAGAGGATCCAGTCATACTCCAGGTGAGAAACCATAAAGAGTTTTCCATCAATATTAAGCAGTGAGTTCGCATCCGGTGTCTCTGCAATGAGCGGTTCTCCCATGGGATCCATGAGCGGTTCCATTTTATGATTGTAGAGTTGACCAGCCGGATACGGGTTAGTACCAACTTTTGTTTTCACATCAAAGAGTACGTTGTATGTTAGGGGGTACTCCGTGAATTCATCATCACTTGTATAGACACGGACCTTTGCATCAGAGTACGCTTTTGCCATATCTTCTTCTGTTTGAGGTGCAGCCATACCGATGAACTCCACTTTTGTCGCCTCTACACCTGAAGCCTCTTTTGCATCATCGCTGCTGCAGCCACTCAAAGTACCGACCAATACCGCAGATGCAGCTATGCTTATCCATTTGTTCACAATGTTCTCCTGTGTTTTAATTTTATGACGGGCGAACAGTAAAACAGTCCGGTAACAAAACGGTCACTTTTGGATAACAATTCTGTATCTATTTTTCTTTATAAAAAACTCTGGGCTAGACTAGTTTAGAGATATTAAACTGCTTTAGAAGTACGATAATACCGATGAAAAACAAGTATATAAAAATTGCCAATATTTTAGAGACCAAATTCAGAGAGGTCGTAAAATATTTTTCTGAAGATCTGACAGCCATACGAATAGCCAATCTTAGTGGATGATTCCAATATAGTCATTCCGAACTTGATCCGGAATCCATAGGCTTTGAAGCCTTTAAAACAGAGATCCTGGATCAAGTTCGGGATGACGGAATCAATTAATCGAATGTACCTGTTAAAAATCTTCGGGAATTAACCTCTAAACTAGTCAAGCCCCAAAGACTATATTTGATCTATAAGATTAAACTTATAATCTTTATCTCAGTCAAAGAAACATTGTCCTATCATAGAAACAGGTAAATACCTTAATTTAATCAAAAGGACGGAAGATGCTGGACAAGAAAAAAGCGAAAAAATACATCAAAAAGCAAGTGCAGAAACAGATGGACAGTATGCTCAGAAAAGAGCTCAAACAAGAGATCAAGAAGAATATGAGACACTACAAAGAGGAAGAGAAGAGCGCAAAGGGCAAAAAAAACCCGAAAACGGTCAAGCAAGCAGAGCAGTAAACCGCAGAGGTTATTCCCTCTGCTGCATCTCCAGCTTACCCACATGCTGGAGCGTCTGAAGCACCGTGTCGGGGTTGAGACTGATGGAGTCTATCCCCATCTTCACCAGTGCTTCGGCAACCTCGGGGTAGTCTGAAGGTGCCTGTCCGCAGATACCGCTGTGTTTGCCGTTGCGCTTGGCTCCCTCGATCGCCATCTCGATCAGCTTCATCACCCCGCTGTCACGTTCGTCATAATCAAACGCCACGATATCACTGTCCCGGTCCACCCCCAGTGTCAGCTGCGTCAGGTCATTGCTCCCTATGCTGAAGCCGTCAAAATAGGCACTATAGGCATCGATGCTGATCACATTACCCGGGAGTTCGCACATCATATAGACCTCCAGTCCGTTCTCACCGCGCTTGAGTCCGTACTTCTCCATCGTCTCAAGCACCTGCCTGGCTTCCGCTACCCTTCTGCAAAACGGTATCATCAGGACCACATTGTCAAATCCCATCTCTTCGCGCACCCGCTTCATCGCGGCACACTCCATCGCAAACCCCTCCTCATAATCGGGATGGCTGTAACGTGAAGCGCCGCGGAATCCTATCATCGGGTTCTCTTCACGAGGTTCAAAGAACTCCCCTCCGATGAGCGAAGCATACTCATTGGACTTGAAGTCACTCATACGCACAATGCAGGGTTTGGGATAGACCGAGGAAGCGATGGTCGCCACCCCTTCAGAGAGGGCCCTGACAAAGAACACCCGGTTATCCTCACTATCCATTGTCAAGGCCGTAAGTTCACGCTGTGTCTTCTCATCTGTCTTTTCCGGATAGAGCAGCGCCATCGGGTGCGCCTTGATCGAAGTGTTGATGATAAACTCCATTCTTGCAAGCCCGATCCCCTCTACCGGAAGAGAAGCCAGGCTGAATGCCATATCGGGATTCCCGAGGTTCATCATGATCTCTGTTCTGGTTTTGGGCAGTTCTCTGAGATCTGTCTGGATCACCTCGTAGTGAAGCAACCCCTCATAGACCTTCCCCCGCTCGCCTTCCACACAGCTGACGGTTACATCCTCCTCCTCTTTGAGACGTTCAAAAGCCCCCTGTGCACCTACAACCGCGGGGATACCCAGTTCACGCGATACGATCGCAGCATGACAGGTGCGCCCCCCAGATTCGGTAATGATCGCCGCAGCCATCTTCATCACCGGTTCCCAGTCTGGGCTGGTGGTTTTCGCCACAAGGACATCCCCCTCCCTGAAGTGTTCCAGTGCGCTCAGATCATCCATTTTACGCACCCGCCCGCTTCCGATCTTCTTGCCGACCGCCTGTCCTTCCAGCAGTACTTTTGAGGCTTCTTCGAGCCTGTAGGTTTCCAGGATATGCCCCTGGTCTTTTGAGTGTACCGTCTCGGGACGCGCCTGCACCATATAGAGTTTCCCGTCAATCCCGTCTTTGGCCCACTCCATATCCATCGGCCGTCTGACACCCGCCTGCCTGGTGTAGTGCTTCTCTACCTTGATCGCATACTCGGCCAGCTGAAGCACCTCCTCATCTGTGATACAAAAACGGCGTTGATCTTCAGGGCTTGTCGCTTCGTTGCGGATCATCTCTTTGGAGCTGGCTTCATCAAAGACCATATGAAGCACCTTCGTTCCTCTCTGCCGTTTGAGTACGGCCCGATGGCCTTTCTCAAAGGTGGGCTTATGTACGTAGAAGCTATCTGGTTCGATACTCCCCTGGACGATATTTTCCCCCAGGCCGTACCCGGCATTGATGAATACCACATCCTCAAACCCGCTTACTGGGTCGATAGAGAACATCACGCCGCTCTCGCCTATGTCGCTTCGTACCATCTTCATCACCACGACACTCAAATGGACCTTCAGATAGTCAAAACCGTGCATATACTTGTAGTGGATGGAACGGTCGGTGAAGTTGGAAGCCAGGCACTTTTTATAGCTTTCGATCAGCTCTTCATAGGTACGGATGTCCAGAAAGGTTTCATTCTGTCCGGCAAAGGAGGCAGTCGGAGAGTCTTCCGCCGTGGCCGAGCTTCGTACTGCAAAACTCACCTCATCGCCATACTCAGCCTTGAGCGCATCATACCCTTCCCTGATCTCACCTGTTATCGTTTCAGGAATCTTGCAGCTGTAGACGATCTCCCTGCATTTTCTACCTTTCTTTTGCAGAGAAAGGACATCCTCGGGATCCAGGTCGCTCAGTTCTGCTTCAAGCAGCTGCCAGGCATCGTTAGCAGTAAGTATCTCATCATACGCTTCAGCCGTGACGGCAAACCCGTTGGGGACAAGTATCCCCTCCGCTGTAAGGTGACGGTACATCTCTCCCAAAGAGGCATTTTTGCCTCCGACAAGCTCCACATCATCCATCCCCAGTTCATTGAACCACTTGATATATCCGGACATCATCTATCCTTTCAGCTTTTAACTATTGTACTAAGAAAAAAAATTAAAAACAACTCTTCTTTGACATCCACGCTTAAATTGGGCTAAAATAGGTGAAGAAGAAAAAAAGGAGTTCTCATGGCACAGGTACGATCTTTTGGGGCAGCAGAGACAGTCACAGGGTCTTGCCACCTGTTGGAGTTACAAAACGGTACCACGCTTCTGATCGATTGCGGTATGTTCCAGGGACTGGTGGAGGATCACAACCAGAAGCCTTTCGGGTTTGATCCGGGTGATGTGGATTTTCTCCTGATCACCCATGGCCATCTTGACCATGTCGGACGACTCCCGAAGCTTGTCAAAGAGGGATTTCACGGTACGATCGTCACGCACAATGCCACAATGGATCTGGCTGAAGTGGTGCTGATGGACAGTGCAAAGATCCAGGAAGAGAGCTATAAAAC
>OGCK01000086.1_pt1 | contig 16618 bp, 16 predicted proteins | sample 1570051 | NCBI WGS metagenome assembly OGCK01 (sample SAMN06266181, study PRJEB24510) | hot springs metagenome | isolation source: hot spring sediment | place: USA: Zodletone Spring, Oklahoma | collected 2013-12-03 | reverse complement strand
ATCATGGTTTATTATATTGGCACCGGACTGCTCCTGGGGATAATGACTCTTATGGATGAAGGTCTGGAACTGGCCTTGGGTTTTCATTTCGGAAACAATCTTATTGGAGCCTTATTGATCACTGCCGACTGGACCGCTTTCCAAACCAATTCAATTCTAAAAGATGTTTCTGAGCCTACCGCAGGTTTCGATATTGTACTGCCGGTGTTGATCGTATATCCTATTTTCCTGTTCCTTATGGCCAGGACCTACAGGTGGACAAACTGGAAAGAGAAATTATTTGGGAAAGTCAACAGGCCCGAAACCTTAAATTATTCTGAAGAAATTTAGTTTTTGTAGGCATTTTGGTAACTTTAGAGCTCAAGAAGTTAAACTTCAACTAAAGTTATGCAAAAAAAATTCAGTCTACCCGAAACTCATCCATCTTTCAGGCTTAATAAGTTATACTTTACCAATGAAGAATTGGCTTCAGTGGCGTATAGTCTTATCAAGGAAGGGGAACCTTACGAGGGGCAGGCAGGAAGTTTTTTACTGGACTGGTTGAATGAGAAGGACTACGTAGAGGTAAAGACTTCCGGTTCTACGGGCACTCCAAAAAAGATCAGGATCAAAAAGCAATCCATGATCAACAGTGCTAAAGCTACAGGGAAATTCTTTGATCTTCCCGCAGGGACGACAGCTTTACATTGTCTTCCCACTAACTTTATAGCGGGTAAAATGATGCTGGTAAGGGCGATGGTATTGGGATGGCACCTGGACCTTGTCCTGCCGAAGGCCAATCCCCTGGACAGGGTTTTCAAGATCTATGATTTTTGTGCGATGACCCCTTTTCAGCTGGACAATTCCCTGAGCAGGCTTCATCTTATTCGTAAACTTATTGTTGGCGGCGGTGCTGTTTCGGCTACTCAAAAAGACCTGGTGCAGGGGATCGCGACAGAGGTTTATGAAACCTACGGAATGACCGAGACCGTCACCCATATTGCTGCCAGGAGAATTAATCCGAAGAAGAAAAAGCAGGATCCCATTCCTTTTCAGGTATTGCCGAATGTTTCCATTTCAACCGATGAAAGGGAATGTCTTGTTATAACCGCCCCTCAACTGGCAGAAGAGCCTGTGGTGACCAATGATGTGGTAGAAATTCTATCTCCAAAAACCTTCATTTGGAAAGGGCGTATTGACAACGTGATCAATTCCGGTGGGATCAAACTGCATCCTGAAGAGATCGAAGCCAAACTGGCTCCTATCATTGCCCATAGATTTTTTATTACCTCGCTGCCCGATCCCGCACTGGGAGAGAAGCTGGTACTTATGGTGGAAAGCGATTTTTCTGAAACAGCCTTGAAAACGCTGGAAAAGGAAATCAAAACCTGTAACAAACTCGGGAAATACGAGATCCCCAAAAAGATCTATTTCGTAGAAAAATTCGAGGAAACCCCTAATGGAAAGATCCACCGGTCAAACACCCTGAAAAGCAGGATGTCCTGAACCTCATTTTAAGATTCCATCTTGAAATAATAATCCAGCGAATGTTTTCCTGAACCGTAATAGATAAAAAAGACGGTTACCAGCAAGATCACCAGGGCCAGGATGAGGTTTCCCAAATGCATGGTTCCCGCGAAATTGATGATGATCGCACCTAACAGAATAGGCAGTTGCACTATCAATGCCCACCGGGTAAGCAGCCCTGCGGCAATCAGGATTCCTCCTACCAAATGAACGGGTGCAATATAATGCACCGCCAGCATCACCCCGCCGTAGCCTTTAAGAGGTGCTATGAGTTCGGTCAACATATGGGTCTGGGAAATGAATTGTAATCCTTTAATGAAAAAAAAGACTCCCAGAGCCACCCGCAACAGGTCCAAAGAATAATAAGTGTGCGCATTCGCCCACTTATTAAGGGATTTTATCGTCATCATAACCTACAGTTTTTAGTCTATATAAGTTACTGAAAAATAGCTAAATACGGAACAAGATGATCGTTTTTCCTTTCGCAGAAAGAAATTGCGAAGTTTATTCTATGGACTGATCTATATAAAATTCCGACTCCTGAACACTAATGTCATCCAGGGAGGAGATCTCTCCTGAATAGGTTTGCCATTGATCTGAAGCGAACAGTCTCACTTCCTTGCCGTTGATGCAAACGTCTACCGGCATCTTAAAGTCTTCTACATCGGCTTGCCATCGATACTTAAATGTGTTGCCCTTTTTCTTGATCTCAAGTTCGGGGAGGCCGGCGTGACGCAGGTACTGATCGAAGACCGGCTGCAGGTTTACCGGGGTGGCTTTATTAAAGAAATCCTCAGTGGTCTGAGTGTCGATGATCTTATGGCGGTTACTTTCAGTATAATCCTTTAAGGTTTTCCACCATAATTCGTCATTGTCATAGATGCTTCTAATGGTATTGAGCAAATTAGCCCCTTTGTAGTACATGTCCCCAGATCCTTCACTGTTCACGCCATAAGTCCCGATAATCGCATTTCGATTGCCAATGTTCGCTCTGATGCCCTTCAGGTATTCCAGGGCTTCTTCTTTTCCCCAGCGGCATTCAATATAAACCGCTTCAGAATAGGTGGTGAAACCTTCATGTATCCACATATCGGCAATATCTCTTGCGGTGATGCTGTTGCCAAACCATTCATGACCAGACTCGTGGATGATGATGAAATCCCATTTAAGCCCGATCCCGGTTCCGCTGAGGTCGTTGCCTAAATATCCTTTTTTATATTCATTTCCGTAGGCTACAGCGCTCTGGTGCTCCATGCCGAGGTATGGGGTCTCTACCAGTTTAAAACCGTCCTTCTCGAAAGGATAGGCACCAAACTTGTCATAAAAACAATCCATCATCACTTTGACTTCCTCAAACTGTGCTTTGGCTTTTTCCAGGTTGTAGGGAAGGACGTAGTAGTCCAGGTCGAGGTCGTGGTATTGATCGCTGAAGTGAACATAGTTGCCGATATTCACCACGATATTGTAGTTGTTGATAGGGGAGTCGACCTTCCAGTTCCACTGGGTGTAACCGTCTTCCAGGATTTCCTTTCCTATAAACCTTCCGTTGGAAACGTTCATGAGGTTGTTTGGAACTGCAACTTCGATAAGGGCTTCTTCGGGTTCATCGCTTTGGTGATCTTTATTTGGATACCAGAGACTTGCACCTGTGCCCTGTACGGCAACCGCGATCCACGGATTTCCTTCTTCATCGCGGTCAAAAACGAATCCGCCGTCCCAGGGTGCATTTTTGGCCACTATGGGATTTCCGGAGTAAAAGAACTGCAGGGAATCCACTTTACCTTCCGGAATTACGGGATCCATATTGATAAATACCGCATCAAACTTCCTGTTGTAGTCCAATTTCTTCCCTTTATACAAAATGGAATCCACCTGCATATTCGCAAAAAGATCGAGTTGCATCACCGGCAGGTCTTCTTCAGCTTTAAATGTGATCGTATTATATCCTGAAATAAACTTTTCTTCGGGCTCGACTTTTACGTTAAGATGGTATTTTAAAACATCAAAATTCCTCTCGGGCCGCAAAGAGCCCCGCAAGGTATCTGCTTCGGTAAAGCTTTGTTTATTGGTCACTACCTGTCCCATCATGGGTTGGAGGATGAAGAAAGCAAGAAAGAAAAGTGCAGGAAAATGTTTCATTATTTACTTTTTTGGAACAGGAAATTTTTAGGTCTGAATCACTCCAAGATTAAAATCTTTTTCAATAGGAGCGTGGTTTGCCGCCTCGATCCCGGTGGAGATCCACTTTCTGGTTTCGAGAGGATCGACCACAGCATCTGTCCATAAATGGGCCGCGGCGTAATAAGCCGAGGTTTGTTTGTCATATCGCGCCTTGATGGCTTCAAAGACCTCTTTTTCTTTTTCAGCATCCACTTTTTCCCCTTTTTTCTCCAGGGAAGCGGTTTCTATCTGCGCCAGTACCTTTGCTGCCTGGGTACCGCCCATTACAGCAAGTTCCGCGCTTGGCCAGGCAAAAATAAGCCGCGGATCATAAGCTTTTCCGCACATGGCATAATTTCCTGCGCCGTAAGAGTTCCCTATGATCACGGTGAATTTTGGAACTACCGAATTACTAACGGCATTTACCATCTTCGCCCCGTCTTTGATGATGCCGCCGTGCTCGCTTTTGCTGCCCACCATGAAACCTGTAACATCTTGCAGGAATACCAGCGGAATTTTTTTCTGATTGCAGTTCGCAATGAATCGGGTGGCTTTATCGGCAGAGTCAGAGTAGATCACCCCGCCAAACTGCATTTCCTTCTTGGCATTTTTGACGATCTTGCGCTGGTTGGCCACGATCCCAACTGCCCAGCCATCAATTCGGGCGTAGGCACAAATGATGGTTTGGCCGTATCCTTCCTTGTATTCCTGGAATTCGGAATCGTCTACAAGTCGGGTGATGATCTCGTGCATGTCGTATTGTTCATGGCGTAGTTTCGGTAGTATTCCGTAGATCTCTTTCGGGTCTTTGGCCGGTTTCTTTGGAGCTTTACGGTTGTATCCTGCCTTATCATAATCCCCGATCTTGTCCATGAGCCCGCGAATGGTATCGAGAGCATCTTTATCGTCTTTAGCCTTATAATCGGTAACCCCGCTAATTTCGCTGTGGGTGGTCGCGCCTCCAAGGGTCTCATTGTCGATGGTTTCCCCAATTGCGGCTTTTACGAGGTAACTTCCGGCCAGGAAGATACTTCCGGTCTTATCAACAATAAGGGCCTCATCACTCATAATGGGCAGGTAAGCCCCGCCGGCAACGCAACTACCCATTACGGCCGAGATCTGGGTGATGCCCATGCTGCTCATTACCGCGTTGTTTCGAAAGATCCTTCCGAAGTGTTCTTTATCGGGAAAGATCTCGTCCTGCATGGGCAGGTAAACCCCTGCAGAATCTACCAGGTAGATAATGGGGATCCTGTTTTCCATGGCGATCTCCTGTGCCCTGAGGTTCTTTTTAGCGGTGATGGGGAACCAGGCTCCGGCCTTTACGGTAGCGTCATTGGCCACGATGATACATTGTTTGTCAGCTACTTTTCCAATCTTTACCACCACTCCGCCGCTGGGGCAGCCTCCGTGCTCCTCATACATTCCGTCTCCCGCAAAAGCACCTATTTCGATAGCCTCTTTGGCATCGTCAAGAAGGTAATCTACCCGCTCCCGGGCGGTCATCTTGCCTTTGGAATGGTGTTTCTTGATTCTTTTTTCGCCACCTCCCAGCTTCACCTGTTTCAGTCTTTCTTTAAGGTCTGAAACCAGTAACTTATTGTGATCTTCGTTCTTATTAAATTGGATATCCATTGGTTGATTATGACTTTATTCTGAAAAGGCGCTCAAAAAGGCCGTTTTACAGGGTTTATTTTTTGAATGTCTGCTAAAATACAAAAACCGTCGGTACTATCAATCCTTTCAAAAATGATTAAAAAACCTGATATTTGTTAGGTAAATTTAAGGTCTACCTGGATAATTTTGCCCCCGGAAAAAATCGGTTTATCTGCTTCACAGATTTTTGTAACTTATAATCAACTAACAACGACCAAAAATGGGATTGAATAAAAATGGAATTTTTGCCTGGGCCTCGTTTTTCACACTTCTAATAGGAATTGCCCTGGTATTGCTGGGGGTACTCAAATACAGGGATTACGCCATAGGTTTCTCTACGGTGGGAATCGGGTTTTTTGTGATGTCCTGGGCATTTAACGCGTTAAAAGGAAGGGTGTAATGGATGCTTCTATCGGTTTAAAAGAACAACTGGTACGTCATCTCGAGAGCGGCGAAGCTTTTATGCCGATAGAAGAAATGTTGAAAAAGATCCCTTTTTCTGAATTGGGGAAAAGGCCGGCAGGACTTCCTTATTCATTTTATGAACTCTTCTGCCATATAAGATCCACCCAAAAAGACATTTTAGACTACTGCACCAAAATTGATTATTCTTCCCATAACTGGCCCGATGATTACTGGCCAAAGGAAAAAGCTCCCGAAAATGAACCGGCATGGGAGAGCCTGAAAAAGGCTTATTTCACGGAAAGAGAAGAACTCTCAAAGCTCATTCTGTCTCCCGAAAAGGAACTTTCAGACCCTGTTCCTTCAGCCGAAAAACATTCCCTGTTCAGAGAGGTCCTGCTGGTGATCGAACATACTTCCTACCACAGCGGACAGCTTTTGATCCTGCTAAGGCACCTGGGGCTGCATTCTTCTTAAATTTTCGACTTTCCGAAGCAAATATGAGTATGAAAATTATGATATTTGCCTTTACAAAATTCCGGGAAAGACATATGTAAATTGATGGCTTTCAGGAAAAATACCTTTTAAAAAAACATTTTATGGCAGACGATAAGAAAGTGATTTTCTCCATGTCGGGGTTGACAAAGACCTACCAGGGAGCGAATACTCCGGTTCTAAAGAACATTTATTTAAGCTTTTTCTACGGTGCGAAGATCGGGATCCTTGGATTGAACGGGTCGGGTAAATCAACTCTTTTGAGGATCATTGCAGGCGAAGAAAAGAATTACCAGGGCGATGTGGTTTTTGCTCCCGGATATTCTGTTGGGTACCTGGAACAGGAACCTAAACTGGATGATGAAAAGACGGTTCTTGAAGTGGTGAAAGAAGGGGCTGCAGAAACTGTCGCCATTCTTGAAGAATACAACAAGATCAATGATATGTTCGGCTTGCCGGAAGTTTATGAGGATCCGGACAAGATGCAGAAGCTTATGGACAAGCAGGCAGAACTTCAGGACAAGATAGATGCCAGCAACGCCTGGGAACTGGATACCAAGCTGGAGATCGCCATGGATGCCCTGCGCACTCCCGAACCCGATAAGAAAATAGGAGTACTATCAGGAGGGGAAAGAAGAAGGGTCGCATTGTGCCGATTGTTGCTTCAGGAACCTGATGTTTTGTTACTGGATGAGCCTACCAACCACCTGGATGCCGAATCTGTACTGTGGCTTGAGCATCACCTTCAGCAGTATAAAGGAACGGTGATCGCCGTAACTCACGACCGTTACTTCCTTGATAATGTTGCCGGTTGGATCCTGGAACTGGACAGGGGAGAAGGAATTCCATGGAAAGGAAATTATTCTTCCTGGCTTGACCAAAAATCCAAGCGCCTGGCGCAGGAGCAAAAACAGGCCAGCAAACGGCAAAAAACGCTGGAGCGGGAGCTGGAATGGTCAAGAATGGCACCTAAGGGAAGGCACGCCAAGCAAAAGGCCCGTCTTAACAACTACGATAAGTTGATGAGCCAGGACCAGAAGAAAATGGACGAACAGCTGGAGATCTATATCCCTAACGGGCCACGTTTGGGAACCAATGTGATCGAAGCAAAGGGCGTAGCTAAAGCCTTTGGAGATAAATTACTTTATGACAACCTGAATTTTAAACTGCCACAAGCTGGGATCGTGGGGATCATTGGGCCTAACGGGGCCGGTAAAACCACGATCTTTAAAATGATCATGGGGCAGGAAAAACCTGATAAAGGTACGTTTGAAGTTGGGGACACCGTAAAGATCGCGTACGTAGATCAAAGCCACTCCAACATTGATCCTGAAAAAACCATTTGGCAAAACTTTAGTGATGAGCAGGAGTTGATCATGATGGGAGGCCGGCAGGTAAACTCACGGGCTTATCTAAGCCGTTTCAACTTCAGCGGAAGCGAGCAGAACAAAAAAGTAAGTAAACTTTCGGGAGGGGAAAGAAACCGCCTGCACCTGGCAATGACCTTAAAAGAAGAAGGAAACGTCCTGTTGCTTGATGAGCCTACCAACGACCTTGATGTGAACACGCTTCGTGCTTTGGAAGAAGGTCTGGAGAATTTTGCAGGTTGTGCGGTGATCATCTCCCACGACCGCTGGTTCATGGACAGGGTATGTACGCACATTCTCGCGTTTGAGGGCAATTCTGAAGTATACTTCTTTGAAGGCAGCTTCTCTGAATATGAAGAGAACAAGAAGAAAAGACTGGGAGGAGATATTACTCCCAAGAGGATTAAATACAAGAAGCTGGTTAGGTAATCCTTCTGACTTAGCTGTAAATATACTGCCTGGAAAAGTGATTTTTCAGGCAGTTTTGTTTTTACGACTTTAATTTTAGCTTTTTTGAGAATCGAGTGAGAACTTCCAGATCGGCACGGTTGTCAAGAACATCAGCGGCATCTTCCAGTAATCTTGCTGCTTCACGATCAATAACGGCATAGAATTCCTCATTTTGTACCGCCTGAGATTTCAGGTAAAAGAACATGGTACTCAGTTTCTGCACCACTATGATGTCCTGTTTGCAGTAGGTACGAATGGCGGCCATGACATTGTATAGCAGTTCGTCAAAGTTGACGCTCCTCACCTTGATATAATTGATGTTGTCGTCTGAGATAAAGGTTTCATCTGCCTTCAACATTCGCAACTGGAAAAGTTCGGTAAGGTAATCGATGGTATTAAGGGCAGTACCTGGGTCATTTATTCCGGGTGACATGGCTTTGACGATCACCTCGGTGATCTGTTTAAAAGCCAGCACGTAATTATCTGAAACCAGTTCTGCTCGTGAGAAATGGAATCTCTCCAGCAGATCTTTCACTTCTTCTTCAGAAAGTTCTTTGTTGCACTTAAAAACGGGAATTCCCTGCAAAACGAACATTCCCTTGACCGGAAGGATATGCATTTTCACGTCTTTTTCCTTGCAAAAATCCAGAAGGTAATTTGTCGGGAAATCCTGGAAATAGCCGCTTTTTTCGGTGTGGTATTCAAACCAGTCTCCGGTATCGGGAAAATCTGGCCTTAATTCGTTTTCGTGGTCCAGTAGCTTATTCAGGGTTGTCTTGGCTGAAAGAAAAGTCTTGTCCAGAATGTACGTGATCTGGATATTTTCAGAAATGTTGTGGATAAAATAAATGAATGCATAGATACAACCTACCGTAAAAAGAATCCCCAACAACACTGAAAATCCGGGAACCTGATACTTATCTCCCGTAGGTTGAATGGAAAAAAGGATAAAAATACAGTAAAGGATACTGGAGAGGTAGATCCCAAGGATGACCTGGTGGTTACGGTCCGAGATGAGTCCCGGTAAAAGCCGGGGAGAATAATTGGAAGAAGCCTGGTTGAGCAGGATCATTACCATGGAAAAACTGAAGACCATCATCGAGATGAGCCCGGTGATACATGCGCTTAAAATAGTGAGAGCGGTATCCCCATTATTCACCACCAAAACCGGAACATTATCTATAAGGTAGCGAGAGATCCCCCTGTTTTCCAGGTACATCATGATAAAAGCGAATAACACTCCCGAAATCGCAAAAAGTGAGGGGTAAAAGGCGATCTTGTCCTTGATTTTTCTGTAAAAAATATAAACTCGGGTAGAGGAGATCTTCATTGGTATGGCTTGTTGTTTAAAGTTAAGGAAAGTTTTGTTACGAAATAAAAAACCCGCTGGTAACAGCGGGTAAGATCATTTGAGAAGTTACGATGTTATTCCGATTCGCCGGGATACCAGTTTGCAAGGACCACTTCTATATCTTTATTACCTGCGTTAACCAGCTGTTTGAATTTTTGAACATCAGCTTTTCCGTCTTTTCCGCGGAAGTGGTAAGGGTAAACTTTTTTAGGAGCGAATTCCAGCACGGCCTCTGCCGCTTTTTCCACGGTCATGGTGTACGGAAGATTCATAGGGATCAACGCGATATCAATGTTTTCGAGGTTTCTCATCTCCGGAATATCTTCGGTGTCTCCGGCGATGTACAGACGCTGGCCGTCCTTTTCAAGAAGGTATCCGTTCCCGCGCCCTTTGGGGTGGAATTGTTTGGCTTCTTCCCTCAGGTTGTACATGGGGATAGCTTCAATGGAAATTCCTTGTTGCTCGAGGGTATCTCCATTGTTCATCACCATTAAATTGGTGTCAAGGGAGTCGGGTAACTCTTCTTTTACTGCCTGCGGCACAATAATTTTTGTTTGGCCCAGGTTGAGCGCGCTCAGCGTCTTAGCGTCCATGTGATCGCCGTGTATATCGGTGATCAACACCAGGTCTGCAAGGTCCATTCCTTCAAAAGCTTTAGCACCTCCCACAGGGTCGAGATATATGGTAGTGTCGTCCCAGTTGACCACGGCTGTGGCGTGAGAGATAGGTTGTATCTCCGGAAGGTCCTGTTCTTCGGAAGTTAGTTGTTGTTCTGTTGCAGCAGGTTCTTCGGCGGCAACTTTATTATTCTCTTCTTTTTCAGATTTACAGCTGAAGAGCAATGCGCTGCAGAAAATGATACTAAGTATTTGTCTCATAATGGCTTCGTTTTTAATAAAACTAAGCAAAAATGAAGCTTTTACCACGCAATTAATAGAATTTTAGGAAAGCGGCAGTTCCATTTTAATGTCTCCCCGCGCATAGGGATTATTTTCTTCAATAGGAATTTCCCTGAAGCCGTACTTTTTATAGATGTGGATGGCGTTTTCCAGTTTGCGGTTGGAGTAGATGATGAGTTTTTTCCAGCCCAGTTGTTTGGCGTAATCCAGCGTATGAACCATCAATTTTTGACCGATACTCTTTCCCTGTGCTGCCGGGGTCACCGCCATTTTGGTAAGTTCAAAGATCCCGTCTTCGATCTTCATCAGGGCAACAGTGCCTATAATGCGGTCATCTTCTTTTACCAGGAAGATCTGCCCGCCGGGTTCAATGATGTATTTACCGGGGTTTCCCAGTACCTCTTCGTCATGAGGCTCTACCCAAAAATATTTTTCCAGCCATTCGATGTTCAGGTCTTTGAAATCTTTGGCGTATTGGGGTTCAAATGAAATGATCTGCATATTAGGAGCCGATTTCTTTTTTCTGCCAGGGCCATTTTCCCTCCAGTTCTACCTGCAAAGATAAACTTAAGAAGGTCCTTATGAATACTATCACTCCCAGGATCAGCACCTGGTTCATAGTTGGATCTATGGTAACGGTTGCAATGATATCTCCCGCCACCAGGAACTCCAGGCCAAGCAAAATGGCTTTTCCCAGGTCATGCCTAAAGGTTCTGTAGCTGCTTCCTTCCTCATGCCGATTAGTGTAATACCTGAAAATTGCCAGCAAGGCTCCAAAGACCATGGTTAAAATTCCGGCAATTTCAATTCCCAGGGCTACATATTCAACGTAATGACGTAAAGTTTCATTCATGGGTGTTATTTTTTAAGAAATCGGTGACCAAAAAGCTGATGGCTTTTCCGGTGGGTAAATCAGACTTTGCTATGGCTTCACAAACATGAAGATAGCAACAATTCTTTTCATGGGCGGTTTGACGCACAAAATTTCGCACCTCGTTCAGGGTAAATCCGGTGGGGGAAATCGCGCTGCTGGGAAAGCCTGCTATCGCGTCACAATCTATTTCGAATCCAAATTTTTCCCCTTTTACAAACTCCAGGTTCTTCTGAAAATGGAACTCGAAATCATCGCGCTGCAGGTTTTCAAAAAGGTTGTAGTGAATGGCTTCGGAATCATGCATCTCTTTAAAAATGTATTCCGGAGTGTAATTCTGATGCAAACCAAAAACCGAATACCGGCTCAAAAAGCCGTTTTTCAAGGCATAACTGAAACCGTTGCCGCTGTGACGGTAATCTGTAGTACGAAGATCGGTATGGGCATCAATATTCAGCGCATTTACCGGATTATCGAAAGCTTCTGAAGCACCCTTCAGGTTACCATAAGCATTGTTATGGCCGCCGCCGATGATCACCGGGATCTTTCCTGCGGAAATGATCCTTTTGACCACCGCGCTCACTTTTTTGTCCACAATTTCGGTTAGGTCACCCAGCTTTTGGTGGTAATTAGGATCTGAAACATCGATATTTCCGGCTTTTTGCATCTCTTCTGAAGTGTCGATCTCGCCCAGGAGCAGGATCTTTCCGCCGTCAAAAAAGCGGTTGTCCTGCACGTTCAAAAAAGCTCCTAAAAAAGCTTCCCAGGCGGTGGAAGTTCCGGGTTTGCCGTGATTGGCCCGCACCCCGATATCCTCAGGGATCCCGAAAATGACAAACTGGGCCGGTTTTTCTGAAAGCTCTTCTGAAGTTCCTAAAAAAGTCACTTTTTCACCCAGTTTGGTTTCCCCTTTCCGAAGGGAAAGGTACCGGGAAAGGTGTTTTTCAGAATATATCTTTACGCCCTGCATCTAGATCTTTTTTCCGTTGATATAAACCGCATCAATGTGATTGGCTCCGAAGGAATAAGGCAAAAATCCGTAAGAAGGGACTTTTTCTGTAAGGATAAGGTTGGCCTGTTTTCCTTTGGTGATGCTGCCGTGGGTCTCATTCAATCCCATCGCGTAAGCCGCGTTCACTGTAGCGGCATTAATGGCCTCTTCGGGATTCATTTTCATTTTGATGCAGGCCAGCGACACTACCAGGTTCATGTTTCCGCTGGGGGTGCTTCCCGGGTTATAATCGGTGGCAAGTGCCAGTGGCAGTCCGGCGTCAATAATTTCCCTTGCCGGGGTATACGGAATGCTCAGGAAAAGGGAGCAGGAGGGAAGAGCCACCGGCATGGTTCTGCTGCCTTTTAGAGCTTCGATATCTTCTTTGGTCATCACTTCCAGGTGGTCTACAGAAAGTGCGTCGTGTTCCACCCCTGCCTGGATCCCGCCAATGGAGTTGAACTGGTTCACGTGTATCTTGGGGATGAGGTTGTGATTCTTACCCGCAGCAAGGATCTTGTGCGTGTCTTCTACCGTGAAATACCCTTTTTCGCAGAAGATGTCCACATATTCGGCCAGCTCCTCTTCGGCGATCTTCGGCATCATCTCGTTCACCAGCAGGTCGAGATAAGCTTCCTTATTCTCTTTATATTCCTTCGGAACGGCATGTGCTCCCAAAAAAGTAGCTTTGATGGCGATGGGATAGTTTTCCTTGAGTTTTTTGATCACCCGCAGCATTTTCAGCTCGGCTTCGGTGGTGAGTCCGTACCCCGATTTGATCTCGATGGCCGTGGTACCCATTTTCATGACCTCTTCCAGTCTTCGGGCAGATTGTACATAGAGTTCCTCTTCAGAAGTTTCCTGCAGCTTTTTAGCCGAATTCAGGATCCCTCCGCCTTTGTTGGCGATCTCTTCATAAGTAAGGCCATTGATTCGATCAACGAATTCCTGTTCCCTGTTTCCGGCATAGACCAGGTGCGTATGGGAATCAATCCACCCCGGGAGCAGGATCTTTCCGGAGGCATCCACGGTTTCCACATTATCAAAAGCGGGGATCTCTTCCATTTTTCCGAAGTCGGCGATCTTGCCTTCTTCAACCAGTAACCAGGCATCGTCGATCTTTGGAAGTTCTTTCATTTCCCTGCCCTTCAGGCTTATAGTTTCGCTGTCCCTAATCTGGAGCAGCTGTTTGATGTTCTTGAATAGTAATTTCATAAGGTAAAGATAAAAAAGTGGGCAGGAAATAAAACGCTTCCGCAGAGAAAAGCTTTGGTATTGGCGCCGTAAAGGGGAAAAAGTGAAGTTTTCTTTTAGATTATTCTTAGTAACTTAGTGAAAATTAAAAACCCTTTATTTTATGGCCAAAAGATCACAGGGAATCAACACGCTTTGTGCCCACGCCGGCGAGCTGGAAGACAAAGAATTCAAGGGAGCGGTTTCCCCCTTATATATGTCAACTTCCTATGCCTTTGAGGATGTGGAGGTGAAGCGGTACCCACGCTATTTCAACACGCCCAACCAACAGGCGCTGGCACAAAAAATGGCTGCCCTGGAGCACGGGGAGGCAGCGCTGATCTTTGGCAGTGGCATGGCAGCAGTGAGTAATTCCCTCATGGCGTTTTTGCACAAAGGGGACCACGTGGTGCTGCAAAAAACGCTTTACGGGGGCACCAGCAACCTGGTAGTTGAGGAATTCAAGAAATTCGGAATTGATTTTAGTTTCGCCAAAGATCTTTCTGCGGAAGCTTTTGAAAAAGAGATCAGGAAAAACACCAAAGTGATCTATATTGAAACCCCTTCCAATCCTCTTTTGACCATTACCGATATCAAAGCCGTCGCCGGACTGGCCAAAAAGCATGGGCTGGTGAGCATGATCGACAATACCTTCGCTTCCCCCGTCAATCAAAATCCCATTGACTTCGGGATTGATGTGGTGATACATTCGGCGACCAAGTATATGGGAGGCCACAGTGATATTTTGGCGGGCACGGTGATCTCTTCGGAAGAGAAGATCGATACCATCTTTCAAATGGCCAAGAATTTTGGCGGAAGCCTTAGCGATTACACCGTTTGGTTGCTGGAGCGCAGTATCAAGACCATGGGCTTGCGTGTCAAGGCCCAGAACGAGAATGCCGGAAGAATGGCCGAGTTTCTGGAGCAGCACGAGTTGGTGGAAAAAGTGTACTATCCCGGCCTTAAATCGCATCCCGATCATGAGCTGGCCAAACAGCAAATGAAAGGCTTTGGGGGGATGATGTCTTTTGAATTGAAAGGATTGGATGCTGCCGTCTTTATGAAGTACCTGAAATTGATCAAACCTTCGATGAGCCTGGCGGGTGTGGAATCTACTATTCTTTCCCCCACAAAGACCTCGCACGCCTTGCTTACCGCCGAAGAACGGGAGGAGCAGGGGATAAGAGACGGGTTGTTGCGATTCTCGGTAGGCATAGAGGAAACTGAAGATCTAATAGAAGATATTGAGCAGGCATTGGAAGAGACCCGAAAGGATATGGTTGACCTCAGGATCTAAAAACGTATTTTTGGCCTGCAATTAAAATGACAAATCAAGCATGAAATTAGATATACTGGCTATAGGAGCACATCCCGATGATGTGGAACTGAGTTGCTCGGCCACGCTCGCTAAAGAAATTGACAGAGGAAAGAAGGTAGGGATCCTTGACCTTACCAAAGGAGAATTGGGTACCCGGGGCACTGCAGAGATCAGGGAGAAGGAAGCCAAAGCGGCGGCCGAGATCCTGGGAGTGGCAGTTCGTGAAAACCTCGAATTCAGCGACGGATTCTTTGTTAATAATGTTGCCCATCAACTGGAGATCATCAAAGTGCTGCGCAGGTACAAACCCGAAATTGTGCTGTGTAATGCGGTAGATGACCGTCATATAGATCACGGTAAAGGAGCACAATTGGTAGCCGATGCCTGTTTTTTAAGCGGTCTGCGGAAGATTGAGACCATTTATAACCAGAATTCCCAGGAGGCCTGGCGGCCAAAGAACGTATTCCACTATATTCAGTGGAAAAATTTGACCCCCGATGTGGTGGTGGATGTCACCGGATTTATGGACAAGAAATTAGCCTCGGTAAAGGCATACGGTTCCCAGTTTTTTGATGAGAACAGCGAAGAGCCGGAGACCCCTATTTCAAGCAGTAATTTTTTGGAAAGTATCACCTACAGGGCCAAAGACTTAGGCCGTCTTATTGGTGCGGAATATGGCGAAGGATTTACTGTGAGCCGTTATGTGGCGGTGGATTCATTATTTGACCTGAAGTAAAAAAAGCACTTTTTTTCTTTTGTATAAGTAAGGAATTATATTACATTTGCATCCGATTAAAATGGTGGTTGTAGCTCAGCTGGTTAGAGCGCTGGATTGTGGTTCCAGAGGTCGCCGGTTCGAACCCGGTCTTCCACCCAGAAAGCTTCTCAGAAATGAGGAGCTTTTTTGTATCTGATAGTTTCCCGGCACGGATCACAGATCCGCGCCATCCAGGTAAAATTTAATAAATAGCCCCACCTTCAGGATACTTGATGCAATGTCACACTGAGCTCCCGACCGGCGGGAGGGAAGGTCGAAGTGCTTTTTAGTGAGATCTCGTTCCCAAAGGACTTCGATCATCGGCTGTGCGGGCTACCATTGACTTTTTATTCAATTTTATTTTCTGTTTTCTCCCTTCGGTCGATCAGAATATTCACTTTTTTCCATATTTGTTCATTTTTTTGCTGAGCATTCCTCTCCCTGCGGTCGTCGGATGCAGTAAAAACGAACCAAAAAAAAGACACTTTTTTGATAGGTGTTTCCAATTTTGCTCTCGCAAATTGGAACCGCGCTCCCCCGGCTAAATTTTCTCCAAGGCTTCAAAAATTTTTAACGCCGGGGAAGCACTACACTTACAAAAAAGATAGCCACCAATTCAATTTTTTAATTATTCATTTTAAATCCGTCATCGTTGAATAAGATTTTTATCTCTGTTCACCGTCTGACAAATGAGGTGCGATAAATTGGGGATAAAAGGAGTATGGGTTGTACCAGCCAGACCAAAGATAGAGAAGACTCTTCCATTCAAAAAGCTTCGCTGAGTTCCCGGCTGCAAGAAGAAATGAAGGAGCTGCTTGATAGTCAAATGTTGCTCCCAAAGGACTTCGACCATCGGCTGCGCCTGCCTACCGGCAGGCAAGCCGGCTCAGTCTGACAAATGAGGATACATTCGGTATTGAGTTTCTGGGCTGCACTTGGCGGGTTTGCCACAGATCTTAAATCGGTGGCATCACAATAAAAATGAAAGGCCACCGCCTTCAGGCGGGGCCTATTTAAACCCCATCTTCCGGGCTTTAGCACAATTCCTAAAAAAACCTCACAGGTTTTTAAAACCTGTGAGGTTTGGGTACAAAAACTAATCTTTAATTAATCGGCCGCAGCGTCAGTTATTGTAGGCTTGTCCACGAAAGGCCGTTGATCG
>OGCK01000084.1_pt1 | contig 16741 bp, 11 predicted proteins | sample 1570051 | NCBI WGS metagenome assembly OGCK01 (sample SAMN06266181, study PRJEB24510) | hot springs metagenome | isolation source: hot spring sediment | place: USA: Zodletone Spring, Oklahoma | collected 2013-12-03 | reverse complement strand
TCTCGTGGGCTCGGAGATGTGTATAAGAGACAGATTTATCATTATATTATAATATATCGAAAGGTAATAATCATCTTATATTTTAATCAAAGAAAAAGACCTTCCCGGAGCTACCCCAATTGAATATCCTTCTCAAGGAACTGTTTTATATAGGGATGGAGAATTTTATTCTTCATCTTTTCCTACTCTTCCAGGGTAAGCCTTCATCTTGTAATTATAATTAGTACCTCTTTTAATTTTTATCAAACCGGTCTTAAACTATTTTTTGGTATTTGTTTTATAAAAGTATTATAAATTATTTGACAGAAAATAGATTTTGAGTTAATATAATAGAAAACGTTTTCTATTATAAAAGAAGTGATAAAATATGAACATAACTATAAAAGAAGTGGCAAAAAAGGCAAACGTTTCCATTACTACCGTTTCCCGTGTATTTAACGGAAATAACGGTGTTTCTCCCAAGACACGTAAGCGTGTATTAAAAGTAATCGAGGAATTGGGATACTCTCCTTCTGCTATGGCAAGCGGCCTAAAGACTAATCTTTCTAAATGTATTGGCATTGCTGTACCAGATGCACTTGGTGACTTTTATGGAGAAATAATAGATGGTATTGAATCAGTGACAGCAGAGAAAGGATATAACGTTATCATCTCATTAAACCACCGTATTATCAAAGAAGAACTGGTAGGAGTGAACTTTTTTCAGGCGAAAAAGGTCGATGGTGCCATATTGGTCACTACCTGTGGTGATGATGATTATATTCATTCTCTGATAGAAGGAGGTTATAATATCGTTTTATTGGACCGAGACCCTCACGGCTTACAAGTTGATACGGTAAAAATAGATAACTTTGGTGGTGGATATATGGCAACAGAGTATTTATTGAATCTTGGACATTCTTCTATTTTAATCATTCAAGGGATTCCTTTTATTGATTCTTCTAAAGAACGGTTTAATGGATATAAAAGAGCTTTGAAAAATAAAGGAATAAAAATTAAAAGTCAATTTATCCTGAATGGAAATTTTACCGTAGATAGTGGGCATTTAAGTGTAAAAGAATATCTGGATAACTATGGATTAGATTTTAGTGCCATATTTGCCACGAATGATCAAATGGCGATTGGAGCTATTAAAGCTTTGAATGATAAAGGAATATCGGTTCCTGAGGAAGTTTCTATCGTTGGATTTGATGATAGTTATATTTCACCTTATATTATCCCACCACTTACTACCATAAAACAAAGAAGAGTAGAAATGGGTAGAATAGCAGCCGAGTTGCTCTTGGATCGGATAATTTCCGACCATAAAAAAGGAAGAACTCCAAGGCAAGTTATCCTTCCAGTAGAGTTAATCAAGCGGGAATCTGCAATTTCTCTTTCTTCCAAGTGAAGGGGGTGATAGGTCAAGATTAAAAATGTTCTAGGTGATTAAATTTATTTTAAAGTATTAAAAAGTTCTGGTAAAGGGAGGAAATTAAAAAATGTTAAAGAAAATTATATTATTAGTATTAGTAGTGTTTTTTCTTTATGCAGGAATGGCCTGGGCACAAGAAACTATAGTCTTTTGGGCTATGCCTAATGCTCCTGATGAATCCCATCTTTCTTGGATAGAGAAAGCAGCGGCTGATTTTAAAGCGAAGACTGGTATTACCGTGAATTATGAGATAGTTGGTTGGGGTGATGCATGGTCAAAAATATCGATGTCACTCATCGAACCAATATGTGATGTATCTCAGGTAGGCACTACCTGGAATCCGCAATTTGCTGCTACTAGCGGATTAGAACAGATTGATATAAATGGGTTCGGTGGGGCAGATAGTTTTATGGCAGCAAACTTAGAGTCTACTACCTACAAAGACAATTATTATGGTATTCCCTGGTTTGCGGAAACAAGATGTCTGTTCTATAATAAGGATATGTTTGAGGAAGCAGGGGCAGTACCACCTACGACTTGGGGTGAATTAGTGCTGGCAGGAGAAAAAATTAATTCTAAATTTGGAACGGGTAGAGCATTTGCAATGGCTGGGACCAACGCTTGGGATCTACTGCATAACTGGGCTATCCTTTTATGGCAATCTGGAGGTGACCTGTTAAGTGCGGATCATAAGAAAGCAACCTTCAATAGTGGTGCAGGTATTACAGCTATGCAATGGTATGTTGATTTAGTAAAGAGGGGATTAGCAGATCAAGCCTGTGCTGAATACAACCAGCCACAAGCTGATTCTGCTTTTATCAATGGAAATGTGGCGATGTGTTATATGGGACCATGGAACATTGCAAATATTGAAAGCGAGAATCCTACCTTGAATTATGGTATTGTCGAACCTCCGAAGGGTCCAGTTGGTAAAGGTTCCTTTTCAGGCGGAAGCAACTTAGTCATTTTTTCCAATAGCAAACACAAAGAAGCGGCAAAAGCCTGGGTGAATTATCTAATAGAGAAGCAGGTACTAGTTGATTATACCAAGAACCTGACTCATATGTTACCCGCAAAGATTGAAGCCTTTGAAGATCCTTATTATAATACCGGGGTTTGGAAAGTATTTAAAGAGACTTTATCTTATGCCACTGCTTATCCTCCATTAGGAGTTTGGGGAGATATTGAAAATGCGGTAGTCGGTGAATTTAAAAATATTTTAAGTACTTACGTTAATGGAAAATATACTGAAGGTACAGCTAAAGAATATTTAGATCTGGCAGCTGCGGCAGTAGATAGAGCCTTAGCTAAAGAAAAATAGAGAGATAGATTCGTTTAAACAAAAGGAGAAAACAGTTGAGTACCAATAAAGGAAAGACTGTTTTCTCTCCTTATAGAACCATGATGTGGACTGGTCGATTAACTATTTAGAAAGAATACTATGAAATAATTTTAAAAAAAATATGCATTTATTTATTCAGAAAATAAAAAAAAATCGAATTGCTTATTATTTAATTATACCTGCTCTTATCTGTATGATTTTAGTTCATATTCTTCCTATGTTATGGGGATTTATAATTAGCTTTAGTGATCTTGATCTATATACCATTAGTGATTGGTCTAAAGCTCCGTTTATTGGGATCGGTAATTATTTAGAGGGCTTGGATATAAATAGTCCAACAGGAGGGCGATTTTTACGTTCTTTATGGAACATAACCTATTACGGAATTGCGGTAATCTCTATCGGTTATTTTATCGGTTTAGGAGTAGCTTTAATTTTAAACCAGGAATTTATAGGGAGAACCATTGTTAGAGGATTGATACTTTTACCTTATATTATTCCTGATTCAGTCGCTTATAGTGTTTGGAGGTTCATGTTTCAAGCGAGAATAGGTATCGTAAATAAATATTTATTATCCTGGGGTTTGATTTCAGAGACGAAGGTCTGGTTAGTTGGTGATAAGTCTATTTATGCAGTTATGGTGGCTAGCATTTGGAAAGGTTGGCCTTTTACCTGTTTAATTTTATTAGCAGGATTACAGACTATTCCTTTCGAGTTGTATGATGCGGCCAAGATTGATGGCGCTTCAATATGGCAGCAGTTTCGATATATTACCTTTCCTCTTCTTATGCCTATAACTTCCGTTCTATTACTATTATCCACACTATGGAATTTTAATGCCTTTAATCAATTTTATGTTATGCTGGGTGACGATCCCGGTGTTGCCGCAGAAGTTCCCTCTACCCTAATTTTAAGAGAGGCTTTTAATTCTTTTCATTACGGTATTGGAGCAGCCATGTCGGTGATTTTGATGGTAATTATGTTGATTTTCAGTATTTTATACATTAAAAAGATCCGACCAGGGGAGGTAGAGCATTGAATAGGACAACAAAAAGATTAACGGAAAGGATGTTTTTGTATTTTGCAGTCATTTTGATTTTAATATCGGTATTAGCACCTTTTGCCTGGATGGTCTCTGGTTCGTTTAAAACAAGATTAGAAATTCAGGCTTCAGATAGTAAAATAGCGGGAAAGGAGCCCAGTTGGATACCTCGTAATTTTACTTTGGTTAATTACAAGACTGTAAATAAAGAAGTTAAAATATTTGATTATTTTAAAAACAGCATAATAATAAGCTTGGGGACAATGTTTTTTTCTGTTGTTATTGCCACTTTAGCTGCTTATGCTATCTCTCGTTTTTCTTTTCCAGGAAGAACTGCCTATAGTATATCTGTATTATCAACCCAGATGTTCCCCGGAATTCTTTTTCTTATACCCTATTTTGTCATGTTTATCTGGATAAGGAAGATTATAGGTCTTCCGATGAGAGATACCTATTGGGGAATGATCTTCACTTACACTTCTTTTTCTCTACCTTTTTCTATCTGGATGTTGCGAGGTTACCTTAATACTATTCCCAGAGAAATAGATGAACAAGCTCAAATTGATGGATGTACTAAAGTAGGAGCTCTTTTTAGAGTCATCATTCCTTTGGCAAGGCCGGGAATTGCGGCCGTTGGAATATATGGATTTGTAATGGCTTGGAATGAGGTGTTATTTGCCTCAGTACTTACCGGGAATGAAACCACAACAGTAGCTATCGGTATCCTAAGGTATATTACTGCCCAGGAAGCCCGTTGGGGAGGGATGATGGCTGCATGTATATTAGTTAGTCTTCCTGTTTTAATATTTTTTACGGTGTTACAAAAACAATTCGTTCAAGGATTAGTAGCTGGAGCTACCAAAGGATAAAAAAATATTTCAAAAAGGAAACATTGATGAATCCATATGGACATTTTGATGATGTGAAAAAAGAGTATATTATTACCCGCCCGGATACACCTTTGCCCTGGATAAACTATTTAGGATTCAAGAAATATTTTGGAATTATCTCCAATACAGCGGGGGGTTATAGCTTTTACTTAGATGCTCGGCTGCGGCGTCTAACTCGCTATCGTTATAATAATGTTCCTTTGGATGTAGGTGGCCGCTATTTATACATTAAAGATGGTAATACCATCTGGAATCCCGGTTGGAAACCAACTTGCACATCATTAGATAGTTACTCCTGTCGACATGGATTAGGATATTCGGTGATTACGGGATATAAAAATGATGTGGAAGTAGAGATCACTTACTTTGTTCCTCTTAGAGAGAATATGGAAATATGGAAAGTAAAAATAATAAATCATGGAGAGCAGGAAAAAAGGTTAACCCTTTTTTCCCTGGTTGAATTTTGCCTTTGGGATGCTATGGACGATATGACTAATTTCCAACGAAATTTTAATATAGGCGAAGTAGAAGTAGAAAATGATACTATCTTTCACAAAACTGAATATCGGGAAAGACGAAATCATTATGCCTATTTTTTCTGTAACCAAAAAATAGAGGGATTTGATACCAGCCGCGATGCATTTATTGGGTTTAATCACGGATTTGAAAATCCTCAAGTGGTAAGTAAGGGAAAATGCACTAATTCTCTGGCAAGCGGTTGGGCTCCAGTTGGTGTTCATCAGCTCAATGTTATCCTCCAGCCGGGACAAGATAGAACACTCCATTTTATATTAGGATATATGGAAAACAAAGAAGATGAAAAGTTTTCAGCTCCCAATATTATTAATAAAAAATCATTATGGACTAAGTTGGAGCTTTATAACACTACCCAAGCTGTGGATGAAGCATTGAATGAGTTAAAAATCTATTGTAGCAGACTGCTTGGTCGATATCAGGTGAAAATAGATAATGAAGATATAGAACGTATGGTCAATATTTGGAATCAGTATCAGTGCATCGTCACTTTTAATCTGTCTCGTTCTGCTTCTTTATTTGAATCTGGTGTTGGGCGTGGGATGGGCTTTCGGGATTCCAATCAAGATTTGCTTGGTTTTATGCATATATTTCCAGAAAGAGCAAGAAAAAGAATTCTGGAACTTGCTGCTATTCAGCTCTCTAGTGGAGATTGTTATCATCAGTATCAACCGTTAACCAAGGAGGGAAACGAAAATATAGGTAAAGGATTTAACGATGATCCATTATGGTTTATTGCTTCTACTTGTGCTTATATAAAGGAAACTGGAGATTTTTCAATTCTTGATGAGGTCATTAGATATTCAGATATACCTGGTAGCAAAGCTACTATTCTTGATCACCTTTACCTTTCTATTAATTATACCCTAAAAAATTTAGGACCACACAATCTTCCTCTTATTGGTCATGCCGACTGGAATGATTGTCTGAACCTCAATTGTTTTTCCAAAGTGCCCGGAGAATCTTTTCAGTCAGCCGGGGATATAAAGGGAGGGGCAGCAGAATCTGTAATGATTGCCGGTTTGTTTCTCTATGTATGTTGTGAATTTATAAAGCTTTGTCACCAGATTGGTGCTGAAGCAAAAATAAATGAACTCAATAAAGGATACAAACTTATCCAGAAAGCGGTTGAAGAACATGGATGGGATGGAGAATGGTTTTTGCGAGCTTATGACTATTATGGGAATAAAGTAGGGTCTAAGGAATGTGAAGAAGGAAAGATATTTATTGAATCTCAGGGTTGGTGTATTATGGGTGGTGTTGGTTTAAAAGATGGTAGAGCTCAGATGGCTTTAGATAGCGTGGAAAAATATTTATCGACTCCCCATGGAATTATGTCTCTTCAACCTGCATATACTCAATATTATTTAAATTTAGGGGAAATTTCTTCTTATCCTCCAGGATATAAAGAAAATGCCGGGATATTTTGTCATAATAATCCCTGGATTTCTATAGCAGAGACTATTTTAGGAAATGGTGATAAAGCTTTTAATTCATACTTACGAATTTGTCCCAGTACCAAGGATAATTTTAATGAAACCTATCGGTGTGAGCCTTATGCTTACGCCCAGATGATTGCTGGAAGAGATGCACCAACTTACGGTGAGGCTAAAAACTCCTGGCTTACCGGTGCAGCAGCCTGGAGTTTTGTCACCATTAGCCAGGCTATTTTGGGAATTAAACCCGATTATCAGGGTTTGTTGATTGACCCTTGTATTCCCAAAAGTTGGAAGGGATATATGGTTATTCGGCTCTTCCGGGGAGTAAAGTATCATATTACCGTAAAAAATCCCGAGGGGGTTAGCAAGGGAGTCAAGCGTTTACTCATCAATGGAAAATTAATAAAGGGAAATTTAATTCCATATAATAAGAATGATACAGAAGTAGAAGTGACTGTAATCCTGGGTAAAAATAATTAATAAAGAATTAAAGAAAGGAGATTCGTCTATGTTTTTGACTTCGAAAACGTATCCTCTTAACGGAATATGGCAATATTGTTTGAATAAACAAGAAGAATATAGTGATATTCAGGTTCCTTCTAATTGGTATTTACAAGGATTAAATCACAGTGGCAAGGTATATTATCAGAGGAAATTCGAGATATCTCTCCAGAAAGATAATGACTATTATCTGGTCTTCAAAGGAGTGGATTACTTTTGTCAGGTGAAACTGAATGGAAGATTAATTGGAAAACATGAAGGGTACTTCCAAGAATTTTCTTTTCTGATAACTGATATGCTAAAAGATACCGAGAATCTTCTGGAAGTTGAGGTAGATTCGCCGAAAGAATCTGTTGATATTTGGCCTAATAAGAAATATCTGATAAAAGGGATATTCAACCATCATGACACTCGACCTGGTAGCTGGGACCCTGAATACGGACAGGATAAAAATACCGGAGGCATATGGAATGATATATTCATTGAAGAAAAACACAAAATGCATTTGGGAAAAAATATTAAGGTATCCTCTTTAATATTAGAAGATGGCCGTGCGCGCCTGGATATAGATGTGCCTTTGAACAATCATGTTTTCCCGCAAGAAATAGAAATTATATTGGAAATTTCGGGAGTGGGATTTAAGGAAAAATATAAGATTGACAAAAATATTTTTTTATCTTCTGGCAAGAATAATATCCATCTGGTGAAGACGATAGATAAACCTAAATTATGGACTACCTGGGATAGAGGGAAATCATATTTATATCATTTAAAATGTATTCTTTTGAATTCAAAAAGAAACATTTTAGATGAAAGTTCCTTGCAGTTTGGCATAAGAGAAATAAAGATAGATAACCAATGGAACTGGTATTTAAATGGCCAAAGGTTCTTTCCACGTGGAACAAATATTATTCCTGCCCAATGGCTAAGCGAATATAATAACCAGAAAATAGCTCAGGATATAAAGATGTTAAAAGAAGCCAATGTCAATGCGGTAAGAGTTCATGCTCATATTAACCGGCAGGAATTTTATGATGCCTGTGATAAGACTGGAATATTGGTATGGCAAGATTTTCCTCTTCAATGGAGCTATGAAGAGAGTGATGAATTTGTTCAAAATGCGGTGAGTCAGATTGGGGATATGATAGAGCAATTTTATAATCATCCCAGCATATCTGTCTGGTGCTGCCATAATGAACCGAGTACCAATAGATATACGCTTGACCCACTATTATACTTAACTGCAAAAGCTAAAGATTTCACCAGATATATTGATATAGCCTCTGACTTTGCCTATCATCCCTATCCAGGTTGGTACAGGACTCATTATTACGAATTTTATTTACTTCCAGGAGCTCCCTTCATTAGTGAATTTGGGGCTCAAGCCCTCCCCAATATAGAGACGATGAGGGAAATGATGAATAAAGAGGAGCTCTGGCCGCCTAAATGGTCAGTATGGGCCTATCATGATTTTCAATACGATACTACCTTCAATGTAGCCAAGGTGGATATGGGTGATTCTATCGAGGAATTTATAGAAAACAGCCAAAACTATCAATCAAAATTGTTAAAATATGCTATAGAAAATTATCGCAAGAATAAATATTCTAAAATAACTGGAATATTTCAATTTATGTTCGTAGATAATTGGAATGCTATAACTTGGAGTGTGGTGGATTATTTTCGAAGGCCAAAAAAAAGTTATCATGTTTTGAAAATTATTTACCAACCGGTGTTAATTGGGATGGATATGGATAGGGAAAAGATAAGTTTGGATGCATTGAGAACTATAGGAATTTCCAGCATCTGGATTGTTAATGATACACTGAATAAGTATGAAAATACCTATGCCGAAATTAACTTACTTAAAGATGAAGAGATAGCAATAGAAAGCAAAATAGAGATAGGTTGTATACCTGCCGATGGTGTCAAACATTTTTCCAGTCCTCCTATGTCGGAAGGACTGATCAGATTAAATTTAAAAGAAAAGGGAATTTATAATATTGAAATGAAACTGAAAAATAAAAAAGGGTATATCATCTCCAGAAACTCTTATGTGATGGAGGTAATATAGTTTTAATGACTATACTTATCATCAAATAAAGAGGGACAGACACCTATTTTCTTAAATAATTAATATTTTACTTTTAAATTAGTAGGTAACCCGATAAAGGGTAAGATCTTCCAATGTAGCAAAGACATGCTATGTTAACCACATGACCCAAGATTCTTAAGAATAGAATTTATAGGTGCTCTTTATAGTACCCAACGATGAAAGCCCAAAACCTCAAAGAGCCGGCTATCTTTAATAAAGATAGCAGATTATCTTGCTGTCTATTATAGTACCCTAAGCAGAGTGACTAAAAAGAGTAGAGCGGGAAGATGAAGAGTGATATGGCAAAGTCCGACCCTCGTTACTCTTGCAAGATTTGTAGAGAAGCTTAGGAAAGTTTTTTAGTTAAAGTCGAAAGTAAGACCTAAGAAGAAAGTCAATAAATAGGTGTCTGTCCCTATTATTCCATATTGAGTTAAATTTTCCGTAATCACCAGTAGAGATTTTATGCCAGAAAGCTCAAAGTCAAATATCTTGACAAAAAAAATAAAATAGATAAGATAATATTATATTGTTTTCATTTTATAAAAGGAGGTAAATAAAATGAAAAAACAAAAATTAATACTCGCGATAGTTCTGATAGCAATTCTTCTCTCTTCTGTGGTTTCTTTTTCATCAGCAGAGGCAAAAAAACTCTACATACCTTTAATTTCAAAGGGATTCCAACACCAATTCTGGCTGGCAGTTAAGGCCGGGGCTGAACAAGCTGCCAAAGACTTTGATGTAACCATCACCTTTGAAGGACCCGAGAGCGAGGCTATGGTGGATAAGCAAATGGATATGCTTCAGGTCGCTATTGACAAGAATCCTGACGCAATTTGCTTTGCCGCCGTTGACTCCAAAGCTGCCATTCCTCTGCTTGAGCAGACCAAGGAAAAAGGTATCCCCGTGATCGGTTTTGACTCCGGAGTTGACAGTGACATCCCACTGAGTACAGCAGCTACCGATAATATTGGTGCGGCTGCATTGGCAGCCGATAAAATGGCAGAACTTATCGGCGGAGCCGGACAAGTGGCAATTATTGCACATGACCAGACCAGCCGAACCGGTATCGATCGTGTCAAGGGCTTTACCGACAGAGTTGCCGAAAAATATCCAAACATCACCATTGTAGCTACCCAGTATGGCGGTGGGGATCATCTGAAATCGACAGACCTGGCCAAAGCTATCATTCAGGGCAACCCCAATCTTAAGGGTTTCTTTGGCGCTAACGAGGGTTCGATCATTGGTGTCTTAAATGCCGTACAAGAATTGGGAATGAAGGGCAAGCTGGTGGTTATCGGTTATGACTCCGGTCAACAACAGATGGAAGCCATCCGATCCGGTCTTCTGGCTGGCGCAATCACCCAGGACCCCATCGGTATTGGCTACAAGTGTGTTGAAGCTGCAGTGAAAGCCATTAAAGGTGAAACACTGCCTAAGTTCATCGACACCGGTTTCCACTGGTATGACAGCACCAACATTGATGACCCGGCGATTGCAGCGCTGCTTTATAAATAGAAACACCTTAGCAAAAACTAATAAATTAAAATAGTATAATAATAATGAGAGGCTGTCCAAAAAGATATGAGCAGCCTCTCATAATATAAATAGCTGTTTATCTGCTTATCAATAAAATTGATCATTTATTTTCATGAACTTGTATGTGACCAAAGTGAAATTTTTAATGATGAGGATGACCCATGGATGATCTACTGCTCTTGATGGAGGGGATTGATAAATCTTTTCCTGGCGTAGATGCCCTTAAAAAATGCCGGTTTGAATTAAAGGCCGGAGAAGTGCATGCCCTGGTCGGGGAAAATGGCGCCGGAAAATCCACTTTAATGAAAGTGGTTGCCGGCGTATATTCGAAAGACGCCGGGCGGATTTTTTATAAGGGCAATGAAGTGCATATTCCTAACCCCCGGGCGGCACAGCGTCTGGGGATTAGTATGGTTCACCAGGAACTTAACCTGATGCGCCACCTGACCGCAGCTCAAAATATTTTCATCGGCCGCGAACCGGTTCGGGGAGCACGGATTATACTGGATGAAAATACCTTAAATGACAAAGCTCAGGAAATCTTCGACATGCTGCATCTGAAGCTGAATCCCCGCACCAAAGTTGCGGATATGAGTGTTGCCAAGCAGCAAATGGTTGAAATTGCCAAAGCTCTTTCTTTTCATTCCGATGTACTGATTCTGGACGAACCTACGGCGGCATTAGCTTCTGTGGAAATTATAGAACTGTTCCGTATCATTCGCCAGCTTCGTGATAAGGGTGTGGGAATTATCTATATATCTCACCGACTGGAAGAACTCAAACAGATTTCTGACCGCATTACGGTGATGCGTGATGGCTTGTATGTGGATACGGTTCCAACACAAGGGGTCGAAATTGACCAGATCATCAAAATGATGGTAGGCCGCGTCATTTACGAATCTTCCCCTGAAATTCCCGAGAATCCTAACCAGGAAATCGTATTGGAAGTAAAACACCTCAACCGGGGAAAAGAGATTAAAGATGTCAGCTTCTATCTAAAACGGGGTGAAATATTGGGTTTTGCCGGTTTGGTGGGTGCCGGACGTACGGAGGTGGCGCGCGCTGTATTCGGGGCGGATCCTTTCGATTCAGGGGAAATCATGGTTAAAGGCAAGAAGGTCAAAATCAAAGGCCCGAGCGATGCAGTGAGCCATGATATTGGTTACCTCTCTGAAGATCGGAAGCAATACGGATTGTGCCTGGGATTGGATGTAGAAACCAATATCGCGATGGTAATCATTAGCAAACTAACCGGTTTTTTGGGGTGGATACAAAATATAAAAGTACACGAGATTGTGAAAACCATCGTCGACAAGTTATCCATAAAAACCCCGAGCTTGAATCAGAAAGTGATGAATCTTTCAGGCGGTAACCAGCAGAAATTGGTGGTGGGTAAATGGCTGGCCAAAGATACCGGTATTTTATTATTCGATGAACCTACCCGCGGCATTGATGTTGGGGCAAAGAGCGAAATTTATCGATTATTGAATAACCTGGCTCATCAGGGAAAATCAATTATTATGATTTCTTCGGAACTTCCGGAAATTCTTCGTATGAGCCATCGGGTCGTGGTAATGTGTGAAGGCCGGGTTACCGGTGAATTGGACTATGGAGAAGCAACACAAGAAAGCATCATGCAGTTGGCGACGCTTCGAAATGGCGGAAATGTATCAAATAACTAAAGGAAGGGATGAATTTGCTTATGAAAACCGAAATCATTACCCGAGAGAAAAAAACACGGTCAGATACCGTTCAGAGATTAATGGCTTTCGGGGCTTTAATCATCATTTTTATTGGTTTCTCTTTGGCATCTCCTTACTTTTTCACCTTCCGGAATGTCATCGGTATACTCATTTCTACCGCTGTTAACGGCCTCCTTGCTATCGGGGTAACCTTTATTATCATTACCGGGGGCATTGATTTATCAGTTGGTACGGTCATGACACTGTCGGCGGTGATGAGCGGTGTATTTATCACTTATTGGAATCTACCCGTTCCCTTAGGAGTGATGGCAGGAATATTGACCGGGAGTACGGCTGGTTTTTTTAATGGTATTCTGGTCTCCAAATTTAAATTACCGCCATTTGTTGCCACCCTTGGTATGTTGAACGTGGCCAGAGGATTTTCGCTGGTCATTTCTAAACTCAGCCCCATTTATTTTGACCTGGATAAGTCGGTCAGCAGCATTGCCATGGGTTCAATTCTGGGCAAAATCATTCCCGGATTTGAAATTCCCAATGCCGTGCTGATCATGTTCGGGTCTGCGATTATTGCTGGTCTGATCCTTTCCAAAACCATATTAGGACGGTACGCTTATGCAATCGGCAGTAATGAAAAAGCAGTCCAGTTATCCGGGGTTAATATTATTTTTTGGAAAACAGCCATCTATACAGTCGCCGGGATTTTTATCGGTATTGCTGGTGTGGTCATCGCTGCCCGGTTGAATTCTGCCCAGCCCTCGCTGGGGCTTGGCTACGAACTGGAGGCAATCGCTGCGGCGGTTATCGGCGGTACTTCCTTGAGCGGTGGAGAAGGCACGATATTGGGCACCATCATCGGTGCATTTATTATTAGCACACTCACCAACGGCCTGCGCATTATGTCCGTACCGCAAGAATGGCAGATCGTTATCACCGGCTTCATCATTATTGCTGCAGTGTATCTGGATATTCTCCGCCGTGGAAAGCAATCATAAGCTTACTAACATCGAAATAAAACCCTCGACCTAACACTTTTTTTCCCAAAAAAGAAGGACTTTTAAAACTTATGTCGAACATAACTACGGGTATATTGGGTATCAAATTTCAACTTCATACTAAACTATTTATTTCCTAATTTACAGTAAGGTTTTGAAATTGATCTTTGGATGGGAGTGAAACTTGTTTTTAAAAGTTTATACCAAAGAAAGGAGGGATAAAAACGAAAGTAATTTTTTAGGCATTAAAAATTGTGAGGAAAAGACTAAGAAGTTTTACTGAAACAATTATAAAATCTAAAAAATAAAAGAGGTGTATAAAAATGAAAAGAATTATTTTGTTTTTAGGGGTCATTTTACTTTTACCGGCTTTGATGATTGGCTGTGCTCCTTCCGGTACTTCACTACCCATAATAACAAATTTTAATGCCAGCCCCGCCACGATTGATGAGGGAGACAGTTCTACTTTAACCTGGGCGGTTACCGGAGCCAGTAGTGCGATGATAACTCCGGATGTTGGCAGTGTGGCATCAACAACCGGTAGTTACCTGGTCAGTCCTACAGAAACCACTACCTATACCCTGACCGCAACCAATACGGCAGGAAGTTCTACAGCCAACGTTATAGTAACCGTGAATACGGAGATGCAAAAAGCCATTGATGTGGTCGTTGAAGAAATCTTACCTGACATTCCGGAAGTTCAATCAGGAGACCCCTATTGGTGTGTAAAGTTAGAGGCTTCCCTGCCTCCTGGGGCCATTATTTTGGAGGATTCGGGAACGGCTGCCAAGGCAAGCTTTCAAATGACCTTGGAAGAGGAAAAGTTTTTCTTCTTTCTTGATTTAGCTCCCAATTCTTTTTACGAACATCCGGTAAAATATATCCTGGTGGATAAAGAGGGTAATCATGAAGAGTATGATGCTGGTTGGTGGCCGAAAATTAATGGTGTTGTTCCCGAAGCAATCTCAAAAGAAGTTCCCGATGAAGAGGATGTAGTGCAGACCAACGTTTCACTTAAAGCACATATTGGGACTGTCTTAGATTACGTATTTCCGCCATTAGTCAGTCAATGGTCTGAAGGTTTCATTGTCGTGCAAGGACTGATGCCTACAGAGAATCTGTATGACTGCGCGGTAGATACTTATCTGAACGGCATTAATTTTTTTAATGCCTATAAAAGTACTTTTTCCAGCGTCGAAGGACTGGTGCAGACGGATGCCCTCCAAGTGTTAGATACCATTGACCAGATGGCTGAAGAAGGCAAAGACATGATCACTATTTACATCATTGCCCATGGAAATGTTGATCTTGTACGACTTGGTGGCCAATATTTCTATGCCTCTCAGTTCCGTAGTAAGATGGCTGCTCACCCGGATATCATCTTCAATTTCATTTTGGGTTCCTGTCATGCCGGAAGCTTTATCGATAATCTCAGTTCCCTGGATAATGTCTGTGCCATTGCGACCGCTTGCTCTTCGGATGAAGGAGCTTCGGGAGATGTAGACGAATGGGGCAGCAGTGATGATTATAATCCAAGTGATGTCGGCAGTGAATGGACCAGTTCCCTGATTGCGGCCATGTTTAGTATTGCACAGGATTCTACTAAAATGAATAATATTCAAACCTGGGCTTACAATAATGAAGTTCCGGTAACCTGTATGCTCATTTGCGAGGCAGGTTATGGAGCTTTAGGTTATCAATCGACATTAGGTTTGACCCATAATTTGGATTTTTCTAATGTGATGGGTTGGAGCCATCCTAATCATTATTGTTGCTGGGAAACATTGTATTAAAAATAAAGAGAAAATAAAGAAGGACAGACACCTATTTTCTTAAATAATTAATATTTTACTTTTAAATTAGTAGGTAACCCGATAAAGGGTAAGATCTTCCAATGTAGCAAAGACATGCTATGTTAACCACATGACCCAAGATCCTTAAATAGGTGTCTGCTTGGGTTCAAGTTACAAATGCAACACCTAACTTTGGTATAATATACCAGAAGAAAGGAGTTGCATATGTCCCATTGTTATCAGTTAAGTATTAATGAACGTGAAGAGATCAGCCTTGGATTAGCCCAAAAGTTTAGTAAAAACTGTATTGCGCTATCTCTTGGCCGATCATCTAGTACTATCTGTCGCGAAGTCAACCGTAACACGGCAAACGGGCAAGCCTACAGAGTGGTTAAGGCTCAAGGTCGTGCTGATAAGTTAACGCATCTGGTCCGCAAAAAACGAAAAATGGATAGGAATCTACCGTTGAGAGACTACGTTCTTTTACACCTGGACCAATTATGGTCTCCGGAACAGATTGCCAAACGCCTAAAAATATTATATCCTATGGATATGGCAATGCAAATATCACCTGAAAGCATCTATTCCTATTTATATGTTTTGCCGCGTGGCGCCTTACGGAAAGAATTGGTTAAATGTTTACGCTACCATCATATCAACCGCCGAATACACGGCAAGTCTCGTCAGAAACCCTGCCCCATACAGGACTATATCAGTATTGAAGAACGTCCTGCCGAAGTAGCCGATCGAACGATTCCTGGCCATTGGGAAGGCGATCTTCTCATGGGACATAATAATGGTTCTGCTTTGGGCACCTTAGTTGAACGAACCACCCGTATGACCTTCTTGGTTCAACTGAAAGATAAAGATGCTACCGCAGTACGAGAATCTTTCGCGAAAGAATTTAAACATCTTCCCCAAGGCTTAAAGCGTTCTCTAACCTATGATCAAGGCCAGGAAATGGCAGAACATAAACTTTTTACCAAGAGTACAAAGATTCAAGTTTACTTTGCGCATCCCCACTCACCCTGGGAACGTGGTACCAATGAAAATACCAACGCTTTGATTCGTCAATTTTTCCCCAAAGGTACAGATTTTTCCAAAGTTTCGCTTAAGAGTATCAAAAAAGCACAGGATATGCTAAATGACCGGCCACGGAAAACTCTAGAATTTTTAACGCCGCATGAGGTTTTTTGTAAACTGTTGCATTAGCAACTTGAACATAAGCAGACACTTATTTATTCCTATTTGGTGTAATGTATTTATTATAATATCTCTTATATCTGAATAGCAAAAAATACTTCCTTAAATAAATAAATCAGCCAAGATTAACTGAAATATTTTGCCAAGAATTTGATATGATCTCTCCAATATTATTATGTATTGTAACTGTCTCTTATACACATCTCCGAGCCCACGAGACCGTACTAGATCTCGTATGCCGTCTTCTGCTTGAA
>OGCK01000083.1_pt1 | contig 16911 bp, 15 predicted proteins | sample 1570051 | NCBI WGS metagenome assembly OGCK01 (sample SAMN06266181, study PRJEB24510) | hot springs metagenome | isolation source: hot spring sediment | place: USA: Zodletone Spring, Oklahoma | collected 2013-12-03 | reverse complement strand
GGATCATCCTTTACGGGGCCGAAGGGGATTTCAAGGCCGAGATCAACAGCCTGGAAGACGCGAAGTCGGCTTTGAGAAGAACGAAGGCTTTTGGAGCGAATTCGGTCAAAAGTTATAATCAGCCGCGTCGTGAGCAGCGCCAGCAGGTAATGCAGGCCGCGAAGGAGCTCGACATGAACGTGGTGCCCGAAGGCGGAAGTACCTTCTTCCACAACATGAGCATGATCGTGGATGGGCATACGGGAATTGAGCACAACATACCGGTGGCGCCTGTTTATAAAGATATCAAAACCCTTTGGAGCAACAGCGAAACCGGCTACACTCCTACCCTCATCGTGAACTACGGCGGGATCAACGGAGAATATTATTTCTATGAAAAATCGAATGTGTGGGAGAACGAGCGACTGCTGAATTTCACTCCGCGGGCGCTGGTAGATTCGAGATCCAGACACCGCACGATGCTTCCGGAAGAAGAATATGACAACGGCCCGGTGCTGGTTTCGGAAACTGCGAAAGCATTGACCGATGAAGGTGTGAAAGTGAACCTTGGCGCACACGGGCAACTGCAAGGTCTTGGAGCACACTGGGAACTGTGGCTGCTGCAAATGGGTGGCATGACCAACATGGAAGCTCTGCAGGCGGCGACCATCAATGGCGCAAACTACCTGGGAATGGAAACTGAAATAGGTTCCCTCGAGGAAGGAAAACTGGCCGATCTGTTAGTACTGGAGGAGAATCCACTGGAGGACATTCGCAATTCCGAAAGCATTCAATACACCATGATCAACGGCCGACTTTACGAAGCCGAAACCATGAATGAAATTGGAAACCATCCTGAAGATCGAGGAGAGTTCTACTGGGAAAGCGCGAAGTACAACGAAGCCTTCCCATGGCACGAGGAAACCCAGAGTTTTACCGCACCGGGATGTACATGTCATGCGAGTAAGAACTAGTCTGTAGTCTATAGTCTTTGGACGGTAGAGGCACGAAACAAAACTATAAAAGCCGGGATCCCGATGGGGTTTCGGCTTTTTTTTATGCCTCCCTCCGGATTAAAACTTGGGGGAAGGGATACTCAGAAAAATGCTCAAAGTCAGGAGACTTTGAGCAACTTTTAAGACTTTGCGCAACTTTTAAATTTAAATTTTGTGCTTCGCGAAGTCCCCGACTTCGCGACCTCTTGGAACTTCTGGTAATCAAAAACTCGATGGAATTTATTGACTTCTAATAAGTATTTCTTTTCCAATCTTCTTTTTCTGTATTTTTAAGTAAAACAGTTCTTTGTGAAAGAAGGTTATACCATTAAAGATCAATCCAGGGCTCATTTCATTACTGCCACAGTAGTAGACTGGATCGATGTCTTCAGCAGACAGATCTATAGAGACTGCATTATAGAAAGCCTGTCATACTGCATAAAAAATAAAGGTATGATCTTGTATGGATATGTGATCATGTCTAATCATATCCACCTGATTATCCAGTCTGAAAATTGTGAACTATCTGATCTCCTGCGGGATTTTAAAAAATTTACTGCTACCAGGATTCTGGATCTTATCAAAAATACTCCTGAAAGCAGAAGAGAATGGATGCTGGAGCGATTTCACAAAGCTACTTTTAGTCATAACCGAAATAAGAATTACCAGTTGTGGCAGTACGGGAACCATGCTGAGGAGATCTACAGTGAAAAATTTTTATGGACAAAACTCGATTACATTCACCTGAACCCTGTTAGAGCCGGACTGGTAGCCCGCGCATCAGATTATATATATTCCAGTGCGTCGAATTATGTACTTGGAAGAGGAATTTTGAACCAGGTTTCTTTAGCTGATAATCCTGTCCAGGATGTATTGAAAAGTTGGACAGTCCAGAAGTATAATAACTTTTGATCCACCATATTTTTTTAAGTCAGAAGCCTTTTGATGATTCAAATTGCGAGAAGATGAAAACTGGCGCAAAGTCAGGAGACTTTGCGCAGCACTTGCTTTTAAAGAATTCCGGCAAAAAGAAAAAAACCTAACTTTGGCCTCACTTTTGAACCCGGAATCCGGAACTTTAAAACGCATCCTTGACACAAACTCTCTTTCATTACTCCCTCCACTTCCTCGTAATAGGCCTTATCGCCTATTTGTATGACCCGAAGAACTGGAAAAAAGCCTGGCTCATCCTGCTGGCCACCATGGCTGTGGACCTGGATCACTTGCTGGTGACGCCCATCTTCCACCCCGGGCGCTGCAGCATTGGGTTTCATTATTTGCATTCCTTCTATGTGATCCCGTTTTACTTCCTGGGAGCAGCCTTTTTAAAAAGGTCAATCTGGAAGCTCATTTTCATAGGACTTGCCTTCCACATGTTCACTGATCTTGTGGATTGTATATGGATGGCTTCGGAATGTGGGGAGTGTGAAATTCCGGAATTTCTGAGTTATTTTTCCCAATAAGAATATTCCTACTTATGGTTTTATAATATACTGGATAATAGATGCTTAATCTTTATTATTTCGGTTTTACCTGCCTTTTTCCGCAGAAATAAAACAACAACAGTTTTCATTTCATTGGTGAATTCCTGTATATTTACCACGGTGAATTTTCACCATTTCCGAAGAAAGTCAGCCAAAAAATCAACAGAGATATGCACGTAGCCATTGCGGGAAACATAGGTGCGGGAAAGACCACCCTTACCAAGTTATTAGCCAAACATTTTGACTGGGAGGCGCATTATGAAGACGTCCTGGAAAACCCATATCTGGAAGATTTTTACAATAAAATGGAGCGCTGGTCTTTCAACCTGCAGATCTACTTTTTGAACAGCAGGTTTCGGCAGATCCTCGATATTCGCGAGAGCGGAAAGGCCATCATCCAGGACCGCACCATTTATGAAGACGCGCATATTTTCGCTCCTAACCTCCACGCGATGGGCTTAATGACCAACCGCGACTATGAAAATTACAAATCCCTTTTTGACCTGATGGAAAGCGTGGTAAAAGGTCCGGACCTGTTGATCTACCTTAGAAGCAGTATTCCAAACCTCGTTTCCCAGATCCACAAAAGAGGACGCGACTACGAAAATTCAATTTCCATCGACTACCTGAGCCGTCTTAACGAACGCTACGAAGCCTGGGTGCACAACTACGACAAAGGAAACCTTCTTATCATTGATGTGGATAACATCAATTTCGTGGATAATCCCGAAGATCTTGGGAATATCATCACCAGGGTGGACGGGGAGCTGCATGGGCTTTTTAAGTAAACTTTTGAAGTTAGATCTTAGAGGTTAGAAGTTAGAATTCAATTGTCATCCCGACAGAGCCTGCCTAACCGCAGGTAAACCTGAGAAGGCGACGAGGGATCTCTTTCCTGTTGCCGGTTGTCTGTGACGGGTTTTTGGAATTTGGAGCTTAGAGATTGGAATTTCATTTTTGAAGGACTTCGACCATCCTCCCTTTGGTCGGGCTCAGTCTGACATTGAGGTCAGAAGTTTGAATCGGTTGTCATCCCGACAGAGCCTGCCTAACGGCAGGTAAACCTGAGAAGGCGACGAGGGATCTCTTCCCTGTTGCCGGTTGCACGTTGCCGGTCGTCTGTGGCAGGTTATTGGAATTTGGTGCTTAGAGGTTGGAAATTCAACCTCTCTTTTCTTCCCAGATAATTGATCACTGTTAATTGTTTCCTGATAAATTGACTTTTGTAACAGAGTATTCTAAATTAGTAGAGACCAATCCATTAATCCCGATTTATGGAAACTCAGAAACTAAAAAGACCACGGCACAAAGGTTCCCCGAAACTTTTTAATAACCCTTTTCTTGAAAGGCTGACACATACCCACATCTCCTTTCCTTTGATCATCTTTGGAAGTATCGCGGCGGTGCTTATCTACTACGGAATCTTCGAAAAAGGCTTTGAGATGCCGTTCATGTTCCTGTTGTTCCTTGCCGGAATGTTCTTCTTTACCCTGGTGGAATACCTGATGCACCGGTACCTTTACCATATTCCCGCTACCACCGAAAGAAAGAAAAAGATCGCCTATACCATGCACGGGGTACACCACGATTATCCTAAAGATAAATCGCGCCTGGCCATGCCCCCGGTGCTCAGCCTTATTATCGCTACCGTGTTATTTGTGCTCTATAGAGCGGTTTTGGGAGACCTGGTTTTCGGCTTCCTCGCCGGATTTTTAGTAGGATATGCAGGTTATCTTGCCGTTCATTATTCGGTTCACGCTTTCAAAGTGCCCAATAATTTCCTGAAGACCTTGTGGTATCACCACAGCATTCACCACTACCGCGAACCCGACAGGGCGTTTGGGGTCTCCTCTCCCCTGTGGGACCACATTTTTAGAACCATGCCGAGGAAGGCGCCTGTGGACCAGAAGAAGGGGTATATTGATTAGTTGGTAGTCTTTGGTCTATAGTCTGTAGACGGTAGGGTTGCGGGTTAAAATCTGTGAAAATCTGCGAGATCAACTGGAAAAAATTTTCTGAATAACTCCCTCTCCTCTGGAGAGGGCTGGGGAGAGGATGTGTAACCAAATGCGTTAAAGTTCATGGATTTTCCCTCTAAAGGACTTCGACCATCCTCCCGCCAGTTGGAGCTCAGTCTGACATCCCGGAGAAAAATTGGAACTCATTTGTCATCCCGAAAGAGCCTGCCTAACGGCAGGTAAACCTGAAAAGGCGACCAGGGATCTCTTACCGGTTAATAGTTACCGGTTGCCATAGAGACCTCCACACTTTTCTTTGTTCTCTAATCTCTTTTCTTTTTTCTGATCATTGTTCATTGCTAATTGATCATTGAATAAACCCATTTTCCCTGGCGTGTTCCTCGGCTTCTTTGGAAGTCTTCACCATGAGTACCGGCACGGTTTCAAAATTATCGACTATACTCTGCACACGCTCCATTCTTTTGCGGTGTTTAACACTTCTCAGGTAAATGGCCAGGATACGGTCGGGATATTGGGCAGCGACTTCGGTGTAAATAGCAGGGTCGTGTTCGCCACTGTCGCCGATAAGGATAAATTTGAGGTGCGGATAGGTCTTCAGGATATTGACGATCTCTTTCTGCTTATGCGGCTTTTCAGGCTTTAAGCTGCGGTCAAACGGAGTTCTGAAATCCCGTAATAAGATCGGTCCTTTGGGAAAATCATTGACTTCCAGGAACAGCTTCAGGTATTCGTATAAGTTCCACGGGCTGTTGCTCAGGTAAAAAATGGGGTTCTGTTCATTGCCTTTCCTTCCGCCGTGCAGATCCCGGTAAAATTTCGGTGAGCCTTCCAAAGAGAGTCGGTCATGGGCATTTTTAAAAAGGGAATTATGCAGCACCCGCCATTTTAAAAAAGAGGTGACCCCGGTATGCAGAATGGTATCATCAATGTCGCTTATTACACCAAATTTAGCGGTAAGCGGCGGAATGAGCAGCTCGGCTTTGAAGTCGTTATCCTGGGTGATGAGGCTGTTCTTTATCTCATTGACAAAAGCCACTTTTAAAGGCACCCAGCCTTCTTCATTGGCATATTGCTTGAGGTTGACCGAGGTGGTCTTATCGAACAAAAAGTAACCTTCTTTGTTGGTTTGGGTGGTGAGTACCGCGTCATTTGGCAACTTCAGCGCGACCTCTGCCCCCGCGATCTCATAACTGTCAAATTGTTTATAGGTATTTTTCAGAGTCCTAAACACCGACTGATCCTCATACATCTTGAGCTTGTCATCGTCAAGCGCCCTGCCCAAAAGGTACAGGTGGCTGTGGGTGCCGTAACTGTAATAGGGGGCGAGTTTGATCTCCGGTTTTGCGGTAAGATGATCTTTCAGTTTTTGAAAGAGCTGTTTCATTAAAATGTTGCTTCTGAAGGTTTACAGTTTAAGATACGGGGAAAAAGAAAAATCCCCCGCAATTGCAGGGGATTTTAAAAATATTTTAGGAAAAAGCTGCTGTTATTCCTTTTTCGAGATCTCTTCGGAAGAAGTACTTTCAGAAGTGATTTCTGAAGCTTCAGCCGCTTCAGCTATCTTTTCCGCAGTATTTAATGCTTCACTTTTGGTTTCAGAAAAGTGGGCTACCGCCTCGGTATTTTCTTCTGCCTGAAGTGTGGTCACTTCTTCAACCGCAGGAGTGTTGTCTACAACCATATCCTCTCCCAAAATTGGAGCGATCACAAGCCCGATCAAACAGGTAAGCTTGATCAAAATGTTCATCGATGGCCCTGAAGTATCCTTGAAAGGATCTCCGACTGTATCTCCGGTAACGGCTGCCTTGTGAGCATCAGAACCTTTATAGGTCATTTCGCCGTTGATCATTACCCCGGCTTCAAAAGATTTCTTGGCGTTATCCCAGGCACCACCGGCATTGTTCTGGAAAATAGCCCAAAGTACACCGCTCACGGTCACCCCGGCCATATATCCACCCAGCATTTCGGCGATCAAACGGTTCTCATATCCAAGAACCATTGGCACGATGACGATAAGGATCGGGAAACCGATGGTAAGCAATCCGGGTAAAAGCATCTCTCTCAAAGCTGCTTTGGTAGAGATCTCCACACACTTGTCGTATTCAGGCTTTCCGGTCCCTTCCATAATTCCGGGGATCTCACGGAACTGGCGACGAACTTCGTTCACCATATCCATCGCTGCTTTCCCTACAGATTGCATGGCAAGAGCAGAGAACACAACAGGGATCATACCTCCAACGAAAAGCATGGCTAACACCGGAGCTTTGAAAATGTTAATTCCGTCGATACCTGTAAAAGTTACATAGGCTGCAAAAAGGGCAAGGGAAGTAAGGGCCGCAGAAGCGATCGCAAATCCTTTTCCGGTTGCCGCGGTAGTGTTACCTACAGAATCCAGGATATCTGTTCTTTCCCTTACTTCGGAAGGCAGTTCGCTCATTTCGGCAATACCACCCGCGTTATCGGCGATTGGTCCAAAGGCGTCAATGGCCAGCTGCATGGCAGTGGTAGCCATCATGGCTGAAGCTGCAAGCGCAACTCCGTAGAATCCGGCGAAAGCATAAGAGGCCCAGATCGCGATAGCGAAAAGTAAAACAGAATAAAAGGTAGAGATCATTCCGGTTGCAAGTCCGGCGATGATGTTTGTTCCCGCACCCGTAGAAGAGTTCTGAACAATTGAAAGTACCGGTTTTTTACCAAGTCCTGTATAATATTCGGTTACGGCAGAGATCACACCTCCAACCACAAGTCCTACTAAAGTAGCGTAGAATACTCTCATTGAAGAGATCTGTTGTGAACCTTCACCGAAAAATTCCATTTGCATGGTCTCCGGAAGCATCCAGGTTACCAGGAAGAAAGAAGAAATGGCCACCAATGCGATGGAGATCCAGTTCCCCTTGTTTAATGCAGACTGCACTTCAGCTTCTTTAGCCGTATTACTGCTGATCTTAACCAGGAGGGTTCCAAGTATAGAGAAGATAATTCCGAAGCCGGCGATCGCCATTGGCAGAAGGATAGGTCCTATTCCGCCGAAGCCTTCAGAAACAATATCCCCGCCCATATCTTTGATCACGTAGTTACCTAAAACCATCGCAGCCAAAACAGTGGCGACATAACTTCCGAAGAGATCGGCACCCATTCCGGCCACATCTCCCACGTTGTCCCCAACGTTATCGGCGATCGTAGCAGGGTTTCGCGGATCATCTTCGGGAATTCCCGCTTCTACTTTTCCAACAAGGTCAGCTCCAACATCGGCAGCCTTGGTGTAGATACCACCACCCACACGGGCGAACAGCGCGATAGATTCAGCTCCAAGAGAGAATCCGGCAAGGGTTTCCAGCACGATGGTCATTTGATGCACATCTGTCCATTCCCCGCCCATGAAAACGTGGAAAAAGATAATGAAGAAGGTGGTTAGACCCAATACCGCAAGACCGGCAACGCCAAGACCCATTACGGTACCGCCTCCAAAAGACACTTTTAGCGCCTGTGGCAGACTGGTTCTTGCTGCCTGGGTGGTACGAACGTTAGATTGGGTAGCGATCTTCATTCCCATGTTCCCGGCCAAAGCCGAAAAGATGGCCCCAAAAATAAAAGCCACCACAATAAGAATATGAGTGGTGGGAACTATAAAGGAAATACCGGCAAGAACAATACTTGCCCCGATCACGAAAATGGTGAGCAGTTTATACTCGGCCTTGAGAAAGGCAAGGGCTCCCTCGTAAATATGAGAGGAGATATCTTTCATTTTTCCGTCTCCCGCGTCCTGCTTCATCACCCAGGCGCGTTTTGCCCACATAAATATGAGCCCTATGATCGCCAGAATGGCCGGCAACCAGATCATCAATGATTCCATAATTTTTTGTTAAAATTTTTAGTGGCGCTAAAGTTAACAAAACGTTAGAAAAGAAAAAAGCAATAACTTTTGAGGTTATTGCTTAAATGATAAGAATCAGAAAATGATTTATTTTCTTATTTGATGCTGAAGTTTCCTTTTTCTTCCTTGCTTTCTGCGTAGCGCTTGATGCACTCTTCAATAATGGTATTGGCTTCCTGCAGGTCTCCCCAGCCTTCAACATCTACTTTCTTCTGCTCAAGATCTTTGTACACCTGGAAAAAATGCTCGATCTCCTTGATCAGGTGGCCGTTCACATCATTAAGGTCGTTGTGCTTGTTCCAGATAGGATCTGAAACCGGGACACAGATCACCTTTTCATCGGGTCCTTTTTCATCGGCCATGTGGAAAACCCCGATTGGTTTTACCTCCATCACACAACCCGGAAAAGTAGGCTCGGTCACCAGCACCAACACGTCAAGAGGATCGCCGTCAAGAGCCAGGGTTTCAGGAATAAATCCGTAATCGGCAGGATACATCATCGAAGAGAAGATCATCCTGTCATACCGTACTTTCTTCAGTTTAAAATCATACTCGTATTTATTCCTGCTTCCTTTCGGAATTTCTATAAGAACGTCAAAGGTCTTGGTCATTGTACTATTATTTTGAAATCTGTTTTTTCTGTTTAAGGGCGGCAAATATACTCATTTTGAACTTTTAAAATGGAAGTTCCCTAAGCGGAAGCAAATTTCACCTAAATATTTTTGAAGAAGTTTTCACTCTTTAAGGTTTCCTTCACATTTCTGCATGAAAAAAGCCTTCCGAAGAGAAGGCTTTAAATATCATTTTTGAGGATCAAACCTTAGTCCTTATACATTACTTTTTTGACCGCCTTGATCACATCGTTGTGATTTGGCAACCACTCTTCCAGAAGAACCGGAGAATATGGAGCCGGGGTATCGGCAGTGTTGATCTTTACTATAGGTGCATCAAGGAAGTCGAAAGCCTTGGATTGTACCTGGTAAGTGATCTCTGTAGCCACGTTTCCAAAAGGCCATGCCTCTTCAAGGATCACCAGCCTGTTCGTTTTCTTAACCGATTCAAGGATGGTGTCATGGTCCATAGGACGAATGGTCCTAAGATCGATGATCTCGCAGGAGATCCCTTCTTTTTCCAATTCTTCGGCAGCTTTGTAAGCTTGCTTAATGATCTTCCCGAAAGAAACAATGGTCACATCCTTACCTTCTCTTTTAATATCGGCAACACCAATTGGCAATACGTATTCCTCTTCGGGTACTTCTCCCTTGTCACCATACATCTGCTCACTTTCCATGAAAATAACCGGATCGTCATCACGAATGGCCGCTTTTAAAAGTCCTTTTGCATCATATGGATTGGAAGGAACGATCACTTTAAGCCCCGGAGTATTCGCATACCAGCTTTCAAAAGCCTGGGAGTGGGTCGCACCCAATTGCCCTGCAGAAGCAGTCGGACCACGAAATACTATAGGTATATTGAACTGACCACCGCTCATTTGACGCATTTTCGCAGCATTATTGATGATCTGGTCGATCCCTACCAGGGAAAAGTTGAAGGTCATGAACTCAATGATGGGACGGTTACCAATCATGGCACTTCCCACTCCTATTCCTGAAAAACCTAATTCTGAAATCGGGGTGTCGATTACCCTGTCAGGGCCAAATTCGTCCAACATTCCTTTTGAAGCCTTGTAAGCTCCGTTATATTCAGCAACCTCTTCTCCCATGAGATAGACCGCTTCATCCCTGCGCATTTCCTCGCTCATGGCTTCGGCAATTGCTTCCCTGAATTGGATAGTCTTCATTATGCGTTTTTATTTTAGAAAATTTCGAGGAACAAAAATAGTAATTCAAAAAAGGATAATCGACCAATTCCCGACAAAAATTTCTTATGCATGCATAGCAATTTTCCTCATAAATTATGTATCTTCGTGTCCGTTATAATAAGTTTTATTCAAAAAATTCAAGATATATGAAAATATTAGTGTGTATAAGTCACGTACCGGACACTACTTCTAAGATCAATTTTTCTGAAGGTGACACCAAATTCGATACCAACGGAGTGCAGTTTGTGATCAACCCGAACGATGAATTTGGCCTTACCCGCGCTATGTGGTTCAAGGAAAAACAAGGCGCCACCGTAGATGTGGTCAACGTGGGCGGACCTGAGACCGAACCTACCTTAAGAAAAGCCCTTGCCATTGGTGCAGACAGCGCCATTAGGGTGAATACTCCTGCAAAAGACGGAATCTATGTTGCCAAACAACTGGCTAAAGTTGTACAGGATGGCGGCTATGACCTGGTGATCGCCGGGCGTGAATCAATCGACTATAATGGAGGGATGGTCCCCGGAATGCTGGCCGCCCTTACCGGCGCCAACTTCATCAACACCTGTATTGGGCTTGAAGTAGAAGGCAACGAAGCTACGGCCACTCGCGAAATCGATGGCGGAAAAGAAACTCTAAAAGCCAGCCTTCCTTTGGTGATTGGAGGACAAAAGGGAATTGTACAGGAAAGCGATCTTCGTATTCCAAATATGCGCGGTATCATGCAGGCCCGTAAAAAACCGCTTAACGTGGTAGAGCCGGTGGAAACCAACATGCATACCGATGCGGTCAAGTTTGAAAAACCTCAACCTAAAGGAGACATCAAATTGATCGATCCAGATAATCTTGACGAATTGATTGACCTGCTTCACAACGAAGCCAAAGTAATCTAGATCTAAGGTTCCAGATTGGAATTCGGAATTTGTTAATTGGAATTTAAAGAAAATAATATGTCAGTTTTAGTATATACAGAATCAGAAGAAGGAAAATTTAAAAAGACAGCTTTTGAAGTAGCCTCTTACGCAAAAGGGGTGGCCGACATGCTGAATACCGATGTTACCGCGGTAGCCTTCAATGCAGGTGACACTTCAGAATTAGGAAAATACGGAGTAAGCAAAGTGCTGAAAGTAAACAGTGACAAACTGGAAAAATTCAATGCAGAAGCTTACGCAGACGCCATAAAACAGGCTGCTGAAAAAGAAGGTGCAAAAGTGATCGTGCTTAGCCAGAGTGCCAACGCCAAATACCTTGCGCCCCTGCTGGCCGTGCATTTAGAAGCGGGTTATGCTTCAAACGTGGTGGCGTTGCCCGAAAGTGCAGATCCGCTACAGGTAAAAAGGACTGCTTTCACCAATAAAGCCTTCAACATTACCAAGATCGACACAGATGTGAAGATCCTTGGCCTGTCCAAAAATGCTTTCGGATTAAAGGAAAGCCAAACAGATATTTCTGAAGAAGAGTTCTCCCCGTCACTAAGCGATGAGGATTTTTCAGTAAATGTAGTTTCCGTAGATAAAGCGGCCAACAAAGTGACCATAGCCGATGCCGAGATCGTTGTCTCTGGCGGCCGTGGAATGAAAGGCCCCGAAAACTGGGGAATGCTTGAAGAACTGGCCGAAACCCTTGGTGCTGCAACCGCCTGTTCCAAGCCGGTGAGTGACATGGGCTGGAGGCCGCACAGCGAACACGTGGGGCAAACAGGGAAACCAGTTGCTGCCAACCTGTACATCGCGGTAGGTATCTCCGGGGCTATTCAGCATTTGGCCGGGGTGAGTGCTTCCAAAACAAAAGTGGTGATCAATAACGATCCTGAAGCGCCATTTTTCAAGGCCGCAGATTATGGGATCGTAGGCGATGCCTTCGAGATCGTACCGAAGCTTACCGAAAAATTAAAGGAATTTAAAGCGAATAACGCATAATTTTTTTAAATTGCGAGCCGATTTAAAGGGCTGTCTAAATTAGGTTTATCGCCCTATTTAGGCAGCTTTTTTTTGTATTTTTGCAGTATGAGTTTAGTGCGCCTTAACATCAAAGGAATATCTTACAGCCAAACACAGAATGGAGCATACGCTCTAATCCTGAGCGAGGTGGATGGAGAACGCAAATTACCCATTGTAATTGGGGCTTTTGAGGCACAATCTATTGCCATAGCCCTGGAAAAGGAGATCAAACCTCCCCGCCCGCTTACCCATGACCTTTTTAAGAACTTTGCCGACCGATTTGAGATCGTGGTAAAACAGGTGATCATTCACAAACTTGTGGATGGCGTGTTCTACTCCAGCCTTATCTGCGAGCGGGACAAGATCGAGGAGATCATTGACGCGAGAACCAGCGACGCTATTGCCCTGGCCCTGCGTTTCCAGGCACCCATATTTACCTATAAGAACATACTCGACAAAGCCGGTATCTACCTGAAAGGAGACAAACAGGAAGAGGAAGAAGAACAGGAAAAAGAGGATATCATTGTCGACGAACTGTTTTCCAACGAAGTTGAAATAAAATCCAACGACCCCGATTATAAAAAACTTTCCCTTAACGAACTCAATAATATGCTGGATCAGGCCGTGAAGAGTGAAGACTACGAGAAGGCGGCCCGCATAAGAGACGAGATCTCTAAAAGACAATAATCCCCCCAATTTTATGAACAAATTCTGGTGTTGCCTGTTCCTGATCTTCTTCGGAATATCCTCCACTCATGCCCAAACTATTGCTAAAACCTGGAACTTTGAAGCTGTAGAGGACAGCACACAACAGGAAATATTTGATGTAAACCCCGGTACCGACTTCCTGAAACTGGAAAACGGAACTTTCGAATTCTCCCTAAAAGGAGAAAAACTGAATAAAGCCTCGGGGAATTACGTCTTTCAAAATGACGTACTGGTGTTGTTCTATGATTCTCCCCATGACAGCATCCAGAACCTGCGGGTTCAAAGCCTCACCGACTCCACCCTTACCCTTTTAGGTAAGAACGTTCATTACTCTTTAAGAGAACAGCCACAGGAGGTCGCAGACGTGCTGCCTGTGGAAACAAAGAAAGAAATGATCCCCAATGCCGGGATCAGTTTTCAAAGTATATGGCGAGGTGCCTTAGGAATGATCTCGCTGCTCATCATCGCCTTTTTGTTCAGCTCCAACCGCAGGGCCATCAACTGGAAAACAGTAGGGGCCGGGCTCAGTGCTCAATTGCTGCTGGCCATTGGGGTCCTGAAAATAGAATTTGTACAGAATATTTTTGAATTCATCGGCAGCATCTTTGTACTCATTCTTGACTTTACCGCGGCAGGAAGTGAATTCCTCTTAGGAGGCATGATGGATGTTGAAAGCTTCGGATTTATCTTTCTTTTCCAGGTACTTCCCACCATCATTTTCTTCTCCGCCCTTACCTCGGTATTGTTCTACCTGGGCGTGATCCAGATCGTGGTAAAAGGAATGGCCTGGGTGCTTACAAAATTAATGGGCATTTCGGGACCGGAAAGTTTGAGTGTGGCCGGGAATATTTTCCTGGGCCAGACCGAAGCGCCCCTTATGATCAAGGCTTACCTTGAAAGAATGACCCGGTCTGAAATATTACTGGTAATGGTGGGCGGAATGGCCACTGTTGCCGGTGGGGTACTTGCCGCATACATCGGCTTTTTGGGTGGCGACGACCCGGCCCTGAGGCTGGAATTTGCCAAGCACTTATTGGCAGCCTCTGTAATGGCCGCGCCCGGCGCTATCGTGGTTTCAAAAATACTTTACCCGCAAAAAGAGAAGATCAATACCGATGTGGAAGTCTCTTCGGAAAAAATAGGATCCAACATTCTGGATGCCATTGCCAACGGTACTACCGAAGGATTGAAACTGGCCGCAAACGTGGCCGCCATGCTTTTAGTGTTCATCGCCTTCATTGCCATGATCAACTACTTCCTGGGATGGATAGGTGACTGGACCACTTTAAATGCCCTTCTTGCAGAAAATACACCTTACGCGAGGCTTTCACTGGAGTCTGTACTGGGAATGATCTTCGCGCCTTTGATGTGGCTCATTGGAGTAGCCACCGAAGATATGATGCTCATGGGACAATTATTGGGGATCAAACTCGCGGCAAGTGAATTTGTGGGGTACATCCAGCTGGCCGAATTAAAGAATCCGGTGAACGCGTTGAGCCTCACCTATGAAAAATCGGTCATTATGGCCACCTATATGTTATGCGGATTTGCCAATTTCGCCTCTATCGGAATTCAGATAGGCGGAATCGGTTCCCTGGCCCCGGGTCAGCGCAAAACCCTTTCTGAGTTCGGGATGAAGGCGCTGATAGGAGGTACATTGGCCTCCCTGCTTTCGGCTACCATCGCCGGAATGATCATTGGATAATTCCGCCGCATTTAACTTTTTAATTCCGGGTAGTTTTCTATTTTAGCTGAATCCTGTCCGGAATTTCCTTTTTAGAAACCGACAGGTTTTCAGGCTGAAAAAGCTGATTTTCAAGAACCATTTCTTCCGAAAAAAATGAAACAATACCACGACCTTATCAAGCATGTACTGGAGAACGGGCACGAAAAAGGAGACCGAACGGGAACAGGTACCAAAAGTGTTTTTGGATACCAAATGAGGTTTGACCTTAGCGAAGGTTTCCCTATGGTCACCACCAAAAAACTCCATCTCAAGTCTATCATCTATGAACTGCTCTGGTTCCTGAAGGGCGACACCAACATCAAATACCTGCAGGAGCACGGCGTACGCATCTGGAATGAGTGGGCCGATGAGAATGGCAACCTGGGGCCGGTTTATGGCCACCAGTGGAGAAACTGGAACAGCGAAGATATTGACCAGATCAAAGAAGTGGTAGAAACCCTGAAAAAGAATCCGAACAGCCGTCGAATGCTGGTCACTGCCTGGAATCCCTCTGTATTACCCGATACTTCAAAACCTTTTTCAGAGAACGTAGCGAACGGTAAAGCGGCTTTACCGCCCTGTCACGCGTTCTTTCAATTCTATGTAGCCGATGGCAAATTATCTTGCCAGCTATACCAAAGAAGTGCCGATATCTTTTTGGGAGTGCCTTTCAATATTGCTTCCTATGCCCTGCTCACCATGATGATGGCCCAGGTTTGTGGCTACGCGCCGGGAGATTTTATTCACACCTTTGGCGACGCGCATATTTACAACAACCACCTGGAGCAGGTGAACCTGCAGCTGTCAAGGGATCCAAGGCCGCTGCCAACCATGAAGCTCAACCCTGAAGTCAAAGATATTTTTGAATTTAAGTTTGAAGATTTTATATTGGAAAATTATGATCCGCATCCTGCCATAAAAGGCAAGGTAGCGGTGTAATTTTGTTTAATATTTAAATCTTACATTACCATGAAAAAGTTATTTCTTATCACATGCATGTTCTTTGGCGTTATCACAGCCTCCCAGGCTCAGCAAACCTCTCCCGTATGGCCGGGCTGTGAGAACAGTGAAGATGTTTCTGCATGTTTTAATAAAAAGCTTGCAGAACACGTGCGTGAGAACTATGAATATCCCATGGACGGAAATAAATACGTCCGCGGAAAAGTGACCGTTTCTTTTGACATTAACAAAGAAGGAAAAGTCGAGGTAAAATCGGTCGAAGGTCCCGAGCCTGCAGTTAACGAAGCCGCGCGAAAAATGATCGAAGCCATTCCAGATATGAAGCCGGGGACCCTCAACGGGGAACCAGACTCCAGAAACTTTACAGTCCCCTTTAATTTTTAAACCTACATTATGAGAAAATTGTTAGTCGCCTTATTACTCCTTGTTGGAGGAACCACTTTTGCCCAAACGGGAGTAAAAGCCGAAGGAAACACCCTTACCACCCGTGAGATCGCGCCTGTGTGGCCCGGTTGCGAAGGCAGTGAGGCTTCCAAAAAAGCCTGTTTTAAGCAAAAACTGGTAGAACACCTTAAAGAGAATTACAAGTTTCCAAGAGATGCCGACGGAAAGATCATTCGCGGCAAGGCCGTGGTGGCTTTCAATATCGATGAAGAAGGAAAAGTTGAGATCCTCTCTGTTGAAGGACCTAAAAAGGAACTGAACGCCGAGGCAAAAAGGATCATCCTGGCAATTCCCAAGATGAAACCGGGAGAACGCGCAGGAAAACCGGTACCCATTAAATACAAGGTGCCATTCACCTTTTAACCACCGGGATTAGTATTATCTTAACTAAATCTCAGGGATAAAATCCTAAATTTGAAGGAAACCATTAAGGTTTCCTTTTTTTATGATCACTCCCGAAGCACTTTTAGAACTGTTTACCGAAACCCGCGCCCGAACCGAGGACATCTGTTCTTTCCTTAAAACCGAAGATTATGTGGTGCAGCCCATAGTAGATGTTTCCCCTCCAAAATGGCACCTGGGGCATACCACCTGGTTTTTCGAAGAATTCATTCTGAAGGAAAATGCGGAAAATTACAAGATCTTCAATGAGCGATTCGCTTACGTTTTCAACAGTTATTACGAAAGTGCAGGCGACAAAGTAGTGCGATCAGACCGCGGAAACCTGTCCCGGCCTACCGTGGCAGAGGTCTATGAATACCGAAAATATGTCACAGAGCATTTGCTGCAGTTGCTCAACCGGAAGGATCTTTCAGACCATCTGAAAAAAGTAATTGAGCTGGGATGCCATCACGAAAAGCAACACCAGGAACTTCTTTTGACCGATATCAAGTACATCCTTGGAAACAATCCGTTACACCCTGAATACCACGAGGCTTTTGAGGAAAATAGCGTACAGGATTTTCCGCAGGAATGGGTCGGTATGGAAGAAGGCATCTAC
>OGCK01000079.1_pt1 | contig 17503 bp, 15 predicted proteins | sample 1570051 | NCBI WGS metagenome assembly OGCK01 (sample SAMN06266181, study PRJEB24510) | hot springs metagenome | isolation source: hot spring sediment | place: USA: Zodletone Spring, Oklahoma | collected 2013-12-03 | reverse complement strand
ATGATACGGCGACCACCGAGATCTACACTATCCTCTTCGTCGGCAGCGTCAGATGTGTATAAGAGACAGGCATTATATCGTGTACCGTTGCAGGCATCACACTTCACCATCACATCAGGCAGGAAGTGCATCTCGATCTTGATCTGTCCGTCACCTTGACACTTTTCACACCGTCCGCCCTTGACATTGAACGAGAAGCGCCCTATTTTATACCCTCGTAGCTCAGCTTCTTTGGTTTGGGAAAAGAGTTTTCGTATCTCATCCATCACCCCCGTATAGGTCGCAGGGTTGGAACGCGGTGTACGACCGATAGGACTCTGATCGAGATAAATCACTTTATCCAAGGCATCCAAACCGTTGATCTCTACCCCGTCTACTTTATTCACTTTTTTGGCATGATTAAGTAGCTCTCTGGCAACAGGAAGCAGAGTCTGGAGGATCAATGAACTTTTTCCGCTCCCGCTTACCCCTGTGATACAGACAAAATTATGGAGCGGTATTTTGGCAGTGAGATCATGGATATTATTCAGCGTCACGTTTTTTATCTCGATCCACTTCTCCTGAGGTTTGTCATGCGGATAGGAGACATCCTTGCGTCCGAACATATAGTCGGCTGTCAGAGTTTTTGCTCTCTTCAGCGCTTGTATACTTCCCGAAAAGACCACTTGACCGCCGAACTCTCCTGCACCGGGACCGATATCAACGATATGATCGGCTGCTGCGATCGTCTCTTTGTCATGCTCGACGACGATCACGCTGTTCCCTTTGTCGCGCAGTGAGACCAGTGTCCTGATCAGCTTCATCGTATCACGCTCATGCAGTCCGATACTCGGCTCATCCAATACATACATCACTCCGGTCAGTCCGGAACCGATCTGGGAAGCGATACGGATACGCTGCGCTTCCCCGCCGGAGATCGTACGTGCATCTCGGCTGAGCGTAAGGTAGCCCAGTCCTACATCGTAAAGGAAAAAAAGCCTCTCATAGAGCTCTTTCAGGATCGAATCGGCGATAAGGCGCTGCTGTTCATTCAGATGAGAAAAGCTCTCTTCATCCGCAAAGTAGGCATAGGATTTTTCGATAGGCATATCGACAATATCCGCGATATTTTTCCCTTCGATCTTCACCGCAAGCGAACGCGGACGGAGTCTATGCCCCTGACATTTGTCGCACACCTTCTCTGTCATATACTCATTGAGATCTTTTTCCTCTTTGAACATCTCATGGGCAAACTTCACGACACCCGGCCACTCGCGCTTCAGGTGATGGCGTTTCCAGGTGAAATCTACCGTACCGCCTGTCCCGTACAGGATCGCTTTTTGCTGGTGTTCTGCAAGTTTGCTGTAGGGTACAGTGAGATCGATCTCGTTCTGTTCACAAAAAGCATTAAGGAACTTCGTATAGTAGCTTTTATTAAACCCGTACATGATCTTCACTGCACCCTTTTCGATGCTGAGATCCGGATCGATCACTTTTTTCAGGTCGATCGCATAACGGATACCCAGTCCGTCACATGCCGGACATGCACCCTTGGGAGAGTTGAAGGAAAAACTCACAGGCTCCAGCGGTTCGAAGCTGAGTTTACAGTCAAAACAGGCCAGGTGTTCAGAGTAGTGCATATGCTGACGGTCAAACTCTATCTCTTCATGGTTCAGTATCTCTATCTCTACTTCACCGAAGCTCTCCTTAAGCGCCCTTTCCACATCCTGGCCGATACGGTCTTTACTCTCCTCTTTCACCACAACCCTGTCGATCACCACTTTGATCGTATGTTTTTTGGTCTTCGAAAGTTCGATCTCGTCATCGAGCCTTACCATCACTCCATCGATCATTGCCCGTACATAACCCTTATGGCGCAGCGATTCGAGCATATCGGCAAAGGTACCCTTTTTCTCTTTGACCAGCGGTGCCATGATGACCAGCTTGGCACCGTCAGGAAGCCTGAGCACCTCTTCGATGATATCGCTTGCCGACATTGAAGAGATCGGCTTGCCGCACTCGTGGCAGTACTGTTTCCCCACCCTGGCAAAAAGCAGCCTGAGATAGTCATATATCTCGGTGATCGTCCCTACGGTAGAACGCGGGTTTTTTGACGTGGTCTTCTGATCGATCGCGATCGCAGGCGTAAGCCCTTCGATCTTGTCCACATCCGGCTTCCCCACACGGCCCAGGAACTGTCTTGCATACGAAGAGAGGGATTCGATATAGCGCCGCTGACCTTCTGCATAGAGTGTAGAGAAGGCAAGCGTAGATTTTCCTGAACCGGAAATTCCGGTAAAAACCACCAGTTTGTTTTTAGGTATTTCAAGGTCAATGTTTTTAAGATTGTTCTCTTTTGCCCCAAAGATTTTTATCGTATCATTTTTTACGCTAATCATGATTTTCCTCGTTAGAACCACATTTTATTGAGCAGGATCGCGATTGCCACTACATACATGAGCAACAATGCAATCTTGTGTTTTTTTGATGTTATACGCTCTTTGAGCCATATACCTCCCCAGACACCTATCAGAGAGGCTACTGCAATGATCAGACCGTTTTCAAAGTCGATCGTACCTGTCAACAGACGGCTGGACATACCTGCGACAGAGGAGAAAACCACAAAAAAGAGTCCTGCACTTACTGCCTTTTTGATAGGATAGTGCAGCAGGCCGACCAGTATCGGTGTCAGGACGATCGATCCGCCTACACCCAAAGTGATCGCAAAGATCCCGATCACTACGCCGATGAAGAAAAGCAGTGTTTTATTGATCGATTTTGTCTGGCTTCCCTCCTCTATATGTTTGGAGATAAGAAGTCTGTAAAGTGCAAAGAAGAGCAAACCCAGAAAGAGAAACTCAAGTACCCTGTCTGCGATAAACTGGGTGACATATCCGCCGATAAAACCGCCGATAAAACCGCCGATCCCTACCAGTATCCCCTCGCCAATGATCAGTGAACCTTTTTTATGGTTAAGATAGGAGCCGTAAATTGAACTGAAGACCATCTGTATGATCGAAATTCCGATCGCATCTTTTGTCGAAAATCCCATAGCCAGCAGAATCGGTACAAGTATTGTCCCCCCGCCTATGCCGAAAAATCCCGACATCGCACCGACCAGTATACCTACAGGTATCAGTTCTATCATCATCTCTATCTTGCTCCGTAAATTTTGTCTGGATTATAACATCTTTTATGATCACCCTGCCCGATTGTAAAAAAAAAGATCAGTGTGACCGGCTGATATAGTCCTGTGAGAAAAACGCTTCAGCAACCTCTCGCATCTCTTTGGGGTCTTCAATACGGTTGACAAGGTCCCTGAATGCCGATGCCCCCTGGAACCCCGCTTTAGAGTAGGTATGCAGATGTTTACGGAACATGATCGCCCCGTAATACCCGTAGTGTTCAATCATCTGATCAAAGTGCTCAAGCACTACCGCTTTGATCAGTGCAGGGCTGACCTCGTTCATCCCCTCTTTGATCTGATGGAATATCCAGGGCCTCCCCACTGCAGCACGTCCGATCATGATACCGTCAGCCCCGGTATGCTCAAGGACGCGTTTCGCTTTTTCCGGCGAATCGATATCTCCGTTGGCGATCACAGGGATCGAAACCGCTTTTTTGATATCGCGGATCGCATCATAGTCCACAGGAGCCTTGTAGCGGCCCGCCCGTGTACGTCCGTGTACCGCAATAAAGTCTGCACCGTTATCCTCGCAGATCCTGGCGATCTCTACCGGATTTTTTTCGTTAAATCCTATGCGGATTTTTACCGAAGTATAGGGCTTGTTGGAGTATTTCTTGATCGTACGTATCGTCTCACCCATTTTTGAAAGATCGGTCAGGAGAGAAGAACCCTGCAGGTTGTTGACGATCTTGGGTGCGGGGCATCCGCAGTTCAGGTCGATCACCGAGACATCCTCAAGGGTGTTGACATACTCTACCGCCTGACGCATCACTTCCTGGTCAGAGCCTGCAAGCTGAATACTGTAGAGATCTTCAAGCGGGGATCTTTCGACCATGCGGTAGGTTTTTTTGCTTTGGTGGACCAAGGCGTTGGAACTGACCATCTCAGAGACAGTCAGATCAACACCGAACTTCTTGACAACCGAGCGGAAAGGCAGGTCGGTAAAGCCTGCAAGAGGAGCCAGCGCGTAAAGCGTTTTACCAAAATCAATTGTAGCCATAGATTCCTTTTAATACTTTGCTTCTTTGCAAATCGTCTCGATATTGATGATATCTTCCAGCTTATATCCGGCATTGGATTTCTTCAGTGTATAGAGTGCTCTGAACCTAATAAACTCAGAATCCTCCTGCTCATCCAGATATTTTCCGACCTCATCCATCAGTTCATATTCGAAAAGCAGATAGAGATAGGCATACTGTGCCTTCGGGTTTTTTGTCTGATAGCTGAAAAAAAGTGCCAGGTTATCATCCGGTGTAAAGAGTTTTTTTGTAATCTCGGCAATACGCAGGAAATCACTGCACGTTGGATTGATATGATCAATAAAGTCTTTCAGTATCTCCTGAGAGATTCCCATCTCCTCATCCTCATTTACACGTCTGAGCATCACCAGAAGATTCTCTACATCAAACTGCTTGGCATACTGTCTCGCTTTGAAGAAGTTTTCTCTGGATGCGAAGATCTCAAGCGCTTTTTTCCGTACCACTTCCGTATATTCTGAAGAGGACTTCATTACCTCTTCAACGAACTTATCATCGCTTTCCAGACGATTGAGCCTGTTCCGGATAAGATAGGGGTTTCCTTCATTAAAGACTTTTGCGAGTTTATGCTCTTTGAGATCGACATATTCACCGCTTTGGATCTTTTGAAGGATACCTGTGATCTTAGTAAGCCTGGAATTGAGCTCCGGTATCCCGTCTTTCATTTGTAGGTTACTGCAGGAGAGCAAAGCCGCTGACTTTCCGATCTCATCGATCAGATATTTCTGCTCTTTAGACTCATTCAGCAGTGCCCAGTAAAGTGCATCATCCAAAGTATGCGCATCTTTCTTCCATCTGTTTAGGGTAAAGTGATTCTTCAGTCCATATACCAGCATATGAAAAAATGAAAATATAAAGAGTACAAACATTGGTAAAACCAGCCACGCTGCAACAGGGAAGTTCAAGTTCACTCCCATGAATTCAATTACATAATGGTCTGCATTGACAGTATATGCCAAAGCACCTGTTATCATCATCAAAACGATCGTGGCAAATGTATATAAACCAAGTTTCATCTTCTACCTCTTATTGTTATTTTTCTTTTTTTTCGTTTATCTCCCGACATGTGATACAAAAACGGGCAAAGTTCTTCACTTCCAAACGTCTTTTTCCTATAGGTTCTTCACACATCTCACAGATACCATATGTACCTTTTTTTATTTTATCCAAAGCAAGTTCAATTTCTGCTAATTCTTTGCGCTGCTGTACCAAAATAGCACTGTCAACTACAGTTTCAGCCGATGCTGCAGCAAAATCCCCTTCGTCATTCAGCTCTAGATCACGCATCGCGTCCAATTCAAGCTCTGTGCCTGCCAGATTTTTCTCTATCTGTTTTTTCCTTGCTGTGAGCTTCTCATTGAAAACCTGCATTTCTTCTTTTTTTAACATCTTCCTCGTCCTATTTATGATATGGGTGGTTGTGATTGATCGACAGACCCCGAAAGACCTGCTCAAGCAACACTACTTTCACTAATTTGTGTGACAGCGTAATTTTACCAAATGATATTGCATTATTACATTTATTTAAAAAACTCTTCTCAAAGCCGTATGCACCGCCTATATAGAGATTGACCTGAGGCTTATCCTTAAGCAGTTTGGCAAAATCATGGCTGTCCACCTCTTTGCTTGACGGATCAAGTGCGACATTATAACCGCTTGCCAGATATCTCTCCAGTGCCCTGGTGTATGATTTTTGGGCAGCTTCAGGTGAAATATCGTGTGCTTTTGTGATCTCTTTGTCAAACACCTCTATCACTTCTACCTGGGCAAAGGGCTTGGCGATCTTCCTGTAGTGCTCGACAAGCGGGGCATAGAGAGGCTCTTTCCCCTTCTTGTCTACGATAATCACATTGATCTTCACTTCAAATCCTGCATTTTTTTGAAAGTATACACTTTTTAACAGGGAAATCAAAAAAGTGGATATATACATCTCCACTCTAATATTTTTCAAGTGGATTATACTTCACTGTTACCGCTTCTGAAAAATTCGGGACATCATCATAGGTAAAGACCGAATAGTATTTCTCTTTTTCCAGGGAAGCAAAGTTGTCGTACGTATAGGTATCCTTCCCCCCATAGAGCTTTACCCCGTCATTAAAGTGTTTTGGAGGATGAAAACTGTTCCGTACCACATAATAGCCCTTGAGTGCCGGATCACCAACCTTATCCCAGCTCAGCTTGATCATTTTATTCTCTTTGAGGATACGGAGATTCTCCACTTTGGCCACAGGATGACGGCGTTTATGAATATATCTGATCACTAACTCGGCATCAGAACCCCACTCCACGATTCGCTCTTTCATCCCTGTGGGTGAAGTGGGCTTGATCACCAGTTTAAGCCTTTTCCCCTCCTGATGCATCTGGTCAAGGATTTTTTTTGAGAATGTATCGAAATTGAAATATTGGCACGCCTGGGTATCAAGATCGGACTCTGCCACCTCATAGCCGAGATACTCGATCTTGTCCCGATGCTTGATATCCTCATATTCCCCCACCTCATCAAGTTCGACCAGCTCAACGTAATAACGGATATCGGATTTGTTCTTAAAGCTGTTCGTACTGCGTATACGCAATGCACACCGGGTGATGATCGTGGTTTCGGGATTGGGCAGTTGAGAAAGATCGAAATCCATATACCCGTAGACTTTTTCCCCGGACGCATCATAACCGCTCCTGAGACCCTCACTGATGCGGTATTTTGAAATGCTGTTCAGCGTCTCAGCCGGGAGTTTGATCTTCTCGGGCTCTACGGTATATTTGATATCAAGTACCGGCCGATAGTGTATCCCCCCGCCGAACGTCCCGTAGCCTATATCAAACTGCATCATCTGCGAATCTTCGCCATCGGGCAGCTCCTTGGGACCATCCACGCGGAAGACCACTTTGCCGTTGGCGATCTCCTCCTGGAGCAACTCGCACTCGTGCGAACTGAATTCCCAGAAGTTCCATATCCCCTGGGTGAGATTCTGAGACTTGATCGCTTCGCCTATCACCCCTTTGGCTTTGGCATTCTCTATCTCATGAAAATCACTGATCTCGCTGAAACTGCCGGGTTTGAGAAGCGACAGGTTCCACTCTCCATACTTTTCGATTTTGGCTGCCACACGGTTCATCGGGTAGAGATAAAAACGTGCGGATTTGATGATGGCATATTTCGGCAGTGCATCAAGCTCAAAACTGATCACCGCGTCACATACCCCCTTGGACCTGTTGACTCCCGCAAAAAGCGAATTGACACCGAAGTGCGAACGGTTCTGTTCCTGGGTATACTCCCCCACATACCCCGTACCGTTTTTGGAAGCAAAGAGAATTTTGAAAAACTCATCATCCTCCAGCCATGTGCGGACCTTGACTACCGGGGCAAACGGCGACTTATAGCCGGTATGCCTGTTTACCGCTCTTATCGTATAGTGATAGTTTGTAGAACTGGAAAGATCGGTATCGACAAATCTGTGCTCACCCGCGATTCCGACCCGGGTACGCTCATTGCAGGCATCCTTGTCCCTGGTGCTCCGATAGATCTCAAAAAAGATATCCTCCCGCTTTTCATACTTCCACACTAGTGTGACCGAACTGGCATCTCTCTGCTCAAGCGTAAATCCGTCGACTCTCCTGGGGGCATCACTCGAATAGTTGATCACCTCGCCAAATGCCATCTTAAGTGCATGAATATTCTCGTTGATCGAACCGCTCATCACCTTGAGATAGTCAGGGATATTTTTGGTACCCACTTCAACTACAATCGCCAGGATCCCTCTGGAGTAGTAATACTCGCGTCCGCTTCCGCTGATCAGTGCTGCCGGCGGCTTTCCTCTGTGTATACCGTATTTGCGCCCAGTGGTCTTGTATATCTCATCATTCATATTGGCACAGAGTACATTCATATCGGTACCGTCTATCTCGGATTCGTGCATAAACCTGTGTGCAGGGAAAAAGACATTACCCTGTGAATGGTAGTCAAACGCAATGGTGATGTTATCATGCGTATCGACAAACGCTTTGATCGCCCTGGTCTCGGCTTCGCTGAAAGGGTACTCCCCCCCATAGACATTTGAGCTTGTATTGCTCTGCTTGACAAATCCTACAGAGAAATTACGGTTGAGATCAACACCGATCGTCCCGTCATGATTCACGCACCTGTTCTTACGCCAGAAAGAGAAGTGGGTACGCGAATACTCGTACCCGTCCGGATTGAGGCAGGGGACCATATAGATGGTCGCATTTTGGAGGTTTTTCTCAAGTACAGGATCAACGAACTGATTTTTAGCAACATGCTCAATAAACTTCAGTGCCAGCTCATTACCGATCCACTCGCGTGCGTGGATACTCCCGGTATAGAGCATTGCAGGCTTTTCATCTGCTTTTTCGACATCCTGGCTGATCTTTACCAGAAGAATATCCCGTCCTTCAAAGGTCGTGCCTATCCTGATCACCTGCAAAAGACCGGGATGGGCTTTTTCCATAGTGTAAAGGTAATTCAGACTCTCCCGGTAGGACCTGTACTGTCGTTTCATCTGCTCCCTTTGGTTCGCTTAAGTGATATAATAAGGGTAACGTTCAGCTACCTCCTCCTTGTGAAAACAGCTTCGTAAGCCTAGAGCTTCTCTTTAAACAACTTCCATACCTCGTTGAGCTCTTTAAGCATCTTTTTCTTAAACCAAACAAACTCTTTTCTAAGCATCTTTGGAGCAATTTCAAGCAGCTCAACCAGCTCAGGCGCGTCATACTTCTCCAGGATCTTTTCCGCCTTTTTCCTGCCGATCCCTTTTACGGACATCAACACTTTTTTTATCTCCTCTTTTTCGATGACCGGGACAGACGCTTCAGAATCTTCAGATTCATCCGATCCCTCTTTGTCAAAAGATTCATGAGATTGCTGCGCTTCTGCCGGCTTCACAGGTTGGCCATAGTTGTCCTGAAAGTTCCACGTTTCGCTAGGCCACTCTTCGTACTCTCTCTCTTCTGTGGGCAGCATGGGGTAAAGCGAGTCGAGTTCATGCAGGAATATCTCTCCCTCTTCTGTCTTCTTGACCTTCCTGTCAAGAAAATAGGCGCCGTCATAGCTCGGTGTGTAACGGCCAAAAGTAATATAACGCAGGGTTCGGAGTACGGAGCTGTCCATCTTGCCAAGCTCTTCCCAGTTAAAGAGAGGGATATTCGGCAGAGGGAACCTTCCTTCGGAAAACTTCCACATCAGATACTGTCCGATCCAGTCACGGATATACGGAAAGGCTGCAAATGCCGTAGCGCATTCGAGTATCCGGTATTTGCCGTCTTCCCCCACAGCGACATCGCATGCCCAGTACTCCGCATTTGCTGCCTTGGATACTTTGACGGCCAGATCAAGGAGCTCTTTGGGAACATCCATATAGTCCATGGTACCGCCCTGGCTCGTGTTGGTCAGCCAGGCTCCTTCAGGCGGCCTTCTCCAGAAAGCACACACCGGTTTATGCCCGATAAGCATGACACGGACATCGGCTGCCATAGGGATAAAATCCTGCAGATACCGAGGATAGTACTTCTTCTGCGCAAAAAGTGCTTTTGCCTCCTCTTTGCTCTCTACCTTGTGTACAAAATATCCCCCGTAATTGGAGGGTCCGTAACTCTTTTTGATGATCTTCGGATAGTCGGTTTTTTCAATAAATTCCGCTGCTTTTGCTTTGTCATAAAAAATATAGGTCTTCGGCACAGGGATATCATACTTCCAGGCAAAACGCGTCACATTCTCCTTGGACTTGTTGGCAAACTGTGTGTCCAGCGAAGGTACGAACTGCACATCCGGCAGTTCTCTGGCGATCTCCCTGAATGTCTCGTAGGCGGTTGCAGGGATGTTTCCGATCAGGATATCGATCTTTTTACGTTTTACCTCTCTGATAAAACGCGCTTTGTCGTTTTTCCAGTGATAGACCACACTCTCTATCTTATCTGGCCATCCTTTGAAGTTGGAGTGATCAAAAAACCTCAACACATGATCAAGATAGAGAAATCCGAGTTTCGGTAACTGTTTTTTCTTCATTTTCTTTTCTGTCATACTATCTCTTTCCTTTACAGTTTTTACCGTGATTGTTTCAAACATATTGCCCTCTGCAGGCAGTTATTGTCTGGCTGCTGTCCTTCTGTCGATCAGATCTACGATCAGGTCGATCTTTCTGTCATTGAAGTCCAGCCCCATCTTCTCCTGTTCGGGTGTTGCAAAAGCGGGGATGCCGTTCACTTCAAGTACCACATACTCCTCTTTTTCCTGATCATAGATGATATCCACCCCTGCGATATCCGCACCGCAGATTTGGGCCGCTTTGGTTGCAAGCTCCACCACTTTGTCGTTGGGCTCCCTCAAAAAGACCGAACCCCCGCTCGTGACATTGGTACGCCAGTCTCTCTTGTGCGCTCTGCGCCCGTAGCAGCCGACGAACTTCCCGTCCACAATATCCACACGGAAGTCGGTATTGTCATACTTGACAAATTTCTCTACATAGAAAAAATAGAGATCCATCTGGTTCATAAACGGCAGCAGCATATCCAGCGTTGCTTCGTTTTCGATCTTGGTCAGTCCCACACCGCCCCACCCGTCCGTAGGCTTATAGACCATTTTGTTCCATTTTTTGATGATCTTTTTCAGCTGATGGGTATCATCCCGGTGACAAAGCTTGAAACTCGGTGTTGCCATCCCGTGTTGTCTGAGCATAAATGAGGTCTGGAACTTATCCTCCGTCAATGCAAAAGCCTCATAGGTGTTGATCATAGGTATGACGCGATTAAGAGCCTGGTATAAAAAAACCTGATACTGCGTCTGTTCGCCGGCATTATAAGAGAAGAAAAGATCAAGTTCATCTACTTTGAGATCACCATAAAGGATATGCCCGTTCTTTGCGATCGCATGCCGCAGATTGATATCTGTGATTGCTTTGATATCCCTCTCTTTGAGCTTTTTGACGATCTTTTTCTGAATCACATCACCGCCGCTGTTGCTGTAGAGCCACATACCTATATTACGACCCATTTTTACCCTCCTCGATTAATGCCAAATTGTACACTCTCTTACTAAAAAAATTTCCGAAAAATGGTAACAGGTCGATTGCCGTTATGTAACCGATTTATTACTATTTTTGAGTAAAACATTTTCAAAAAAATGCAACAAAATAATGAAAGTAAACGGAGCAACAGTGAGCCAACCAAACTTTGATGAACTCAAACAGATCATAGAGATCAACTCATGGACCAGGAACAAAGAAGGGGTTGATAAAAACGGTGAAATTTTTTCTGCATGGATGGAAGAGATCGGATATACACTTACCCGTTACCGCAGAGAGGAGATAGGAGACCACCTCCATTTCACCGCTCCTGCTAAAAAGGGGAAGAAACTTCTGCTTTTGGGCCACCTCGATACGGTTTTCCCTCCCGGTACCTTTGAATCATTCCAAGAGGATGAGGCGTGGATCTACGGACCCGGCGTATGCGATATGAAGGGCGGCAACTATGTCGCACTTCAGGCATTACGTAACGTTTATCAGAAATTCGGTGAGATCCATAATATCGATTTTCTGCTGGTCAGTGACGAAGAGACCGGCAGCGATGACAGCAAGCACCTCTCAGCAAAACTGGCCGGGGAGTATGACTACTGCATGGTCTTTGAGGCTGCAGGCATCAATGATGAAGTGGTGATCGGACGTAAGGGGGTAGGAACCTTTTTTATCGATATCGAGGGGATTGCAGCGCATGCGGGGAACCACTATAGCGATGGCGCGGATGCAAACCTTGAAGCGGCGTATAAACTAAAAAAGCTTGTGGCATTAACAGACCTTGAGAAACAAACGACCGTGAACGTAGGAAAGGTAGAAGGAGGGATAGGAGCCAACACCATCTCGCCACATGCCAAACTCACCTTCGAACTGCGATATACCAGTACAGAAGAGAGAGACAGGGTCCTTGCAGAGATCAACCATATCGTGATGGAATCTACGGTCATCGGTACCACAGCGACACTTTCAGGAGGCATCCAAAGAGATGTCATGCAGCCTTCACCCGGGCAGCAGCGCTTTATAAAGAAGATCAACAGCCTCTGCCATATAGAACTCCCTACCGAAAAACGCGGAGGGGTGAGTGATGCCAATATCCTCTCTTCTCAAGGCGTACCCACGATCGACGGATGGGGACCATTCGGTGACGGGGACCATACAATCAGGGAACGTGCCTCCAAGAAAAGCTTCCTTAAACGCATAGGGCTGGTTACAGAGATATTAGATCACTTCTTACAAGGTAAAATTCAGTAAAAAAGATTAAAATCCGCTACAGTAAGGAGAAGCATAAGTGATCTACCATAAAAAAATTCTCTTTGTCTGTCTGGGCAATATCTGCCGGTCTCCCCTGGCGGAAGGGATCGCGCAAAAACATATCGATGCACACAAACTTCCGTTCTATGTGGAATCAGCCGGTACAAGCAGCTGGCATAAAGGGGAGGCACCCTGCCGCAACTCCGTGAAGGTAGCAAAAAACTACGGCATTGATATCTCTGGTCAGCGTTCACGTCCTGTCAAAAAACCCGATATCATTTCATTTGACTATGTCATTGCCATGGATACGCAAAACCAAATGGACCTGCAGGCCTTTGGGTTCGAGAAGGTCTACAGACTCGGTGAGTTCGGAGGCTACAGAGGGGCGGATGTACCGGACCCTTACTTCTTCAAGGGATTTGAGGGCTTTGAAAAAGTGTATGAGATGGTAGCGTGCTGCGTAGAGGATATTTTGGCACAGATAGAGCACAACAAGATATAAAGGAGCAGAGATGTTGATCGATTTCAAGAAGAAAACCGCCGCAGAAAGATACTTTTTGATGGCAAAAAGCGTAGTGCCGCGTCCTATCGCCTGGATCGCTACACAAGGAGAGGTACTTAACCTGGCACCCTTCTCCTACTTTACCCCGCTCTCTTCGGAGCCGCCGACCCTCATCGTCTCGATAGGCCACCGTCCCGATGGTACGCCAAAAGATACATTGCGAAACCTTCGTAACACTAAAAAGTGTGTTATCTCCATCGTTGATGAAGCACATTTTGAAGCAATGCACCTGAGCTCCAAAGACCTAGGGCCTTCGGAGAGTGAAGCAGAAGCATTTGAGATCCCTACCCGGAAAGTGCTCGATGGATATCCCCCTATGCCGGAGGGGATCAAAGTGGCTTTCTTCTGTGACTACCTGCAGGAGGTTGAGCTGCAAAACTCCAAAACCATCCCTGTGATCGTCGAGATCACACATCTCTATCTGGATGACCGGATCATTACGGACAAAGAGAAGATCGATATCGCATGTGATGCCATCGCAAGGGTCGGCAGAGGCTATGCCACGCTCGACCACTCGCTAGAGACACCTCTTATCCCTTAGCCAGGCAGCTGCACTATGCCTGCGCGTCCGAAATCGGCCTGGTCAGCAGGTAACCGCCTATGACTACAGGGATGATCCCCAATACCTGGCGTACCTGCGGCACTTCACCCAGATAAAAGTAGGCAAATATCAGCGTCATCACAGGCATCAGCCCCATCATCGCGCTCACTTTGGTCACCGAGGTACGATGCAGCGCCTCTATCCAGAGTATCTTCGAGCCGACATAGACCACCGTGCCTATAAGCAGGATATAGGGCAATGCATTTGTCAGCATCTCCATGGAGACAGCCGGTTCCAGGGTACATGCCATCATCGCCACCACAGGCAGCCCCACAACGGTACGGAATGCCAGGATCGTCTCGGAGGAGCAGTAGGTGCGGGCACGTTTTTGATAGAGGTTGGCAAGCGGCGCGATCGCTGCTGCCGCCAGGATCAGAAGGTCGCCCCGGTTAAACGCCAAATCGTCCGGGATCAAGATCACCAAAGCTCCAACCCCCATCACCAATGCACCCAAAAGGTGGAGTCTGTGCATCTGTTCTTTTCCCAAAATATTGAAGTAGAGATAGGAGAAAAGCAGCTGAAGGAAAATGATCACCGCCATATTGCCCGCAGTGGTATACCGCATCCCGATAAATACCAGAACGAAAAGCGCTGTGATCCAGAAGGTCGTCCAGAGCAGGTCAGGATACGCCTGTGCATTACGAAGCTCGCCAAATCTCTCCCTGCGGTACATGATCAGCAAAAAGAAGAGCAGTGCAACCACCAAAGAGTAGGCATAGGTGTGCAGCGCACCCACATAGGCCATCGCCGAGATCGAGAGGATAGGAAACCAGCTCTCAAAGAGTGCCGATCCTACCATCAACCATTCTCCTTCACGCTCTTTCGTCACTTGATTCTCCTTGCGGGTTACAGATCTATCGCAAATTTCTTCAGGATCTCAAGGTCGACCAGTTCAAGCATACGCTCATGGGTAGCATGGATGAAGATCTTCGGTGCCATCCCGTCGCGCAGCGCCTGTATAAAGCGTGGCCCCGAAAGGCACCAGCTCTGCCCCGGTTTCACCCCGGCAAAATTGTACTCAGGTATCGGTGTGGAGAGATCATTGCCTACTTTTTTGGAGTATGCCAAAAACTCTTCGCTGGCATAGATGCAGACTGCATGATAGCCGGGGTTATGCTCATCCGAAAAACAGCTGCCGTCCCGGTAAAACCCTGTCAGTGGCTTTAGGCTGCATGGCTCCAACGGCTCGCCCAGTACATTCAATGCTTTACTCAAGGTACACTCCTTCTCGTTATTCAGTATGTTATACCCTCTTAGAGCTTAACTCTTAATGGATTTTGAGATAAAATATATTTATGAATAGACTGCTCGCTTCATTGAGATACATGGCCCCCAAAGAACAACTAAGTTACCTTCTTGTCATAGTCATTATCGGCTATCACTTGATCGTTGGGCTTTATGATCTGTTCTATCTGCATGAAGTGACATTTGCATGGTTGCATTTCATGTTTATCGCAGCACTGATCTACTTCTCTTTGCACTATATCAAACACAGAGAGATACAGTATAGTGCCTATGGAGTGCTTAGCACCAGTTCCATATATATTATTACCCTGCTATATCTCAATGATTTTGCGCTCAGCAGCTACTTCTTCCCCATTCTTCTGCCTATTGGCAGTTACCTGATCCTCTCTTTTAAAGAATCCACGCTCTTTATCCTGCTGCATTACGCAGCAGTGACATGCGCTTCACTTCACGGCTACCTGGTTCTCGGGGTTGACTCAGCTGCTTTTGCTTTTATCCCGGTGAAGGTCTATCTCTTTATCGTCGTTTTTATTATCCTTTTCGGGATGGTTTACCACCTGACGATTTCTGAAAACTATCAGATGCTTCTTGATGCCAATCAAAAAAAAGAGATCGCACTCAGTGAGATACACCATCGCATTAAAAATAATCTGCATGTTGTCTCTTCGATGTTGAGTATCAATAAATTCGGGGCCGATCAACAGGAACTGAACAGTGTGATGCTCGGGAGCAGTACACGTATCGAAGCGATTTCTCTGATCCATAAACTGCTCTACAAGCAGAAAGATTTTGCTTCAATAGACTTCGAAAATTATGTAGATGAGTTAAGCAGCTATATTTTTAACTATAGCGATCAGCCTATTATCCTTGAAAAGGAGATCGTTCCTATACAGTTTTCTATCAAAACCATGCAGCACCTGGGTATCATCCTGGGTGAGCTTTTAACGAACTCTGTCAAATACGCTTTCAGCCAAACAACTGCCCCGAAGATCACTATCTCTCTTAAAGAAGAAGGCGAAATGCTGCGTTTTGTTTACCAGGATAACGGTATAGGATGTGATATCACAAAGCTCGATCAGAGAAAAGCACTTGGACTGGCTTTTATCAAAGCTTCGACAGAGTACCTTAAAGGAGAGATACGTATTGCGTGTTCCTCCGGCCTTTGTTATGAGATACTCTTTGATCCCTCGTTGAAAACAAAGAGGTTCTAAGTTGCTTATGATCGTCAAATACTTCAAATCTCTCCCCCTTAAAGAGCTTCTGGCACATCTTCTCTTCAGCTTTGCCGTGGTGCTCAATGCTATCAGTGCCATCTTTGACTTTACCTATGAACGATACACCTTTGCACTCGTCCAGAGTGCCGCTGTACTGATCAACAGCCTGCTGTTGGTACACTATCTCAAGTATCGCAATCTCCGTTTCGCTACCTTTGGACTCTCTATCGTATATTCGGTAGAGATGCAGTTGATCATGTATTTTGAAGAGTTTACGCTTTACAGCTACTTTTTCCCGCTTTTTTTACCACTGATCGCCTACCTGACACTTTCCTTAAAAGAGTCTACCATCATGACGCTGCTGCACTATACCTCGGTGATCATACTCTCCCTGTATGCGCACTTTGTCTGGCACGTGGAATCTGATATGTTTCAAGCATCTGTAGTCTATTCCTATATGCTCAGTGCACTTCTTATCATTCTCTTTGGACTCTTTTATCATCTTACCATTGTAGATGCATACTATAGGCTCTTTGAGAATAATCTCAAGCATGAACTGGCACTCGGTGAGATCCATCACCGGGTGCGCAATAACCTCTCGCTCATCACCAGTATGTTCGGAATGCAGAGGCACCGCTATGACACAGAAGATATCCAGTCACTGATAGACAAGAACCGTACACGGATAGAAACGATCGCCTCTATCCACGATACTCTCTATCGGGAAGGGCAGAAAGAGAAGATCACCTTTGAACGTTATGTCGATGAACTGATCGACCACCTCCTCTCTCTGAGTGAACTGCCGATCAGGATAAAAATGAAGATCGACACGCTTTACTTCAATGAACAGGTAATGCAGCAGCTGGGTACCATCATCCACGAACTGGTAACAAACTCATTGAAGTATGCCTTTGATCCCAAACGCAAAAATATGCTTCAACTCACTTTCCATCTCAAAGATGACAAACTCCACTTTACCTACCATGATAATGGCAAAGGATGTGAGATAGAGAAACTTGATCAAAGCCATTCTCTCGGTTTGGACCTTATCAAACTGACAGTCAAAGAGCTTGGAGGAGAGATCAGCTTTGAGAATGATGGAGGGTTTATCTGCCATATCACACTTCCCACATTTCATCTGATAAGAAGTTAATCCCATGCTAAGTGGCTTCTTTGTATATTTGCACCTATGAGAATATTACGAAGCATTAAAACCAACTGGGCCAGGACCTGCAGCTGCAAGGTCAGCCAGGTACGCTGCCCCAAAGACGAAGAGGAGATCATTGCTCTGGTCAAAGAGGCCAACAAGCATGGAAAGAGACTCAAAGTCGTAGGGGGCGGCGACTCCTACAATGATATCTTTTGTCCAGAAGAAGGAGGGATCCTGCTCTCCCTCAAAGCAATGGAT